>Ga0208128_1000184_pt1 | contig 25952 bp, 23 predicted proteins | sample ETNtaG_35_FD_185758 | JGI IMG/M metagenome (GOLD analysis project Ga0208128, IMG submission 185758) | Marine microbial and viral communities from oxygen minimum zone, Eastern Pacific Ocean - ETNP201306PF51B (SPAdes) (version 2) | ecosystem: Environmental > Aquatic > Marine > Oceanic ... | reverse complement strand
TACCAGCGATAGGTGTTGGGGCTGCCGGACACCTCAGCCGAGAGGCTGACCACCGTGCCCTCTTCCGCCGAGAGATCGCTTGGCTGGGAGGTGATCTTGGCCGGATCGGCGATGACGTTGGCCGCCATGGCCAAGCCGAGACTCAAACCTGCCGTCTTGGCCAAGCGGCTGGTCGAACGGATACAACGAGAGATGTGTATAATTGTTTTCATGTGCAAAATGTTTGGCTAGGAAGGGAAAACCTATGTCCGGCACTGAAACTGTCAAGCCACAAGCCATGCACTGGACTAAGCAGATATTGTTGCCACCGGGAGCGTCCGCGGTTACACAGCCGTGATCGATGAATCGCCTGTCCAAGCGTCTGCTCGCACACGCCGTCCTGCTGATGGTTGCCCTCCCGCTGGCAAGGGCCGACCGTGTCTGCCTGCTAAGCGGCCCGGTGGACGCCGCGCAATCCCGGTACGATCTCGCCATCAAGGCTCAACGTGAACTGAATATCTCCTACTTTTACGTCGGCGGGGAGGAGGATGTCATTACGATGCGCGGTTTCGCGCTGCTGCGTGAAACGGCGCGGCGCGGCGTGAAGGTGCGCCTGTTGGTCGACGCCCTGTTTCACCGGATTCCCAAGTCGCTGTGCGCGCACCTGATCCGGGAAGGCGTGGAGATCCGCGTGTTTCACCCGTTCGATCCGCTGAAGCCGTTTCGGTTCAACCGTCGGTTGCACGACAAACTTTTCATCGCGGACGGAAACTTGCTGATCGCTGGTGGGCGCAACATCGACGACTCCTACTTCGGCCTGAGCCGTTTCGGGAAGGAGGGCGACACGGCGTATCGCAACCGGATCGACCGTGACCTCCTCGTCGAGGGAGAGACTGCGGCAGAGGCGAACGCGCACTTCATGACGCTCTGGAACGGGTCGAAGGTGAAGCCGATTCGCGTTGGCAAATACTGCGGTCTCATCCGGCCCGGCGGCGTGCCGAGACCCCTCACGGCCAGCCGCCGCCGTCCTGTCCCGGCGGTGCACCGGGCGGTCCTGCGGCGCGACATCGATGCGGCCAAGGCGTCACTCGACCGGACATGGGCGGAGTTTCAGTCGCAACCAAAAGTGGTGCAATTACCAAGTCGCATTGACTGGAACCAGCGCCTGCGGCCGGTGGATGAAATCCGGTTTTTAGCCGATCCTGGCGGCAGGAAAACACGCGGCCAGCACACCGGACACCATATCGCCGCGCTGGTGAACAGGGCCGAGCCGGGCGAGACCATCTGGATCGAGTCACCGTATCTCATTCTGACGAAGAAGGCCCGGGCCGTTCTGGGCGACGCCATTCGGCGCGGTGTCCGGGTGATTATTTTCACCAACTCCCTCGACTCGACCGACAACCTCCTCGTCCAGACAGTTTACCAGAGGGAGAAGGAGGATTACCTCGCCCTTGGGCTGGAGATCATCGAGTTGGCCGGCGAACCGGGCCGCGAGGGGATAGAGACACTGCATGCCAAGAGCATGGTTTTGGAGCGGGCTGGCATCGGCATGGTCGGTTCGTTCAACATCGATCCACGCTCCGCGCGATTGAACACTGAAGTCGCCATTGAGTACCACTCAGAGGCGATGGCTGCCGAGCTGCTGCGCTCGATTCAGGAGCGGATAAAAAAGAAAGGCGTACGCATCGGCCCGGACGGAATGCCAGTGGATGGGCGCCCCCGCTACCTCGGCGCGTCACAAAAAAAGGTCCGCCGCATGAAATGGCGCACCCTCCCCGCGCTGATCTTCAAGGGCTGGCTGTAGTCGCGCTTGACCAAATGGTGTTTTGCGCTGACGGCGCCTGGCCTCTGGGATAGGTTGCGTGGCAGATGAACCGGGTTTGCAGATTGCTTTTTGCCGCGCTTGGCCTGGTGTTTGCCGTGTTATCGTCCGCCTTGGCCAAGCCCAATATCGTGCTGATTTACATCGACGATTACGGTTGGCGCGATGTCGGCTTTAACGGCACCAAGTTTTATGAGACACCCAATGCCGATCGCATTGCCCGCGAGGGGATGATCTTTCGCAGCGCCTATTCCAACGGTCCGAACTGCGCACCAAGCCGTGCCTGTCTGATGAGTGGCCTGTACTCGCCGCGGCATGGCATTTACACCGTGGCCAACTCCGATCGCGGCAAAGCCTCACTACGCAAGATTATCCCGACGAAAAACACCACAGTGTTGGCGGATGAATTTGTCACCATGGCTGAGGCGCTGAAGATGGGTGGCTATACCACTGCGATGATGGGCAAGTGGCATCTTGGCAAGGACCCGACGACACAGGGTTTCGACATCAACATCGCCGGCCGCGAATGGGGAAGTCCGAGCGGCGGCGGTTATCACAGCCCGTACAAGTATCCCAACCTGGTGAACAAGCAAAAGGGAGAGTACCTGACCGATCGGCTCGGCAGCGAGGCGGCCAAGTTCATCGAGGCGCACAAGGACAAGCCGTTTTTTCTCTACCTTACCCACTATGCCGTGCACACGCCGATTCAGGCCAAGCCTGAACTGACGTCGAAGTACCAAAAGAAGCCGACGGTTGATCAGCAGACCAACGCCAAATATGCCGCGATGATCGAGAGCATGGACGACAGCGTCGGCACAGTGCTCGAAACGCTCGACCGGCTTAAGCTGGCTGACAACACGATTGTGGTGTTTTACTCGGACAACGGTGGGCATGCCGGTGCGACATCCAACGCACCGCTGCGCGGCTCGAAAGGCATGCTGTACGAAGGAGGCATCCGCGTGCCGATGGCGGTTCGCTGGCCCGGCGTGGCCAAGGCCGGCTCGGTTTGCGAAGAGCCTGTCATCGGCATCGACCTCTACCCCACGCTGCTCGAGGCCACGAAAACCAAGCGCCCAGCCAAGGCGCAACTCGACGGCACCAGCCTCGTTCCTCTGCTGAAAGATGCCCAAGCCAGATTGTTTCGGCCGGCGTTGTACTGGCACTTTCCGGCTTATTTGCAAGGCTCCACCAGGCGGCACGGGCCATTCCGCACCACGCCGGCCGGCGCGGTGCGGATGGGCGACTGGAAGCTGATCGAGTATTTCGACGACGGTACACTGGAACTGTACAACCTGGCCAACGACATCGGAGAGACGGGCAACTTGGCCAAGCAGCAGCCGAAAAAAACAGCCCGTCTGCACGCGATACTCAAGGCGTGGCGGAGGGCCACTGATGCTCCGGTGCCGACGGAAATGAATCCCCGGTTTGATCCCGAGGCTTGGCGCAAGGCTACGCGGAAACGGTAGTGAACTCGCCGGGCAGCGGCACCACCCGCACCAGCGACTGTCGGCCAAACTCCGACTCAATCGCTCGGCCAAGCGACTGCCCCGTTGCGACATCCGGGCAGATTGCAAAGATTGTCGAGCCGCTGCCGCACATCAGCGCGGCCTCTGCGCCGTTGGCCAGCGCGTGGAGTTTCATGAGTTTTAGCAGCGGGAACTTGTCGAACACCGGCGCCTCAAGTGAGTTGTAGAACGCATCGGCGGCTTTGGTCAGCAGGCCGTTGGCCAGGCGCCTGGCCAGTTCGTCCGCTTGGCCAAGCGGACGGGTTTTTGCCTCAGGAAACTTAGCCAAGCGTTGGTACGCCCAGGGCGTTGAGATACCGAAGCCGGGCCGCAGGAGCAGCAGCGACTTGCCGGCGAGTGCGGTGAGGGGAGCCATCGGTTCAATCACTTCGCCCCGGCCCCTGGCCACCACCGCCTGGCTTTGCAGAAAGAACGGAACGTCGCTGCCCAACTCGGCGGCGAGTGCGTGGAGTTCCACCTGGCCAAGCGCTTGGCCATGAAGTTCGTTGAGCGCGAGGAGGGTTGCCGCCGCGTTGCCGCTACCGCCGCCGAGTCCACCCTCGGCGGGGATGGTTTTCTCGAGGTGAATTCGGACGCCGCCCGCGACTCCGGCCTTGGCTGCGAACGACTCGGCGGCGCGCCAGGCCAAGTTGCCGGAGTCGGTGGGGATGCCGGGTTGGTTGCAGGTCAGTTCGATGCCGCCACCAGCCAGCTCGAAGTCAAGCCGGTCAAAGATGGGCACCGGCAGCATCAGCATCTCCAACTCGTGAAAGCCATCGTCGCGCTGTCCGACTACGTTGAGCAGCAGGTTGATTTTGCAGTGCGATTGGCGGCTTAGTTTCACGACACAAAAAAGGCGCCAACCGTGGGGCTGGCGCCAAGGAAATTGCTGAACAGCGGCTCAGTGGTCAAACACCTTGAAGCGACTGCCCGGAAAGAACGGGGCCACATCACCACCACCGAAACCGATGGCGGTGTTTGGGTGGAAGACGCCGTCATCCCACAGGCCGGGTGTGTAGCTGGCCGGGAACAGGGCGTCGTCCGGCATCACCAGACCTCCCCACGGGTAATCCAGCGTGGCGATGGAGGGATCCGGATAGACAGTGGCTCCCTTCAGCCACGGCTCGTAGTCCGGGGTGGGGATCGGGAAGGTGACAATCTCCGCGAAGCCCACCGCTGTGCGTGCAGCGGTTCGGCTTAAACCACGTATTACACCGGTGGTGTAGGCATGCTGCGGGCCGTCCCAGAGGGCGGTTTGCTCGACGGAACGGCTGAATTCGCCCATACGGGTAAACTCACTGAAATTGCGGAGGCCGCGGCCGAGCTTGTTTTCGGGTCCGGCACAGCCGACCGAGAGGAGAGCAACTAGGGCGGCAACGGCGGTTGTTTTTGCAAAATATCTCATTGGATCAGTCAAAAAGCGACCGGCAGCGTAGTCGAAAGGTTGCCGGTGTAAAGCCTTTTGGCGCTATTTTTCGGTTAGTTTGGCGGATTGGCTGCGGCCTCGGCGGCCTCTTTTTTCCGGTCGCGCCGATACCAAATCCAGGCGATGAAGACGCTGCACTCGTAGAAAAGCTGCATCGGTAGGGCCATGAGCACCTGGGTGACCACGTCCGGAGGGGTCAGCACGGAGGCGAGCACGAGGTTGATGACCACCCAGTAGATGCGGAATTTGGATAGTTTCTTGTAATCGAGGACGCCGATTCGCACGAGCAGCAGGATCACGACCGGCAGCTCAAACGCGATACCCATGCCAAGCATGAACTTGCAGACGAAGTTAATGTAATCCTCCGCCCGCCAGATGTCGGCGCCGAATTGCAGCCAGTTGGCAAATAGCGCCGAGGTGCTCAGCGCAATTTTCATCAGCAGAAAATAGCAGAATGACGCCCCGCAGAAAAAAAGGAAGCCTCCGATGAACACCGATCGCCGGAGGTATTTTTTCTCCTTCAACCGCAGGGCTGGGAAAATGAACTGGCCGAGGAAATACAAGACGAACGGCGACGAAACCATGATGCCGCCGTAAAAGGCCATTTGAAGGGCGACCATGAAGCCGCTGAGCGGCCCCATCGATTTGAGCTCCGGTCCGGCCTGGGCGGCCTGGGCGGTGGCAGCGAGGGCGTTTGTGTTGGGTTGAAGGAGCAACTGAAGTTTACCCTCCTCCACAGCCGGGGTGAGGTTGAATGAAGTGGCTTTGTTGGTCAGGCCGAGCAGTTGGTAGGCCTCGGCTAGCAGATTGGTTTCGACCGGTATACGAAAGACCTCCTCCTCTGTGAGCCGGACGTGGATTTCGCTTTTGCCCTCTTCGCTCAGGTTTTCCTTGCGGTTTTTTGTCAGGAACTCCCTGGCCTCCCCGAGCGGCCGGGCGAGCGTCTCGACCAGCAAGGGCGCTCCGGCGAGGCAGGCGACCATTGAGACACCCAGGGCAGCGATGCAGCGGATGAGCACCCAGCGCAGGTCCTCCATGTGTTCGAGGAACGACTTGACTGGGCCGCCGAACCCCTCGCCGTCCTCGTCGAGCTCCGGCATTGTGTCGTCGCCATCGGAGCCACCGCTGCTGCGCGGAACCGGCAAGGGAGTGCTTACTGATGACTCGAAGTAGTCTTCCTCCTGATGGTTCTCATGCCCGTGGTGGTGGTGTTCATCGTGTTGGGCGTCGGACGGGTCGTGATCCTCGTGTTCGTAGTCGTGGTGATAAGGGTCATCGTGCTGAGAGGGATCGTCGTCGTGCGGGTTTTGGGCACCCTCGTCCGCTTGGCCTGAGTCGTCATCCGTTTCAGGAGCAGTTTTTCGGGCGGGGACGTCTTGAGCTGGGAAGGTCTCGGGTGGCTCCGTTTTGTTGTCGGGGGACGATTGATCCGGCTCGGGAGGTCCGTCGGGTTCGTTTGCCATCGTTCAAACCCAAGTCACTTGGAACAGGAGGGATCAGGCGTCTTTTTTCGACTCGTCGCCCGACTTTTTGGAGTCATCACTGGGGGCTTGCTCCTCGAGCTGCGGAGTGGGAGGAGGGGTGTAAGTGGGAGTATCGTCCATCGCACGCTCCAGCTCGCTGTTGACATCCCGCGTGGCTTTCTTGAATTCCTTGATGCCCTGGCCCATGCCCTTGGCCAGCTCCGGCAGTTTTTTGGCCCCGAACAATACCAGCACGACCGCGAGGATCAGGATGATTTCCCAAGGCCCCAAGCCGCCAAACGCCAATTGATGAAAAGTTGTCATAGTTCGTTAAAAAACGTCCGGTAATCTAGCCTGTTTCCCGGGAATGTAAAGTGCCAACTCCAAGCCGCAACGCAGGCTCCTTAAAATTAGTTTCCGGGCTTGGGCTTGAGCAGCACAAATTCGCCGCGACGGTTGCGGGCATAGGCGGCTTCATCTAGACCCGGGTCGGCGGGGCGATCCTCGCCCAAGCTCATCGTGCGAATCCGGTCGGCGCTCACTCCCAAGCCTGACAGCGCGTCGCGGACGCTCAGCGCCCGGCGCTCGCCCAGCGCCCGGTTGTATTCCTCGGTGCCGCGCTCGTCGCAATGGCCCTCGATCAGTACCTTGTTCTGCGCGTCCTGGGCCAGGATACCGGCCACGGCCTCCACCTTGCCCAGGTCGTCGGGGTGGATTTCAGAGCGATCCAGCTCGAAGTAAACGGTCTGGGCCGCCAGGGCATCACGATCCATCAGCATGTTCTCGAATTCGTCGAGATCGGACAGGCCAATGTTGCCGGATTCATCGATCGTGACGACATCGCCTCCGTTGTTGAGTGTGCCGCTATTATCGCGGCCAATAAGACTGCCTGCGCCGGCCACATTGGCATTTCCGCCCGGGATGGGGGTGATGTTTTTTGGCTTGGTTTTACACCCGGTCGAGGTGGCTGCCATGAGGGCTGCCAGAACCAATCCTACTTTTTTCAATGAGGTCATGGTCTTGAGGTTAATTGCCTACTTTACTTCGTCCAAGCGGACTGGGAACAGTTACCCGGAAAGCTGCGCGGCAGAGTCTTGACTCGTTTGGTGGGCACGTCAAGTACCGATAAAACCCGTTTTCTGCCGGACCGCCTGGTGAACATGAGCGTGCGCGAGTTGGGCGCCCAGGAGGGATCCTCCCCGGTCGCCAACACCTCGACATTTCCGCCGCCGGGCGGGACGATGCAGACCTCAAACACCCCGCCCCCCCGCATTGTGGTGAAAACGATCGCCTTGCCATCGGGCGACCAGTCCGGCTCGGTGGCATTCATGACGCCAATCGTGCGAATCCGCGACATGGCCCCGCCATTGGCCGGGATTTTGTACAGCCTCGTGCTGCCGCTGGCTCGGGAGGCAAAGCAAATCCAGCGTCCATCCGGCGACCAGCAGGGGGAGGACTCGGCCTCCTTGGTGGTCGTGAGCCGCCGCAGGCCGGTGCCGTTGGCGCTGCCAACCCAGATGTCGGGGCTGCCGGCCTTGCTGAGCACCATCGCCAGGCGGCGGCCGTCGGGCGACACCGTCGGGCTGATGTTCGAGCCGGAGTAACGTGCCACGGTCCGGCGCACACCGGTCTGGAGATTATGCGAATAAATGTCCGGATTGTGGCGCCGGTAGGAGTAGTAGTAGAGCGTGTTGTTGTTTGGCGTCCATTCCGGCCCGGCGGCGATCGAGTTGTCGAGCGTCAAGCGCTTGGCATTGTGCCCGTCAAAGTCGGCGACATGGATCTCGGTGTTCCGGCCGTGAAACTGCCGAAAGGCAACCCGGGTCAGGCCAATGCCGGGCGAACCGGTGATCGTCTCGACCACGTTGTTGGCAAACGTGTGCGCCAGCAACCGCGTGCCGCCCCCCCGATAACGCTTGTTCAGGATAAACGCGCGTTTCACGTGGTCGTACACCGCGCCGCTGACGCCGCTCTCGTCATGGCTGCCTTTGATGGTGAACTGCGCCTTGGCCTTGTCCACAAACTCGAAGCCCTGCACGAACAAGTCGAACTTCAGCAGGGCCAGCGTCTCGCCGGTGAAGCCCTCGAGGGTCACCGGGATGGCCTTGACCTTGCCGGCATCAAACACATCGACATCGATCGAACGTTGCGCTTGGCCAAGCGCGAGGCCGGCCAACAACAGGCCGGCCAAGGCGGGGAGTCGTTTGGGGGTTGCTTTACTCATGAAAAACTTCGCGAATTAAAATTCAGGTTGAAGGTCTGCTGCGATCCTTTCATCGATTCGGGGAACGGCTTGATGAACTTGACGCGGTCGAGCGCCTTCTGCACGGCCCGATCCCAGCTGGACACTCCCGACCGGCCCGTGATGCTTGCCGAGAGAACCCGGCCGCTGCGGGCAATAACCAGGCGCACCTTCACGATCGGGTCGCCGCTGATCGCGCCGGGATGAATCGTGGCGTCCATGTACTTGCGGCGGATGAGCGACTCGTAATTGGCAGAGGCATATCGGCCAAGCGGGACGTTGACCGCCGTTCGGCCGGAGAGCTTAGTGTCGAGATTGTTGAGCGCAGCCCGGCGCTTGGCCTCGGCTTGGCGTGCGCGCTTGGCGGCCTCCTTTTGCGCCTCTGCATTTCGTGCATCCAGCTTCCGGACATTCGAGCTTAGGTTGACCTTTATCTTCGGCTTGGGTTTTGGCTTCGGCTTAGGTTTTGGAGTGACTTTTTTTGGCTTCGGCTTGGGTTGCGGTTTCGGCTTGGGTTGGATTTTTTTGGGTTCCGGCTTGGGTTCCGGCTTGGGCTTGGTCGGAATGGGTTTGGGCGGGGCTGGGGCTGGCGGCGGCGCAACCGGGGCGGCCGGGGCCAGCAGTTTGTCGATCATGTCCGACGGGACGAGGTCAATTACCCGGATTTTCTCCTCGCGCTTGGCCAGGAGCATCGGGCCAAGCACGAGCATCGCCAGGAGCAGCACGTGAAACACGACTGATCCAACCACGCAATTGCGCTTTAACCTGCCCATTTTTCCAACCTCCTTGCCTATTCCGGCTCTGTTCGCAGGGATACCCGCGTGATGCCGTTCTCCTCGCAGCGGTTCAGCACCGCTGCCACGGCGCCGTACGTACCGCGATGATCCGCCCGGACGTACACCAAAATATTCGGGTTGCTTTGATGATCCGCAACCAGTTTTTGTTCAATCTGCTCGAGTGACATCGACTCGCCGCCGAGCATGTAGCCGCCCGACTGATCCACCTCGACGGTGCGAATGTCGTTCTTGTCCAGCGGCCGATCCGGCTGGCCGCCGCCGGGCAGATCCAGCGAGAGCCCGTGCTCCAGCAGCGGCGTGGTGATCATGAAGATGATCAGCAGCACAAACGCCAGGTCAATGAGCGGCGTGACGTTTAGGTCGCTCAGCGTGACCAGCGGGTTGCGTTGTGAAAACCGGCGCATGACGACTAAAATTTCCCGGCAGCCATCGTGATCACCTTGTACGCGCCGTACGCCACGATCACCATGATCGCCGCTTGGCCAAGCGTGAGCTTCTTCGACCGGCGAAACATCCGGCGCTTGAGCTTCCGGAACGGGCTTTTGTGCATCCGGTGGCGACACTCCGGGCACTTGGAAATCACCCGCTGCACCTTGGCGCCGCATTTCTTGCACTTAACAAACAGCTGCGAGTTGCAGTACTCGCACTGCTTCAGGCCGCCGGGATTCAGGTGACTGCACTTCGGGCAGAGCAACCCTTTTTCTCCCTGGACCAGATTCTTGGAGGGCATGCCGGTTATTCGTCCTTGAGAAATTCGTTTTCCATGCAGGAGGCCAGTTCCTGCGCGAAGTTGTCCAGTTCCACCGTGAACACCCGCAGGTTGTGCACCAGCCAGTTGTAGCCGACCATCGAGGGGATGGCCACCAGCAGCCCGGCCACCGTCGTACCCAGCGCTGCCGCCACACCCGGCGCCATCACCGGCAGGCTGGCGGTCTGCAACATCGCCACGTTGGTAAAGGTGCTCATCACGCCCCAGACCGTTCCCAGCAGCCCGATGAACGGTGCGCCGCTCACGGCGATCGCCAGCAGGATCAGCCCGCCCTCGAGCTTGAGCGATTCCCTCGCCACGTCGCTCTCGATCGTGCGCTTGACGTGCTCCATTGTCTTGAGCGTCGCGTATTGTTCGGAGCCAAGCTCACCCCCGGTGCCGTTGGTCTTTAGCCGGCCAAGCAGATCCCTGCAACCGTTGTCGTACACGTTGAACAGCGGGCAGCCCTCCACATGGATGTTGCGCTCATGGATCACGAGCACGCCCTCGTGTTGGTGGAACTCGTCGACGAAGAGCTTGTTGAGCTTGCGCGCCTGGCGGGTCTGGAATGCCTTTTGCAACATAACCGACCAGACAAAAATCGACAACACCCCGAGCAGGACGATGATCGTCTTGCCCGCCGGCGTGGACGCGCTCCACACGTAAATGAGCTCGTTCGAGGACGCTGCCTGCGCCCCGGCTTGTAACAACATGATCATCTCTGCGGAGTCCGCGAACGAACCCACTCCTTGGGACCGATATTTTTATCGCTTGGCCAAGCGCGGGTCAAAGGCAAACCGGCGCTTTTTTGGCAAATCTTTCGGCTCCGGCCTTGGCCAAGCGATGCCAAAGATGTTAAGTCACCCGCCGTTGGCGAAGCAACCAAAGTCCTCATGAAAATTGCCATTCCCAAGGAGATCAAAAAACAGGAATACCGGGTCGGGCTGCTCCCCTCCGTCGCCTATCAACTGGTGCAGCAAGGCCACACCGTGCTGGTGGAGCGCGGCGCCGGCGAGGGCACCGGGTATCCCGACGCCGATTACGAGCAGGTCGGCGCCAAATTGATCGACGACCATGCCGCCCTGTTCGCCGAGGGCGACCTGGTGGTGAAGGTCAAGGAACCGTTGCCGGAGGAGTACGGCCTCCTGCGGCCCGGTCAGGTGCTGTTCACCTACTTTCACCTTGCCGCCAGCCGTGAACTCACCGAGGCCGTCTGCCGCTCCGGCATCACCGCGCTCGCCTACGAGACGATCGATGTCAACGGCCGCCTGCCGCTGCTCGAGCCAATGAGCGAGATCGCCGGGCGCATGTCCGTGCTGGTCGGCGGCTACTTCCTCGCGCGCCACTTTGGCGGCGGCGGCATCCTGCTTGGCGGCGTGCCGGGCGTGCTACCGGGCCGCGTGATGGTGCTCGGCGGCGGCGTGGCCGGCGTCAACGCCGCCCGCATGGCTACCGGCCTGGACGCCGACGTCACCATCCTCGAGGTGGATGTCGAGCGGATGCGCTTTCTCGACATCACGCTCCACACCGCCAACACGCTGTACTCGAGCGAGGCGCACATCCTCGAGCAATTACCACGCGTGGACCTGTTGATCGGAGCGGTGCTGGTGCCCGGGGCCAAGGCGCCCAAGCTGATTCACCGCGACATGCTGCGCCGCATGCGTCCCGGCAGCGTGCTCGTCGACATCGCCATCGACCAGGGAGGCTGCGCCGAGACCTCGCGCCCGACCACTCATCACGACCCGGTGTTCGTCGAGGAGGGCGTGACTCATTACTGCGTGGCCAACATGCCGGCGGCCTACGCGCGCACCGCCACCCAGGCGCTGACCAACGTCACGCACCGTTACGTCGAACTGCTCGCCAACCACGGCCTCCGAGAGGCATGCGAAAAGGCGCCAGAACTTGTCGGCGGCATCAACGCCCACAACGGCCAGCTCACCTGCCCCGCCGTTGGCCAGGCGCTTGGCCTCGAGTGGCAGGAGCCCAAGCTGTAAACCAAGCGAGGTTCCGCTTGGCCAAGCGCGGCTCCGGATGATTAACTCGGCTTCGTGCAGAAGGACGAGGTTGCGGACATCCTCAGGGAGATCGGGATATTTCTCGAGTTGAAGGGGGAGAATCCGTTCAAGACACGCGCCTATCAAAATGGAGCGCGCACGCTCGAGGGTCTCGCCGAGCCGCTCGACACGCTGATCGCAGAGGAGCGCTTGGGCAGCATCAAGGGCATCGGTAAGGCCTTGGCCGAGAAAATCACCGAGCTGGCCACCACCGGCGAACTGGCCTACTACGACGAGCTCAAGGCCTCCATTCCTGACGGCCTCATCGCCATGCTCAACATCCCCGGCCTGGGGCCGAAAAAGGTCAAGGCCGTTTACAGCAAACTCGGCATCGAGACGGTCGAGGCCCTGGAGCAGGCCTGCAAAGACAGCCAGCTCGCCGAGTTGCCCGGCTTCGGCAAAAAGACCGAGTCGAAAATCCTCGAGGGCATCGAGTTCCGCCGCAACTACGCCTCACACCATCACATCAGCACCGCCCTCAACCTCGCTGATCCGATCCTCGAGCAGCTCCGCGCCCACCCCGACGTCATCCGCTGCAGCACCGCCGGCAGCCTGCGCCGCCACAAGGAAATCGTCCGCGACATCGACTTCCTCGTTTCGTCGAAAAATCCAGAGACAATCATAGACTTTTTCACTGGCCAAGCGGACATCCTCTCCGTCTCGGCCAAGGGCGACACCAAGGCCAGCGTGATCCTCGATGGCGGTGTCCAAGCCGATTTGCGGGTCGTGAGCGACGCCGAGTACCCGTTCGCACAGGCCTACTTCACCGGCAGCAAGGAGCACAACATCGCCATGCGCCATCGCGCCATCGCCCGTGGCCTGCGCCTCAACGAATACGGCCTGTTTAAGAGTACCGAGGAAACCCGCGACCCCAAGCTGCTGCTCGACTGCAACACCGAGGAGGACATCTTCGCCGCGCTCAACCTCGCCTACATCCCGCCGGAGCTGCGCGAGGACAAGGGTGAGTTCGACGCCGGCGAGGCGGGCGAAATCCCGCGCCTCATCGAGTGGACCAATCTCAAGGGCTCGTTGCACAACCATTCCAACTGGAGCGACGGCGCCGAGTCGCTCGAGGAGATCGCGGACTACATGAGCGAGCTCGGCTGCGAATACTGGGCGATCACCGACCACTCGCGTGCGTCGTTCCAGGCCAACGGCCTCGACGAGTCGAGGCTCCGCAAACAGATCGCCGAGGTCGCCCGCGTCAACCAGCAACTCGAGGCCGACGGCAACAACTTCCGGTTGCTCAGCGGCATCGAGGTGGACATCCTCAAAACCAGGCTAGATTTCGACGATGCCCTGCTCTCCGAGCTCGACGTCGTTGTTGCCAGCCTACACGTCGCCGGCAGCAACGAGGCCGACAACACCGGCCGCCTCATCGCCGCCGCCGAGAATCCCAACATCCACATGCTCGCCCACCTCACCGGCCGGCTGCTGCTCCGCCGCGAAGCCTACCCCATCGATCAGCTTGCCGTCATCGACGCCTGCGCCGCGACCGGCACCTGGCTCGAGCTCAATGCCAACCCGTACCGATTCGACCTTGATTGGCGTCTCTGGCAACACGCCAAGGCCAAGGGCGTCAAGTGCGTCATCAACACCGATGCCCACCGCAACGAGCACGCCGGTTTTTTGCGCCTAGGCACCGGCATCGCCCGCAAAGGCTGGCTCACCGCCAACGACGTCATCAACACCCTCCCCCTGCTTAAGCTCCGCAAGGAACTCGCCAAAAAACGGGACAAGAAATAACCGCTTGGCTAAGCGCTGGTTTTAGTCGGTGGCGATTTGGTCGAGGGAGTGGCGACTGCGGAAGGCGAGGTACGTTGCGCCGCCAATGAGGCTCCACAGCAGGCTGCCGGCAAACGCCAGCAGCGAGAGCGACAACGCCGTCTTGGCCTCGATGCCGATCGCTGTGGCCGATAGCAGCCACACGTAAAGATTTTCGCGAACGCCGATGCCGCTGGGCGTGATGGGCAGTGCGCTGATGCAAATGATCGCCGGCACGATGAGCAGCAGCACGCGGAAGTGTTCACCCATCGGCAGGCCCAGCCCGTGGCCAAGCGCGACGATCTGCAGCACGCAGGCCAAGCTGAGCAGCATCGACCAGCCGAGCACTCGCGGCAGGAAGCCGGGGTTTTCGCCGAAGGCGTGGCACGCCTCGATGCAGCGCACCAACACGTCGCCCTTGGGCAGCTTGGCCAAGAGCGTCTCGAACTTCAGGCGCGCGCCTGTTGGCCCGGCCCAAAATGACAGCACGACGACCAGGCCGCTCACGAAGAGCATGCCGAGGACAACGAGCATCACGGCCATGAAGCGTTGCTGGCTCATCACGACGCTCCAGTTGGCCAAGGCCATCAGCGAAACGAAGAGCAGCATCGCGAACAGGCCAAGCAGCCGGTCAACGACAACCGTGGTCACGGCTTCGGCTTTTTTGTGATTCGTCTCCGCGGCGGAATAGTACGCCTTGAGCAGGTCTCCGCCAGTCGAGCCTAGCAGGAAGGAGTTGAAAAAATGGGCGACCAGCGAAATGCCGGCGGCACGACCAAGCGGCAGGTACAACCCCTGCACCGCCAACACGGTCCGCCATCGGATGACACCGATGAAAATCGTCGTGCCCATGAAGACGAACGAAGTCAGCAACCAGCCAAGGCTTACGCCGGAAATCGTTTTCCACAGGCCAGTCGGCCCGATCGTCCAGCTCTCGCGGAGTTGCTTGGCAAACGACAACGCGCCCCAGTCTTTGCCGAGTTGCATCTCCGCTTCACCGGCGAAAATGACGTGCAAAATCCACGCCACCAGGACGAGGCAGACCGCCAGTTTCAGCGTGAGGCGCAGGGCGTTGGACGTGAGATTCAATCCTCTCCCCAGATGGATTTCAGGTGGGCCACGCCTTCCCGGGTCTCATCGGCCTTGAGGCTTGGGCTCAGCTCGAAGACCTTGATGTGTTCCGGCTTTACGGTGTGCTTGAGTCCCTCGAAATCGATCATGCCCTTGCCCGGGGGACGGTGGTCGCGGGCCGGAAACTGCACGTCGTGCAGGTGAAAACCGCCCAAGCGCCCGACCATCGACTCCAAGTGCAGCCGGTGATGGATGAAGCCGAGGTTTTCCTTGATCTGCGCATGGCCGGCGTCGTGCCAGTAGCAGATGTTCGGGTCGTCGAAGCGCTGGAAGAAAAAGTCCCAGTCGGTGTCGATGGGGATTTCCTCGAGCGACTCGCGAATCTCGATGCCGAGCATTATTTTTCGTAGGCTCGCCTGTTCTGCGATGCGCTCGAGCATCCCGTAGGCGAGCTCGCACTGCTTGGCCTTCTTTTTTTCGCGCTTCAGTTCGGCGGCCTGGCAGAGCTTTTGGTACTTGGGTGTGTCCTGCTTTCCAGCCTCGAGCAGGTCGATCAACTTGTCTGTGTAGTTGCGCATGTCGATCTCGCCCATATGCAGCACGATCAGCCTGGCTCCGAGCTGGTCCGCCATCTCGATGGTTTTCATCGTGTGCCGGTAGGCGTTGTCGCGCTCGCGGGCGTTGGTGGAGGAGAACTTGAATACGTTCGGGTTGGCGTGGTTGCAGCCGATCGGCAGCGGACAGAAGTTGTGCAGGGTGGAAATCTTGATCACCCCGGCCTCGACCGCCTGCATGATGCCGGGCACAAGGCTCAACCGGATGCCGTGACTCAACTCCGCGTACTCGAAACCAAGGTCGCGAATCTCCTCGAGCATCTCGCGGCCATCCGTGTGGCGGTGGGAGTTCCAGCAGGTGGAGAAGGAATACATATCGTGACAAAAAAATAGCCGGAAGCTGCCTCAATTGACAACTTCCGGCGAAAAAAGTTTCGGGCGATCAGGCGTCCGCGTAGCGCGTTTTCAACATCTGCGTGAACTTGGCCACCTTCATCTTGCGGCGTTTGCGCACACTTGGCTTTTCGTAGTAACGATTGTTGCGTGCGTCCTTGATCACGTTTTCGCGGTCGAGCCGCTTCTTCAGGCGGCGCAACGCCCTGTCCAATGGTTCACCTTTTCTGATGCGTATTTCAGTCAAAAAAAATTCACTTCCTTTCCAATCGCCAAGCGGCAGAAAGATACCTGCCCCCCGACAGCAGGGCGGAGGCTAATGTCAGTTTTGGCGGCTGTCAACTTGGAATACCGGGACAATTTGGCGCACTCCCGAAGTGCGATATTGCGATTGTGGAAAACTAGTGAAAAACTCTCCAACACATCCTTAAAAAACCACTTTTTTGGTTAAAAACAGCCATTTTTCCGGATTTGTTAATCGGTGCATAAACAAGCGTAAGAGCCACTTAAATAGTTCGCATTGTTCGAGTTACCGTTGTCAGAGACCGGTTTTGGCGGTTGAGGCTGGTTCTTTCAGCGATCGAGGAACTGGTCACGCCCGGCGACCAACGCCTCCATTTTTCGATCCGCCACACTTCGTGGGAGCATCCAGAAACCGCAATCGGGATGCACCCACTTGATTCGCTCGATGCCAAGGACAGCCACGGCGTTCTCGATTCGGCCCGCGATCACGTCGGTTGACTCAACTTCGTTGTCCTTGATGTCCACCACGCCGACGCCGAGTTGGGTCTCCGGGTTTAGTTCGTTGAATGCCTCCAGTTCGTCGTAGCCGCGCCGCGCGAACTCAAGCACAAGGTGATCGACCTCCAGCCGATTGAGGAACGGCATCAAGTCCCGCCAGTAGCCTTTTTGGATCGATTGCCCGCCGTAGTTGCCGAAGCAGAGGTGCAGCGATTTCTCGCCCTGGATGCCGCCCAGCGCGAGGTTGAACGGCTCGTGTGCCCACTCGGCGTCCTCGGCGTGGCCGGTCAGGTGGGCCTCGTCCATTTGGATCACCGGCGCATCGATCGACTCGACCTGTTCGCGCAGTACCCCGGCGAGCGCCATCGTCAACGCACGAATGTCGCCGTATTGCCGGTCGATCAGGGTGCGGGCCAGCATGTACGGCGCGGTGAAGGTGAACATGGTGTCTGCGCTTGAAAGCCCCCGAAAAAGTTGCCAGTCATGCGGCAGGTTGAGCGTGCCCTCGGTGAGCGGCCCCTCGACGACTCCAGCCGGCTGCGTGCGAAAGCCCATCCGCTGCTCGGCGGCAAACCGGGCCAGGTCCTCCCGCGTGAGGGCAGACGAGATGCCGCCCATTGGTCGGATGAAGTAGTCGATCATGCCGTTGGTCTCCGGGTGGTTGATGTCGAAGCGGGACAGTTCGCCGTCGGAGACCAGGTCGATGCCGGCCAGTTCCTGTGTCTTGAGCACGACAAGAATGGCGTCGCGCAGGGCGGGCGTGGAGGGGTTGGCGGCGAGCCACGACGGTACCGGGTAGCTCCCCACGACCTTGGTTTGGATTTCCGGCTTGGCCATTGTTTTTGCGGTAAAAAGGCGAGTAATGATGCCGGCCAAGAGCTTGGCTGTCGAGCGCGCGCTTGGCCAAGCGCGTCAAACGGTGCGGGCCAATTCCTTCCGGAGCCTGGTCATGGGCTCACTCCAGTCGCCGAGCTTGACTTGACGGAAGAGACGCATCGACGGGTACCACGGGCTGTCGTCGCGGCCGAGCATCCAGCGCCAGTCCGGAGCGGCGGAGAGCAGCAGCCAAGTCGGCTTGCCGAGCGCCCCGGCCAAGTGGGCGACGGCGGTGTCGACGGTGATGACGAGGTCGAGCTGCTCGATGAGCGCGGCGGTGGAGGCGAAGTCGTCCATCAACGGCGACAGATCGGCGAGCTTGTTTTTGATCCCGGCACGGGCGGGGTCATTAGCGGCGTCGCCGAGTTGGAGGGAGAAGAACATCGCCCGCTCCTGACTGAGCAGCGGCAACAGTTGCTCGAACGGCACACTGCGCCGATCGGGGCTTTGGCTGCCGGAGCCGTGCCACGTTAGCCCGATGCGGAAGACGCCGATTGTGGCCGGCAGTTCGATGCCGTCCGGGCTTGGCGCAGTGAGGTACGGCACGGTGCCGGGGATAGTCTCCAGCGTGGTGCCGAGGATGCGCGGCAGGCTGAACATCGCCTGGTGGCTGTGGAAGCTCACTTTCCCCGCGTTGCCGGCGACGACCTGGCTTACGCCCGGCGCGCCGGTGAACAGCCGGGCGAGCGCCGGTGGGCAGCCGACTTTCACGGTCGCGCCCATTTCGGCCAGAACCGGCGCGTAGCGGATGGTCTGGAGGGTGTCGCCGTAGCCCTGCTCGGCGCGCAGGAAAAATGTCTGCCCGGCGAGGTCGCCGCCTTCCCAGAGCGGGGCGGAATCGTCGAGCTCCGGCGTGGTGCGGCTGCTGAGTTTCCAGCGCCACTCGTAGTCGTCCCACGCCTTCGGGAACTCGCCCCGGAGGGCGCACACCCAGAACCGGCCCCAGTGGGCCTCGGCGTTTTCCGGGTCGATCTCGACAGTCCGGCTGTAAGCCCCGAGCGCCTCGTCGAGTTGGCCGGCGTCCTGCAGTGCCGAGCCGAGGTAACGGTGGTTTTCGGCATTTTCCGGGGCCGCTTGGACCGCTTGGCGGTAGGCGTCCGCGGCCTCGTCGATTCGGTCCAGATGCTCGAGGCCAAGGCCAAGGTCGCGCCAGGAGTCGTCCCACTCCGGTGCCTTGGCCAAGCCGACGCGCCACCGGTCGATCGCGTCCTCGAGCCGGCCATATTTGCGGAGAAAATTGGCCAGGGTGAGCGGCACCCGTGCGGCGTCGGGCTTGGCCTTGGCCAAGCGCTCGAGCCGGCTGATGACTTCGTCGAACGCCCCCTCGTCGTCGAGCCGCTCCGCGAGCGCGAAGGTGGCCGCCTCGTGGTCGGGGTCGATCTCGAGCGCCTTCTCAAACTCGGCACGGGCCGCCTGGCGATTGTCGTTGTGCCTGAGCCTGGCCAGGCCAATCTTGAGGTGGATGTTGGGATTCGGCTTTGTCACCCCGCGGAGAAGATCCCAAAAATCAGCGGCTTCGTCCCAGCGCGCCTCGTGCTCGAGCAGCTCGGCGGTTTTCTTGAGCAGTCCGGGGTGTCGGCCATCCACCAGCAGGCCTCGGTGGCAGGCGTCGATGGCGGACTCGACTAGGTGCTCGTCCCGCTCCATCTCCCCGGCCAGTTTCAACTGGCCATCGGAGTAGGCAGGAAAACGCTCAAGGACGGTTGCGAAATTCTCGGCGGCCTCGGCCTCGCGGCCGAGTTCGTTGAGCGCCATGCCCAGCTCGACGAGGCTGTCCGGCGCGAGCCAGGTCGCATGCTCGAGAGCGGAGCCGCTGGAGGTCTTCAGGTAGTTGACACCGGCCTCGGGATTGCCTTCGCGGCACTCGAGGTAGCCGAGCCAGTAGTTGGCCTCGGGGTGTTCGGGATTGATCGAAAGCACCTCGGTGTAGAGCTGCCGCACCTCGGCGAGGTCGGACTCGGCAAACGCCGCCGAGGCGCGCTTGGCCAGTTCGTCGGCACGCGCTTGGTCGGCTTTGGAGAGGGGCATGATTGCGCGGAAAATCGGTCAGCAATACACGAGCACGTAGGGGTAGAGGGGCGAGATTCGGTCGATGTTAAACAGCTTGTCGCACATCGATTGGGAGAGCGTTTTACCCTTGGGAAACAGCAGGAAACCGTTGGCATTGTTGATGTCACGGCCGAGCGTCATGCCTTCCTTCAACTCGATGAGCAGGATTTCGCGTTCGCCGGTGGGCATCTCGGTGAGGGGCACCGCCTTGGCAATGGCGCGAACGGCGTCCGGGTCGTAGAGGTCGCCGGAGTGTTCCTCGATATCCAGCATGGCCTGGATGGGGTCGGCGTGCTTGCTGCAGAAGTCGAGTGCCACGCGAAGAAGCCTCGCCTCCCACGGGATGGTTCCTCCCTTGAGCTGGTTGGGGTAACCCTTGCCGTTCCAGTCCTCGTGATGGGCTTGAATGATCGGTTGAACCTCTTGGAACATCTTGAACGGCTTGAGCATCTCGACGGCAGTCAGAGGGTGCTGCTCAATGATTTTCATCTCGTCCCTGTTGCACTTATCCGGATCGCGCAGCCAGCGCCGGATGATCGGGCGGTCCACGCCGGGGATCGCAATGTCGTGCAATGCAGCCGCCTGGTAAAGCGACTGCGTCGGCATTTCCTCCATTCTTTGATTTTCAGCCACGGTCTTGACCAGCGCCATGGTGCGTATGGCGTTGCTCTTCAGGTTCGGGTGGAACACATAAAGCATTTCAATCATCGTCTGGATGATGGTCTCTGCATCGCCATCCCCAACGGCTACTTCAGTTTGCGCGGGTTGAACGGCCGCAGACACGGCACCGCCTTGGCCGCCGCCTCCCGACTCGGCTAGTCTCTCCAGATCACGAACCGTCCTCTCCAGATCCTTATTTTGCATGGTGAGGGAGCGGTTTTTCTCCGCGAGCCGATAGGTGTCCGCGGCGGTATTAAGGGTCAGGATCAGGTCCTCGGTCAGCCAGGGCTTGGTAATGTAGCGATAAACGAGCCGATCCTTCAATGCAGCCTGGACGGCGTCGTCATTCACACGGCTGGTCAGCAGCAGCCGCGTGGCAGAGGGCACAGACTTGCGGGCCTCCTCGAGAACCTCGAGTCCCTCCTTGTCACCGCACTTGTCGTCGGCGATGACCAAGCTTATCGAGCCGCCTTTCAGCAATTCGATCGCTTGGCTGCCCAGCTTGTGGGTGATGACGTTGAAGCCCATTGACCGGGACCGCATGATCTCGTTGAGCGACTCGATGATGATCTCGTTGTCCTCGACCAGCAGGGCGCGTATTTCCAGTTCTTTTTTCTTGACTGCCATTCTGTAAAACCAACGCGAGATTCGAACCAAAGTTCGAGAAAATCAAGCCAAGGGAAGCACGGTTTGTGCCGTGGGGGCCACGGGAGGCTGATTTCCTCGCCGCTTGGCCAAGGGGCCGGTAGGCTCCGGGCATGGAAGCAAGGGTCAGGGTGGCCGTGCTGGGCGTCGGCTCGCTCGGCCGGCAGCATACGCGCATTTACGGTGAAATGCACCGGCGCGGCACCGTGGAGTTGGTCGGCGTGTACGACACCGACTCCGCCCTGGCCAAGTCGATAGCCGAGAAACACGGCACCGCCGCGCTTGGCTCGGTCGAGGCCGCGGCGGCTGCAGCGGAAGCCCTGAGCATCGTCACGCCCACTATCACCCATCACGCCTTGGCCAAGCCGCTGCTCGAGCAGGGCAAACATCTGCTCATCGAAAAACCGATGACGGATGACGCCGCGCAGGCCGCCGATCTGGTGCGCCTGGCCAAGCGGCACGACTGCGTGCTGCAGGTCGGCCACATCGAGCGCTTCAACCCGGTCTTCAACTATCTGCGCGAGGCCGTCTGCGAGCCGCGTTTCATCGAGTCGCACCGACTCTCGCCCTACCCGGCGCGCAGCATGGACATCGGCGTGGTACTGGACCTGATGATTCACGACCTTGACATCGTGCTGGCCTTCGTGCGCTCGCCGGTCGAGCACGTCGATGCTGCTGGTGTGAGGGTGCTCAGCGTGTCCGAGGACATCGCCAACGCACGGCTGCGCTTTGCTAACGGCTGCGTCGCCAATCTCACCGTCAGCCGTGTCAGCCCGGAGAGCCTGCGCAAGATTCGCGTCTTCAGCGGCGGCGATACGCCCAGCTATGTGTCGCTCGATTATCGTGAGCAGCAGGGCTACCACTATCGGCTCGCCCGGGAGGACGAGCAGGAATCGTCGTTGCTAAAGAAACTGATCGCCGGCAAAGACAGCGCCATCGTCAGCCAGTTCGGCGGCAGGCGCGTTGTGCGCGAGCCGGTGCCGATCCAGCGTGAGGAACCGCTCAAGGTTGAACTGGAGAGCTTCGTCCGGTGTGTCGCTGAAAAACAGGAGCCGCTTGTCAGTGGCGAGTCGGCGCGGCAGGCCATCGAGCTGGCCCTCGAGATCGCCGGCCAGATCCAGGCGCAGAACGACTGATTTTTCTTCCCGCTGCTCGCTGCCGCTCGCAGACTTTCGCGAATGAGAAAACGGCGATGGCTCAAGATTGGCCTGGCGGCGCTGGCCGTGCTCGTGCTGCTCCTCATCGTGTCCCGGCGCGACCGCGGGCCGGTGGTGGACGGCCGCCCGCTCGAGGAGTGGGTGCAGGACCTGCTCGTCACCGCCGACCCCGGTCGCCGCGCCGCCGCCCAGGCTGCCGTGGCGCAACTCGGCACCAACGTCCTCCCGTGGCTTCAACTCGCGCTGCGCCACACCGACCCTGTCTGGAAACAGCCCCTGCTGGACACTGCCGACAAGCTGCCGGGCATCGAGCGGCACGATCTCCTTCGCTGGGTGAATACCTACGAGCGCTCCGAGATTCGTGCCGGTGGCGCGGCCGGACTGGCCGCGCTTGGCCAAGCGGCGGCGCCGGCCATCCCGGACCTCGTCGAATCGCTCGGCGATCCCGAGCACCTGGTTTACAACAACGCCCTCGCTGCACTGCGCGGGCTGGGCCCGCTGCCGCTGCGCGAGATCACCAACCGGCTTGGCCAGGCGGAAGGCGGGCACCGCACGCGGATGCTCCACTTGCTGCGCAACCTGAAGTCGGACGCCATCGGGACCGCCCCGGCATTGGCCGGCATCATCGAGGCCAAGCCGGGCAGCGACGAGGCCGCCGCCGCCGCCGCCGCGCTGGCAACGTTTGGCCATCGCGCCGCCCCGGCGGTGATGCGGCTCGTCGCCAGCGAGCGGTACGAGCTGCGCGTGGTCGGGTTCGACGTGTTGCAGCGGCTCATGCCAGCCGAGCACGGCCTGTGGGATGCGCTGCGCGGCACGTTTCAGCTTGGCGGCGATCGGGAGGCGCGGATACTTGACGCGTTGAAAAACGTGTGGGGCGAGCCAGGCGCGGATTATCCGACGCTCTCGACGGCGGTGCTGCGGGGCACGACGGCATCCCGTGCGGCCGGCATCTTCCTGATGGGCGAGGCGGCCCGGCCGGGAAACGCCTATGCCCGCAAGCTGCGAAAGCTTGCCGACCGAAAGCTCAACTCCGGCCGGGAGGCGCTCGAGGTCGCGCTGAAAAAACTGGAGGCGGCGGAGGTCAGCGCTTCAGGTTCTGCGGGCGAGGCGAAAACATCTTCAGAGTGACGCCGCGCGCATCGGTCCCGGCACCGTAAACGGTGACGTCAAAATACTTTGCGATTTTCTCGCCAGCGGGCAGCAGCGAGAAATCGAGCCAGTCGTCCAGGCTGACTTCGTCCAGCTCCTCCATCGGGATCATGCTGAAGATCATCTCGAACTGGTCCGCGTTGGCGCGGAGGGTGTCCATCATGCTGAGCATCATGACGCGGTCGTTCTGGTAGGCGAAAAAGCCGGAGTCCGTGCCGCCCACCACGGCTGCGGCTGCGGCCAGCCGGTTGCGCCTGGCCAGGGGCGGCTGCGTCTTGCCGTCCAGCAGGCCCTGCATCAGGTCGGCGTCGGTGGACACCGCCAGATAGCCGTCCTTGACGGCGAACAACACCTCGCTCGCCACCAGTTCGCCGGTGCTCGGATCGGGCAGTTGCATCACGCCGAAGCTGTGGGCGGTGTGATTGCCCAGCTTGCGCGGCTCGAGCACGGCCTCGTTGAGCGGCGGCGGCAGGATGCCGGGAACGGCGCCAATGCCCTTGATCAATTCCGCCGGATTGGGCGACTTGAAGAGCGCCACGATCGAGCCAGAGCCTAGGTCGTTGAGTGATTTTCCCTTCGGCGGCATCTGGTAGAGGATCAAGTCGTCCCCAAAATTGTTGAGGAAACTTTTCTTGAAATCAAAATTCGAGTCCTTGTCCTTGCCAAGCAGGCCGACGGTGAACTCGACCATATTGGCCACATCCGGCGACAACTCGAGCAGCAGCTTCTCGAGGTTTTTCCACGCGGCGCCCATGTCGACCCGCCAGCGTGTAAATGCGCCCACGTTGGCCGGGACGAACGGCGGCGGCGAGGCGTCCGCGCGCTTTGTATTCAGCAGGCCGAACAGCCCTTTACGCTTGGCCTCGGGCAGGCCAACAAAGACATCCGAGTGCGCCCCGTCAGGCCGTTCGCTGTAAGTAATGGCGAACGTGTCCAGGCCGTTGAGGCCCAGCGAACCGAACACCTCACCAAAGTCGATGCCCAGTTCCGCCCCGTCCGGTGCATTGTCGAGCAACTGCGGAATCACCTGGCCAAGGTTGGCCCACAGGTAAAAATCGGCTCCCTTCAGCAGCGCACCATGATCCGCTACGAACGCCGGGTTGCCGGCCAGTGACCCGCCGCCCCCGCCGCCTAGCCGCGCCAGGATGCCCTCGATCTGTCCCGCTGCCGTGCCGACAATCAGCTGCGCATCAACGCGGCCGATATGCACCTGCCCCTGGCCTTCCGGGTCGCTCACTGTGGTGAAATCGACCTCGCCAATTTCCGTCTCGCTGACGTTGCGATCCGCCTTCTTCCAGTCACGCTCCATTCGCGACAAGGTCCTGCGCAGGGTGAAACTTTTCCGCCCGGCATCGAGCAGCAGCAGCAGTGCCGGTTCCTCGCCGGCGGCCTGCCCGGGCACCACGGCCAGGGCGACCGGGCCGCTGGCCATCTCCTCGAACGCCTCGAAGTCGACCGCCAATTCCTCCTCGATCTTGGCCAGCACGTTCGCCTCGAAGCCGTCAGCCAGTTTTTTTCGGAACGGCCTAAACTCGGCACTGTCCCAAAACTGCCCCGAGGCGCTGGCCTTGAAATGCTTCTTCGCGCTGGCGTAGTCCGACGCGGCCATCACGAGCACGGTTTCAGCCGGCAGCAATGCCTCCAGCGAAGTGGCCTCGGCAGCCTTTGAAGATGAAACGAGCGCGAGGCCGGCCAGAACGGGAACAATGATTTTTTTCATGACAACAGGAATGATGACAGGGAAACACTCCCCGGAAATTATGCTACACGGCGATTCTGCAAAAAGTTACGCCCCTTGTCAGCCAAAAAGTCCACCTTGGGCCGGGGTTGCGATGCCCACCCGCGCAGCATAATCTGGTGGCCGGGGGAACCAACCCGTCCGGCGCTTGGCCAAGCGGCTGCACCCATCCGTGAAACAACTGAAGAAATACATCGACGCGAACCGGCAACGGTTCGTCGACGAGCTGATCGAATACCTCCGCTTCCCCAGCGTTTCGGCGCAGAGCACGCACAAAAAAGACATGACGGCCTGCGCCCGCTGGCTTGCCAGCCACGCCAAGTCTCTTGGCCTCAAGTCGCGCGTGCACCTTACCGCCGGCCACCCGATCGTCACCATCGCCACCCCGCGAAAGCGCAACAGCACCAAGCCGCACTTTCTCGTGTACGGCCACTACGACGTGCAGCCGCCCGAGCCGTTGGAACTGTGGAAGAGTCCGCCGTTCGAGCCGACCCTTCGCGGCCGCAACCTCTTCGCGCGCGGTGCCAGCGACAACAAGGGCCAGCACTTCGCCCACCTCAAGGCGGTCGAGGCGTATCTCAAGACCGGCACCGAGCTGCCGTGCGACCTGACGTTTGTTGTCGAGGGCGAGGAAGAGGTCGGCGGCGAGGCGCTCGTCGGGTTTCTCAGGCAGAACAAGCGCGAACTCAAGTGCGACGGCGTCGTGGTTTCCGACACCGGTATGCCAGACCTCAAGCACCCGGCGCTGACGTACGCGTTGCGCGGAGTCGCCGCACTCGAGGTCAAGCTCACCGGTCCCGACCGCGATTTGCACTCCGGCATCTACGGTGGCTCGGTCGAGAATCCCGCGATGGCGCTGAGCAAGCTGCTCGGCAGGATGATCAACAAAAACGGTAGCATCAACGTGCCAGGTTTTTATGACGGTGTCGTCAAGCTCACTGCCTACGAGCGCAAGCAACTTGCCCGAGTCCCATACAGTGAGGCCAAGTACAAAAAACTACTAGGAGTGAAGGCTCTCTTCGGCGAAAAAGGTTTCACGCCCAACGAGCAGCGCGCCGCGCGGCCGACGTTCGAGATCAACGGCCTCACCAGCGGCTACCAGGGCGAGGGCAGCAAAAC
>Ga0208128_1000181_pt1 | contig 26108 bp, 17 predicted proteins | sample ETNtaG_35_FD_185758 | JGI IMG/M metagenome (GOLD analysis project Ga0208128, IMG submission 185758) | Marine microbial and viral communities from oxygen minimum zone, Eastern Pacific Ocean - ETNP201306PF51B (SPAdes) (version 2) | ecosystem: Environmental > Aquatic > Marine > Oceanic ... | reverse complement strand
GGATTGCTTATCGGCAACCGCAGTTGGACTCGATCTATGTCGGTAGCATCGACGATTTCGACATAGATTTGATCCGATGGGTCGAAATCGCCCATCAATTGAACTGTTAGCCGATCACCGGCTGTTAACACGCCAATGCCGTCATGTTGAATACTATCAATACGAGGCGCAACCGTGTCGATTTGAATCGGAATTGGAAGGTCAATTTCAACTGTTCTGGCTGTATTCGACGGACTTTTCCCCTCCAGAACCGGTAGTTGAAAGCGAACTCTGACGATAGCAGAGGCCACATCATCTCCTGGTTGAGGGGTAAAAGTACCGGTGTAACGACGGCTTGCTGTCTCCAGTAATGGATCTCCAAGAGTGGATGCTTCTGTGGGATCATAAACCATCGGCAGATCGAGAAGTCGTTCTGGAAAAATCGTTGGTGAAAAGTTACCAATCAGATCGAATCTAGGTTTTGGGTCCAAAGCCTCAGGTAACTGAAGCCAGACCATCAATTGTTCTCCCAGCGCCAGCGGTGTTTTCCCGCTATGCGTCAGGGAGGTAATTACGTTCGGTGTTAGTTGATAGGCCGAATTCCCAGTCTGAAACTGAGGACTAATCTGAATGGCGTAGATGTTATCTGTTACCGGTACAGCGACCTGACCTGATTGCCGGTCAGCCGCCGAGACCTGTAGTTGTCCCACTAACTGCTGTGCCGTGTCATAAATGCGGATTTGTGCAGATCCTGCGGTAACCGAAGATCGGAAGTCGACCAATAAGAATGGCTGATGTTCTAACTCCACTGGCTGACCGGGGTGTTGGATATTAGCCTGACCTGTTACTGACTGGAATATCCGCTCATACTTCGGCTCTTGACTCAGATCGATTTGAAACCAATCAATGTCCGTTTGTCCATTCCAATGGTTACCTATCAGTGTTTGCCCGATAGTCAATGGTGTGGCAAATTGCGGGTTTAGAAAGGGGGAGACATTGTTCGGCTCAACTTCGGTCACCATGCGATCATCCAGATCTATCGTCGATAAAGTAATAAAGTAGGGTTGATCTGCCGCCCCAACACCAGAGATCGCGCTACCATTATCGAGTGCTAGAAAGTAGTCACCCGGAGTAACAGGAAGAACTAACTCGGCTTGCTGGCCCGTCACCAGATCTGCTGACATTTGACCTACCTGACGATTGGCTTCATCGCCCATGATGAGTGGTGATCGGTAAAACTTGATGATGGTTTTACCTGAGGTGCGAGGTCGATCTAGATGTATCGTCAAATTCTGGCGTTTACGGATATGAAGTCGAAACCAATCTGGGTCATTCTCTTTGTTTCGATCCCCAACTAGTGTCAGTCTGTCAGTTGATACTTTGGGTAGAACTTGCCCCTGATTTGATTGAGGATTTTGTACTAGATTGATCGCATTAGCGTTGGTAAAAGTATCGTTGTTTTCTGAGTCCCAGGCCACGCCCTTGTCCAAGGTAACAGCTGCCACGGTCAGGTAGTAAGGACGATACTCGGCATCGACCGACTGAGGCTGAATCTTCAGATAGTGGCGTATATCAGTTGTTGATTGACGGTCATTGAAGCCCAGGGTTGTCGTATAAAACTGTGCTTTGCTGGCATCTACCTGGAAAGTACTGACAAGGTTACTATCTAGCGTTTGTCGGCGGTAGATGGTCAGGTCTGTTACACCGGTTCCGCCCTTACGCTTGAAAGTAACAATCAATTGATCGATATTTGGTGGAACGGAGAATTGAAACCAATCGACATCATTGTTGTCTAAACTGCTCCCCTCAATTATTCGATTGAACTGTAAGACGTTGGCTAACTGCTGCCGGTCGTTAAACTCCAGTTCCGGTTGTGTATCTCTATGAATCTGAAAATTTCGTGTGGCCGGTGTTGGATCTTTAATACCGTCTACATCTATAGCCCAAACAGAGAACGTGTAGGAGCCATCGGCTAAGTCACGGATAGCGAGGTGATTTTCTTCCACGAAAGCCGTTTTACTACCGATAGCATAGTCGTAACCGAGAACCGGCCGATCGGTTGCAACACCGAGCCACCAGAAGGTCGGATCGCGATAACCGATGCTACCGATTGGGCCGCTGACAATTTCAGTTTCAGGTGGTGTTTGTGCTTGAGCTATCAAAGATACCAGCAAGACATAGGTAATAATCTGACCCAGCCGAAGTATGAGCGGATACTTCGACTCTTGTGGGTGTATCCATTTATCCATCTGCATTTCCGGATTCAAATCGCACTTTGATCGCCTTAATTGTAGCCAAACCGATACCGGATGTCAATCAATGACCGATGCCAAAATCGAGGTCTTTGGTTGGTGTATCTCTTCGCTTGTCACTGTTTGACTTCGGCTTTGCACTATGCTAAACTCTTAGAATTAACCCTTGACTTGATTGGGAAATATTGCGTCGCTCTATATAGAATATCCTATATAGAATCCTGATAAATACCTCGTATAAAATAATGTCGACCGGACAGCAAGATTGGCTGATCAACCCCTGTGTGCAACCTGCCACTATCGACTCAGGCCAGAATCGTTTGATTCTGAGCAATGGTCTGATTTCTCGCTGCTTTGTCACCACGCCCAATTTTACCACTATCAACTATTCAAACCTGGTTACAGAATCATCCTTGCTCCGCGGCATTAAACCCGAAGCAACTCTGGTTGTCGATGGTCAGCAATACGCTGTCGGTGGGTTGTTGGGCCAACTGGATTATGCTTATCTCGATCCTGAGTGGATTGAAGATTTAACCAACGACCCAAGCACCTTTCAATTTCAACAATATCGAGTGAATCCAATCAATACTTACTATCCGTGGATGCAACGCCGTCATGCTACATCCACCCGATATCCACCGTCTGGAATCCGCTTATCGGTTGACTTCCTAGCACCGGCGAAAGTATCCGCTCATACATCCACTTCTGTTATTGAGCCAGCTAACTTGCAAGTTACGATTCACTACGATCTGTATCAAGGTATTCCAGTATTAGCTAAGTGGATCGAGGTGAATAATCTGGGGCGGTGTGAAGTCCAGTTGGAGGCTTTGTCTTCTGAAATTCTGGCCATTAATGAACAGGAGAAACATCGTCTCCACATCGAGAGTGATTATGCTTTTAGTCAGATGAAGACCACTCAATGGGGACCGGATGTTGACTATAAAACCCAAACTGACTATCACTATCAGATGCTATTGCTGATGACCAGCACCTACCCATTGGGACCTGGCGTGATACTTGAGCCTGGTCAAACTTTTGCAAGTTTCCGTACTTTTGAACTGCTTCACGACAGTGACGACCGCGAACGGAAAGGATTAGCACGGCGGAAGATGTATCGCACTATTGCACCGCAGGTGACAGAGAATCCAATCTTTATGCACGTGCGACAATCGAATCCGGAGGCGGTTCGACTAGCAATTGATCAATGTGCGTCAGTTGGCTTCGAAATGGTGATTATGACGTTTGGTAGTGGATTTAATATTGAAAGTGAAGATCCGGACTATATCGCCCAAATGAAGCGACTGGCTGACTATGCGCACAGCAAAGGGGTCGAGATTGGCGGTTATACGTTAATGTGTGCTTCGCGCGGGATTAGCCCCGAATTTAACTGTATCGACCCGGAAACCGGAGCACCGGGAAGCCGATTCGGACAAAGTGTCTGTCTGGCAAGTAAGTGGACCGACGGATACTTTCGCCGAGTGCTGAATTTTATGGATGCAACCGGTATGGACATTATTGAAACCGATGGCCCCTACCACGGAGATGTCTGTGCCTCGAAAAACCACATCTACCATCATGGATTAGAAGACTCGCAACTTCGTCAATGGCAAGCCTGTGTTGATTTTTATCATCAATGTCAACAGCGTGGGATCTACATCAACTCACCGGATCACTACTATCTGAATGGATCTAATAAGTGTGGGATGGGGTACCGTGAAACCAACTTTAGTCTACCCAGGGAACGTCAAATTTTGATTGCCCGACAGAATATCTACGATGCCACTTACGAGAAAACACCAAGCATGGGATGGATGTTTGTGCCGCTGGTCGAATATCATGGTGGGGGTGAGGCCGCTACCTTCGAACCTCTCCACCAGCATTTAGCAGATTATGAATGGCATCTAGCACAAAATTTCGGTAGTGGTGTAATTGCCTGTTATCGTGGCCCTCGACTGTATGATACTGAAGAGACCAAAGCTGTGGTCAAAAAATGGGTCGGTTTTTACAAACGGTATCGAACGCTACTCGAAAGCGATCTGATCCATATTCGCCGACCGGACGGTGGATCTATCGACTGCATGTTGCACGTCAAGCCAGTAGAAGTTTCCCCTGACTTGACCGGGGATACATCTGCTTCCCAACCGGATTCAGTGGATACCGCTGTTGGATTAGCCATGCTCTACAACCCGATGCGTCAACCGCAGCGGATTCGACTCAATCTTCCACTTTACTATACCGGCCTGAGCAAAACCACCTGGATTCGTCGAGGTAGAGGTCTTGATATGAAAGAAGGCGAACCGGCTTGTTACACGATTGACCGTGACTACAATGTGCAGATTGAGATTGAGATGGCCGCACGTAGTATCGACTATCTCGTAGTTGAGGCCGATTGATTCAGCCGAGAGAAGACCTTTAATTTGGCGATTTTAAAATCCTGATTTCTGATGATTCAGGATGAACAAAATCTTTATTTGCGGTACACTAGAGTACATTCGCTTAATCAGGGGTACGATTAAATGTTAAATCTAGTAAATCTGGCACGAAAACATCAGGAGATCATCCACCCAGCGCACTCCAACTTGATTGCCGAAGTATGTTCGAGTTGCAAGCTCGTGTCAACGAAAGGTTAGGGCTTCGAGTTTGTAATTAGCAATGCGGCAATTGTCAAACCGATCCGCTGCCGACATCTTTGGTTAGCAGCGATTTTTGTTTGAATTCAGCAACAGTATCTACATACTATTGCATTCTCCCAATTTATTTCGTGAAGAGCAGGCCAGCGATTAACCTATTGACAGAAATATAACGGTACTATGAATAGACGGTTTAAGCAGATTTCGTTTTTGACAATCTTCATTGCTCATCTAAGCTTAGCACAGGTCGATGTCGTTGTTTTTATGAAGAACGGAGATCGAATTTCTGGACAGTGGCGGGGTGGTGGAGAGCGAGAAATTCACTTACAGGTCGGTAACCAACGGATGAACTTTCAAGTGTCGGAAGTCGAATCGGTTGCTTTTGCAGCAGATAGTGTTAGCGCAGCGGCTCATCGTTACCTGAGGAACGCTGATGTTTTCTACCAACGTGGCCTACTTCAAGAGGCTAAATCTCTCTATCAGAAAGCACTTGAAGAATCCCCTATGTTTTCGACCCCCTACTATCGCTTAGCACAAATTGTTCACAGCGATGGTGATGTAGACACCGCCTTAGATTACTTGAAATTTGCTTGCCTGACGGATGATCCACAACCTGAAATTGCACAACTCCTACAAAAACTTGGCACCCAGTATCTTCAAAACGGAGCTTACGATCAGGCGACTGTCGCCTATAGCTTAATCTTAGAGCACTTCCCGGACTTTCCAGACAAGGATACCTTAGCCTATTCGACCGGGATCCTGCTGACTAAGCAATCAGCCGAACCACAACATACACTCGACCTATTGCAGTCGGCGACGATTAACTATCCTAACCACCCGGATTTCGAACAAGCATCTTATTTAATTGGCGATTTACAAACTAAAAATAACCAACCAGAACTAGCCGTGGCGACGCTAACCAATTTTATACTAACCTTCCCTGACAGCCCGTGGATAGCGGAAGCGCAACTAGCACGTGGATCCGCGTTTTTGGCCTTGAACCAAAACCGTGAAGCTATCGCCGACTTCACCACGGTGATTAACACCCCGATCTTCCCTGCCACACTGAAGCGGGAAGCTAGAAAACGGCGAGATGACAGTGCCTGGTCTGTCTACCGTGTTTCTGACGGTCTGCCGAACAATCAGGTTCAAGCAATCGCTATCGATGGAAACTTTATCTGGATTGGAACATCAAAAGGGATAATGCAGGTTGATCTAACGGATAATTCGTGGCAACCGATCATCGACGTCAGTAGCACAATCAATCAGATGTTCGAGCGTGGTCCAATTAATGTTAGAGCTATAGAAGCCACCGAGCAAGGGATCTGGGTTGGTACCATGAATCACGGCCTGATCTACTATGACAAAATTGATCAGACCTCAATCAATTATACGGTATCGGATGGACTTCCACATAAGTTGGTATATGATGTTCAAGTGGATGAATTAAACGATGAAGTTTGGGTTGGAACCTTTTCTGGCGTTGTCAGATACCGTCGAGCAATCGATACTTGGGTCCAGTACAATCGTGAGGAAAACGACTTGCCCGCCGACGATATAGTTGCTTTAGCCATCACACCAGTTACCGTCTGGATCGGAACATCTCAATCTGGGCTGGCCTATTATAGTCGGACTGAAGACCTCTGGCGGAGCTATGGCACTTTCGAAGGACTGGAGCAAATCGTTGGAAAATCGATCATCAGTTTTGACACCACAGTAGATCGAGTCTTTTTCACGTGGTATAATCGACAGCGACAACTCAACGGTTATACCGAAGCAGATCTGCGTGGTTTTGAGAGTGTTTCCGAAGAGGTTTCGCGTGGGACGACCGGTCCACTGGAGAATATCCAGATTGCGGTCAGCGATAATGAACTGTGGCTGGTTACCAATGAAGATGTGTATAAACGGGGGCGCTATTCTGGGAAATGGGATCAGATTGCTTATCCAACCGACCGACTCGGTAGCATAACTGTTAATTGCATTAAACTTGGTGATGGTGTGGCCTGGATTGGCACATCGAACGGTCTGGCTCAACTCAACACACAAGCCTTGACCGTAGATCAATTAGAAACATCTGGCCAATCAGAAAAAGAGGTAGTACCGGTATCAGAAGAAAAATTTTTACCAGAAGGAGTTGAAACGCAAAATGAGTGATTACAATGTTGGAATTGTTGGATTAGGATGGGTTGCAGGTGCACATATCGAGACATTCAAGAGTGTCAAAGGCGCAAATGTCACGGCTATCTGTTCTCGGCGTCAGCACAACCCCGACGACCTAAAAGCTGAATACGGTGTTTCTTTGAAGCCTTATACCAACTATGAGGAAATGCTGGCCGATCCAGAGATCGACATCATCGATATTTGCACGCCACACCCATTCCATCCGGATCAAGCAGTTGCTGCTGCTGAAGCAGGCAAGCACCTGATTATTGAAAAACCAATCAGTATTAGTTATCCTGAGGCTAAGCGGATCCAAGCTGCAGTCAAAGATAATCAGGTTCAATCCTGTGTCTGCTTCGAGTGCCGATATAGTAAGCATTTTACCCTGATCAGATCCACTATTGACCAAGGGCTTCTGGGTGATCTGCACTACGGTGAAGTCGATTACTACCACGGTATTGGCCCCTGGTACGGCCAATACGAATGGAATGTTAAGAAAGATTTTGGTGGTTCCAGTTTATTGACAGCGGGATGCCATGCGTTGGACTCCCTACTGTTTTTCATGGATGGCCCAGTAGAAGAGGTGACAAGCTACCAAACTAAGTCGAAGGGCAAATATTTTGAACCCTATGAGTATAAAACGACTAGCGTAACCTTACTGAAGTTTAAAGGAAGCGAACGGTTGGCCAAAGTCACCTCTTGTGTGGATTGTCTTCAGCCCTACTATTTCCATATTCATCTGGTTGGAAGCGACGGAAGTCTACTGGATAATCGGATCTACTCCGACAAACTCAAAGGCATGAATAAGGATAAGTGGTCAACCCTAGAAACGTCTCTAATTGACTCCGGCGATGTCAGCGACCACCCTTATGAACCGCAATTTCAAGCTTTCGTTGACAGCTTGAAACAAGGCCAGGCGATGCCGCTGACCGATTTCGATACGGCCTTTGAAACTCATAGGGTAGTATTTGCCGCCGATTTATCAGCAGAAGAGGGTAGAACCGTAAAATTATCCGAATTGGACTAGATGAGAGATTTGGAGTTAGAGGAGGCCAAGATGACTTGGTCTCCTCTCGATTTTATCGTTTACTTTAGTTAGTGGATTTTAGGGCAGCTTTGTAAGATCCAACGATGCTAGCCACCGCATCGACTAACTGTTGGCCTGAAACTTCACCTTTTTTGATTGTAACAACGGCGCTGTCTGGCATCGAAACTTGAGCCTTTATGACTCCAGAAACACTTTTGAGTGCGGACCGCACTCGCGCAACACAACTAACACCTCACGTCATACCAGAGACTTGAAGTGCGATCGCCTCCGTCACTACAGCGTCTGAAGTAGTTTCTGTTTTGGTTTCTGCCACTGCCTCTTTTTGAGCGGTCGAAGTTTCAACCTCTTTCTCCACAGTCTCTATGCTACTCTGCTTGGAGCAACCTGAGATAATAGTCAGGCTAAGACAAATCAGCAGGATCGGGTAGTATATTCGTTTTAGCATCAGCCATCCCTTCAATATGTTTATACAGATATCACATTGGTGCTATTGTATTCTTAGGTAGTTATTTTGTCAATTTTATTTTGGACGATTTGGGCATGAGCGCAAAATTAAGCTGGCATACCACCTGTATACTGATTTTTACTTTTGCTTTCTCATCGATAGCCGAAAATAGGGCTACGTTCGAGGATTCAGTTCAACGATACCGCACCCGAATCAACAAAGATCCTGAGAATCTGGATCTACACCGTGAGATGATAGATTATGCAGTCAAGAGTCAGCAGATTGACGTACCTTTACATATCTACCAAAATGCCCACGCCAAAAAGCCTGATAGCCCACTGTTCTGTTATGTGCTGGCCTATACCTACTTCAAATCAAAGCAGAAGATCGAACAGGCCGTAGACCTACTCCAAACGGCGATTTCGTCCGAATCGCAATTTTGGGAGGCCTATCGAGCATTGGGGAAATGCTACCTACTGCAGGAAGAGACCGGGTTAGCAATGAATGCCTTCTATCAATCGGTGCAGATCCAACCCAAGGCCTGGCAAGTGCAGATCCAACTGGCGGAACTTTACCGGGAACAGCATAACGAACAGCAAGCCCTTCACCATTATCAGCAAGCGGCGACTGTACAACCGAGGTCGGCAGATATCCATTTTGAAATTGGGTTGTTAGCTCGCCGCTTGAACGATTTCCAAACCGCAGAAGCCGCGTTCTTAAAAGCCATTCGTTTCGATAACAACTCACCTGACGCCTACTACCAATTGGGGCAGATCTATGCCTTGCAGCAAAAGCCGGGGAAAGCCACAGATCAATACCGGAGAGCACGAAAAATTGACATCTATCCTCGACCGGTTCCCCGCTATCAACTGGCTGATATCTTTTTGGAATTAGAAGATGGGAGAAGTGCGATCTTAGCTTTACGAAGTGGCCTCTCGTTGGATTCAAAATATGTTGTTTATACAGATCGGTTCAAAAACGTGAGTACTCCTCAAGCGGCTCAGATCTTATCCGAAATGCTAACTACGATCCCATCCACTACAGATTCAGATTCAGATGCTTTTTTGCACTATTTCGCCGGCAAGCTACATCTCAAAATTGACGATTCTGAGACGGCTCGCCGGCATTTGGAACAGGTAGTGACCTTAAAGCCCGACCATGCCCAAGCCCATGTTCTCCTTGGTCGACTCTACGAAAAATCCGAACCAGAAGCGGCAATCGAAGCTTTTGAGCAGTCGGTGGAACTCGGCAATAATGAAGTTGAGGTGATGGTCAAGTTGGCCGAGAATTATCAACAAGAAAAGAGTTATAATAAGTTCACCGAGATAGCAGATAAGATCTTAACCCTAGCGAAACATCCCGAAATCCACTACCAACTCGCCCTTTACCACGAAGATCAAGCTTTTCTAAAGCGGCAGGCTCAGGACAACGGTACCGCTGAAGAACTGGAAGACAAAGCTCTCTATCACGCCGATCAAGCGGTTAAAATTGCACCCGAAGTTGCCAAGTACAACCTTAAACTCGGCACTTACTACGATCGTCAGGGTCAACTCAAGGCCATTCGATTCTACGAAAAAGCGATTGAATTGGATCCACAAAACCCAGAGGGCTACTACAAACGGGGTTTATTTATGTCTAATTACACTTTTGGAGCCGACAAGGTATTGCTGTATGCGCCGGAGGACGTGATGGCAGATCTGCAAAAAGCAATCGAATTGGATCCGAATTCAGCAGGCGCACATCGAGCCTTGGGGATTGTCTACGACCGGATGTACGATACGGCCAATGCCATAAAGACCTTTAAAAAGGCGGTTCGACTGGACCCGAACGATGCCTACTCACAAATATACTTAGCAGAACAATACGCCCAGACTGGTCAGCAGCAATTGGCCATCAACGCTTTAGCCAAAGCTATTGAAGCCAGACCTGCTGATGTTGAAGCCTTGAAAGATTATGCTTTTTTATGTCTAAATCACGATCAGGAACGGTTGTGGAAAGAGGCTAAGCGGTCCCTGGAGATGGCGATCCAGATTCGGCCCAATGACGCTGAAATTTTGATGAATTACGGCTACACGCTTTACTTAAACGGTGAAACTGATCTCGCCATCAAGCATTACCAAAAGTCGATTCAACTCAAACCCGACTGGGATATTACCCATTACAACTTGGGGTTGGCCTACGAACGCATTAGAAAATACAATCTAGCAAAACAGTCTTTTCAGAAAGTGACGCAAATAAACCCAAATAGCACGCTCAGTGATAAATCAATTGACCGACTAGTTGCACTTGAGAGGAAGTAGTGCTATGACGACTTCAGCTAAGTCAATCGGTCGCTTGCACGTCATCACAGATACCACGATTCAGTCGCGGTTCACACACAGTCAACTGGCCAAATTAGCAATTGCGGGTGGGGCAGATACCATCCAATTTCGGCAGAAATCAACTTCGACTCGTCTACTAGTAGAGACCGCGTTTCACTTAAAGGCGATTTGCGATCAACGACGTGTTCCACTTATCATCAACGACAGAGCCGATATAGCATTAGCCGTCGAGGCTAGTGGGGCGCACTTTGGGCAAGAGGATCTCCCCATCGGTGTTGCCCGACGGATCCTGCCAAGTCAAGCTATTATTGGGGCTTCCGCTCGAACCAAGGACAAAATTATGGAAGCCATCTCAGCGGGGGCAGACTACATCGGTTTTGGTCCTGTTTTCCGAACCTCCAGCAAATCGGATGCTGAAAAGCCAAAAGGCTTATCCGAGCTGGCTCGATTTTGCCAGATTGCCAGTTGTCCCGTTATTGCCATTGGTGGTATTACACTAGAGACCGTACAGGATGTTATGCAATGTGGTGCCCACGGTATTGCTGTTATCTCATCGGTTTGTACAGTTGAAGACCCAATGCAAGCTACCCGTCAGTTGATATTGGAAATTCAACAGGGACTCCCGGTTTGACCGGCTTCAAAAAACAACTGGTTCCCTTCAACCTACAGTTGGTGTCATAACTATTCTAAACCGTAACTTTCCACTATATCGACAATTTCTTCTACTAGAAGGAGGCATACAAAGCTTGGGTGTAGGATGTCACTTCTGCCTTTCTCCTGATACGTTTGGCTTATCCAGTTAATGCCTATCTCTAATCCCACTTCGTCAAGGACCATCACCAAAAAAGCTGTTATCGTGGGGCTAATTCTGGTCATCATCAACGCTTACTGGGTAGGTATTGCCAGCGAACTCTGGTATGCCGTCTATACGCTAGTCTCACCTTTTTCCAATGCCGTTTTTAGCTTAGCGGTGTTGCTTTTGGTCAACGCTATTCTCAAGCGGTATGCCAAACCGCTCGTTTTTACCCCAGCCGAACTTTTGCTGACTTACGCTATGGTGACCATGGTTTCAACTATCTCAGGTCACGCCATGATGGCAATTCTGATGGGGGGACTAGCGCATCCATTTTGGTTCGCCTCACCAGAGAACGAATGGACAGAACTCTTTCTACACTATATCCCTTCTTGGTTAACCGTTCATCAGACCGATCCGCTTCGAGGCTACTATGAAGGCAGGTCGAGCATTTTTCTGCCTGATCATCTTCGTGCCTGGCTGGTTCCAGTTTTGGCATGGTCGGGCTTTATTCTCGTCTTGTACAGCTCTTTGCTCTGCATCGGATTGATCTTACGCAAGCAATGGATGGAACGTGAAAAATTGAGTTTTCCGCTAACACACCTACCAATTCAGATGACCATGAACAGCAATTTCTTTAAACTGAAGACCCTCTGGATCGGTTTTGCAATTTCTGCTGTCATCCGCTTTGTTAATGGGGTACACGACATTTTTCCGGCCTTACCGGGCTTCCCTGCCAACTTTCGACTGGATCGTTTTTTTACCGACAAGCCTTGGAACGCCATCGGTTATAGCTCTATGTCTTTCAATTTAGCCATCATTGGCCTAACCTACTTCATGCCATTGGATCTGGCATTTTCAACCTGGTTCTTCTTCTGGTTGACCCGAGCAGAACGAGTGACAGCTAGCATGGTTGGGGTCAATATTCAAGATCTACATCTCAACGATCGTGCTACTGGTGGGTGGATCGGGATCGCCATCATTGCACTTTGGGGGGCGCGACGACATTTATCTGAGTTTATTGGGCATTTGGTTGGACGATTTCAGGTCGATGATTCACGGGAACCGTTCTCTTTCCGCACACTGATGCTGATTACCCTTCTCTGTATTGGTTTGGTTTTTACCTTTTGTTATCTGGCAGGAATGTCACTCTGGGCAATGGCGGTCTTCTACTTAATTTTTCTGATGTTTGCCTTAGCCATTGGTCGTGTGCGGGCAGAACTGGGGCCACCCTACCACGAAGTTATCGGTATCAATCCCCGTCAAATGATGGTAGACCTATTTGGAACACGGCGATTGGGAGTTGGTAACCTAACTGTTATCAGTTTTCTATATGCTTTCAACCGGTGTAACCGATCTCATCCGATGCCTAACCAAGTCGAAAGTTTACGAATCGGTGAACGATCAAAAATACCGGGTTTTACCTTGATACTTGCCTTAGCTTTGGCGATTGGTGTCGGTGCATTTGCTACCTTTTGGTCGTACCTGGAGGTGATGTACCGATACGGCCTTGACCGATGTCACGGCGCAATCGGACACTTCGGTTGGGAAACCTTTAACCCGCTCCAGAATTGGCTACAGCACCCTCGTGAAGTCGAAACTGGAGGTGTCGTATTTATGGGTATTGGACTGGGGTTTGTATTCTTCTTACAGTTTTTGAGAAGCCACTTTATGTGGTGGCCGCTGCATGCCTCAGGCTACGTGCTGTCTGGTGCTTCTTGGGGAGGGCTGATCTACTTCTGGTTTCCGGTAATGGTCAGTTGGTTGGCCAAGGCGCTAATTCTGAAGTTTGCTGGGTGGCAGATGCACCGTAAGTTGGAACCGTTTTTTCTCGGATTAGTTCTGGGTGATTATATTCCCCGTAGCATCCTGAGCATACTGAGTTTCATCCTTAATCTCTACATGCCCTCCTCTGGCGCAGGACATACGCTCTAAGCCAGATAATGGCAAGCACCGACTAAGATATCTGGATTCTGTCAACTCTTCAAGATCTCATCTTTCGCCAAACCAAATCTATTAGGCCTTTTAATGGCCTGAGGAGGCCAATAGCAAGCGCACCGAGAATACCAAGGATAATCAGTATCTGTAAGAAGTTCGTGCCGAGAGCGAATAAACCAATGTAAGTGACAACCGATAGAAGAGTCGCAATGCAAACCTTTTTCAACATCGTTATCAGTTTCTCTACTCAACCGATGTAAAGAGAAAAGGCTCAATCAAGGGTCGTAGATACAACAGGGTAAAATCCTAATACTGTTAGTTGCGTCTTATGTCGATCCCGGCCGATCCCCCTCAAAGATCAAGATCAAATTAACTTTCGCTCCTAGATGCAGGAAAGCGAAGTTACTTCTTCGGCTTCAAGATTCTAAGCAATTTTCTGACCGGATCATAGAATTGATCCACGACCCTCTCTTTGAGTGGAATAATAGCGTTGTCAGTAATGGTAATATGTTCAGGGCAAACTTTAGTACAACACTTGGTGATGTTGCAATAACCAATACCATCGGTTTCTTTCAAATCTCCTAGTCGATTTTCAGTATCTAGTGGATGCATTTCCAATGCTGCCGTATAGACATAGTGGCGAGGTCCAATAAAATTGTCGTGAAGGTGGTGGTCACGAAGAACATGGCAGACATCCTGGCACAAGAAACACTCAATACATTTTCGGAATTCCTGGACACGATCAATATCTTCCTGTTGCATTTTCCAGGTTCCGTCTTCAAAATCCGGGGGTTTTGGGTTAAATTTCTTGATTTTCTTCTTGACCTGGTAATTCCAAGAAACATCTGTTACTAGATCCTTAACGTGTGAGAAGGCGCGCACCGGTTCGATAGTAACCGGTTTCTCGAGCGGCAGATCATCTAACCGTGTCATGCACATCAATTTGGGATGGCCATTCACTTCGGCTGAACAGGAGCCACACTTTCCGGCTTTGCAGTTCCAACGAACAGCGAGATCATTTGCCTGTTCGGCCTGAATCTGATGAACCGCATCTAGGACAACCATGCCTTCTGAGACTTCAGCTTCGTAATCGACGAATCCAGCCGTATTGGCATCACCACGCCATACTTTGAACTTCGCTGCTGCCATTAACCTATCTCCTCTATAATTTCTTGAAGATCTGTCCGTACTTCCGGGATCTCTTCACGCAAAATCTGCATTTCTCCATCTGCACCTTTTCGAACGATGGTGTTGTATTTTTTCGTGTTTGGTTCCTCTTTATCTGGGTAATCATCACGAGAATGGGCACCGATACTGGCTTTTCGCTCTAGTGCCGCCAGGGCGATAGCTTCAGCGCAGGTCATCAGATTATGCAAATCAAGTGCTGTATGCCAACCTGCATTATATTCACGGTTTCCGATAGCAATTACATTCTCTGATCTGTGTCGAAGATTCGCAATATTTGACAAGGCATCATTAAGCCCTTCTTCGCTTCGAGCAATGCCAACCAACTCTTGCATCATTTCTTGCAAGCCGTATTGTATCTGGTATGGGTTATCATTGGAATCCCCCGTTTGGCTTTCAAGCGGTTTAAGCGCCCAATTCGAAATAGCCTCAATCTGGCCTTCATCTAAGACGACTGCCCCATTTTCCTTTACAAACCGGGCTGCGTATTCACCGGCACGTTTACCAAAGACAAGAAGATCTGACAAAGAGTTTCCACCTAGCCGATTGGCACCATGCAAACCTGCCCCGCATTCCCCTGCCGCAAAAAGGCCGGGGACACAGGTCATTTGTGAATCCGGGTCAACTCGCACCCCGCCCATAGCGTAGTGAGTTGTGGGTCCAACCTCCATCGGTTCTGCGGTAATATCAATGCCGGCTAACTCTTTAAACTGGTGATACATACTGGGTAATTTACGGCGGATGTGTGCGGCTGAATTAGCCATCTTTTCCTGAATCCAGGCGATGTCAAGAAAGACACCTCCATGGGGACTTCCTCGACCTTCTTGTACTTCCCGTACAATACAGCGTGCCACATGATCGCGCGTAAGCAGTTCAGGTGGTCTGCGCGCGTTTCGATCTCCTTGTGTATATCGCCAACCTTCCTCTTCGTTATCCGCTGTTTGAGAACGATATAACTCAGGGATATCGTCGAACATGAATCTTCGGCCTTCACTATTTGTTAAGATGCCACCTTCACCGCGAACCCCTTCTGTTACTAATATGCCTCGAACACTAGATGGCCAGACCATTCCAGTCGGATGAAACTGCACGAATTCCATATCGATCAGGTCTGCCCCTGCGTGGTAAGCTAATACGTGTCCGTCTCCGGTGTACTCCCAACTATTGCTGGTGATCTTAAAGGCTCGTCCTACTCCGCCTGTAGCCAGCACAATTGCCTTGGCTGAGAACATTTTGAAGCGTCCCTTTTCCCGTTCATAGCCAAAAGCACCACTAACACGACCTTCATCCTTGGTCAAGGCAACAACCGTACACTCCATATGGACATCAACACCCTGGTGAATACCGTGATCCTGAAGTGTTCGAATCATTTCTAAACCCGTACGGTCTCCAACATGTGCGAGGCGCGGAAACTGGTGGCCACCAAAGTTGCGTTGTAAAATTCGCCCATCGACGGTACGATCGAAAAGTGCCCCCCATGCTTCCAGTTCTCGGACACGATCTGGAGCCTCTTTGGCGTGCAACTCAGCCATACGCCAATTGTTTAGATATTGCCCACCACGCATAGTATCAGCGAAATGAACCTTCCATCCATCTCTCTCGTCCACGTTGGCTAAGGCAGCAGCAATACCACCTTCAGCCATTACTGTGTGGGCCTTACCTAACAATGATTTGCAAACTAAACCAACAGAGACTCCTTCAGCGGAGGCTTCAATTGCAGCTCTTAAACCTGCTCCGCCAGCACCAATAACCAGGACATCGTACTCGTGTTTTTCGTATTGAGCCACTATAGAATCCTCCAGTCAGATAGAACCCCCATGGAACATAACCGAACGTAAACATCAGAGAGCGCAACTGAGCAGAGGCTCATCCAAGCCCAACGCATATGGTGTCCATTCAGGCAACTTACACAATGATAGGCTTTCTGGCGAATGGGTGTACCAGAAAGTCGATCCATGAACCCTCCGACTAGATGACGCAGGGAGTGGCATCCAAGAGTATAGCCACCAAGAAAAAAAACATTAATTGCCAAAATAATTGTACCCAACCCAATACCGAAACCGTTGTCGAACTGCGTTGCTTTCCAAACATCGAATGCCAATAAAGCAACGAAAATCAAGGCAAAGTAAAGAAAGAATCGATGCATATTTTGCAGAATTAATGGGAAAGCACTTTCCCCACGATATCCGTTACGCGATTCACCAACGGCACAAGAAGGAGGGTCAGCCCAGAAGGCTTTATAGTATGCCCCACGGTAATAATAACAGGTCAATCTAAAGCCAGCTGGCGCCCACAAGATTAGAAAGGCAGGTGAAAATGGTAGCCAAGTTGGCCACCAACCGGGTTTAGGGCCAAACCAACTATGTTCTGAATCTCCAAAGATCTCTGGAGCGTAAAAGGGGGATAAATATGGGCCGTGGTGATAATGCTCACCTTGAAAGGCCGCCCATGTCGTATAGATAACAAATGCAGTTAGCCCACAAAAAACCAAAACAGGTTGAAGCCACCAGGCGTCCGATCTTAATGTTTCACCAAATCGCCGCTTAATTAAAGTGAGTTCTGTCGTCATAGTGTTTATCTTCCTAAAGATTAATAGATTAAAGGGCTAGACCTGCGTAGATATTTTACTAGATCCCTAATAAGGCTTGTTAGACCTAAATAAAATGAATGCGTTCGATGGTAGACTAGCCTTTACTACAGACCGTATTGATGTATAAAGTTATCAATTCGGACCTCTAGTATTTCAGGCGATCCTCTCACCTCTTCCTCAATCTCGATCTCCCTCTGTATACCAAACCACACCGGCTCCCACCGAATCTAAATTACCACAATGCAGGAAAAAATACAAGGCTAAACTAGTTCCTGATTCTGCATTAAAGACCTCTTGAAAATATGAGAGATTCCTGACATAATAGGCATGTTTGTAACGCATCTGCGTTTATCATTGTTGTAGTCGCTTTTACCGGCGATATCAAGGTTCGGTAACAAATATAAATCTATTGATTAAAAAGATATTGGATTCAGGATGAAGATAGTTGGCAAACTCGTAGAAACAGGTGTCAATGTTGCACTCGATATTCAAGATCGAAAAATTATCAAGTTAACTCTCAGCCGAGAAGAGAGCCAGATCTGGATTGCTCCTCCACTGGTCGATATCCAGATTAATGGGTTCGGTGGTCACGATCTCAATGCTGAAACCGTATCGGTGGACGATGTCTGCCAGATGGTAGAGGCCACTCGCCTCACCGGTACCGGTTATCTCTGCCCGACTGTGGTGACCGGGTCTGCTGAACGTATGAGTAGGTCGATTGAAGCTATTCAGCAGGCGGCCCGGGTCCCAAACATCGGTCAGTCGATTTTAGGCATCCACGTCGAAGGCCCTTACATCTCATCAGAAGATGGGCCTCGAGGTGCACATCCAAAACTACACGTTCGTCCCCCAGATTGGGAAGAGTTTCAACGGTGGCAAGAGTTAGCCGAAGGCCAGATAAATATTTGTACTTTAGCCCCGGAAATAGATGGTGCGATTCCATTCATCGAAAAACTGGTCAAAAACGGTGTAATTGCAGCAATAGGTCATACCAATGCTGTAACCACAGACATTAAGGATGCGGTTACAGCGGGAGCCCGTCTATCCACTCACTTAGGAAATGGAGCTCACGCTCAGATTCATCGCCATCCCAACTATATTTGGGATCAGCTTGCCAGTGATGATCTATATGCCAGTTTGATTGTCGATGGTCATCATTTGCCACCTAACGTCGTCAAGTCAATGTTACGCGCTAAAAGGCCACAAAAGTCGATTTTGATCAGTGATGCTGTTCATCTGGCAGGCATGAAACCGGGGAGATATCAGTTCACCTCCCGTGAAGTTGAATTAACCAAAGACCGTTGCGTAAAGCTTTATGGTACAGACTACCTCGCCGGCTCGGCAATTGGGCTGATTAATGGTGTCGAAAATGCCGTTAGATTTGGCCAAATCTCCTTACCACAGGCCGTTTCTCTAGCAACACGTCAGCCAGCTGGATTATTGGGAGTTGCGGACCAGATCGGACAAATTCGTCAAGGTGACTGCGCTAATTTGCTCACTTTCCATTGGGATGAGCAAAACCAGGCTATATCAGATCCACATCTATATTTGAACGAAAGCATCTAAAAAGTTAATAACGAAATAACGCAATAGTTGTAACAGTGGCAATTATTGAGAAATTCCATAACCTGTCCGGCGGAGATAGCGATAGCACCATCGTCGAAGTCAGCTAAACGGGCCGACGAGATACATACAGTGGGGAAAATAGGTATTTCTACTATACCAGAACTCCCTCTTGATCGTTTTCACCCAAGAATAACACAATCCCATTAGTGGCCAGTTTCCAACTTTTAATGTGATTACCAAGCTTTAAGGTGAAGTATTAGAGTAACAAATCTACCAAACGTAAAACAGATGTCCTACTTCCCATTTATCGTTGACTTGCAAACAGCCAGTTCTTTTGTTAAGATTTCGGTGTCAGTTGAACAGTGTTACGAAATATGCGAATTCAATACAATTCACCAGTCATCCTTTCATTCTCGATTTTGGCCGCGGTTATACATGCTGTCGCTGAGTTTACCCCCTTAGATATTGCGACAGAGTTTTTCACTGTTCGAGATTCGATGTCGGTTACAAGTCCACTGGACTATTTTCGATTATGCTCTCATGTTCTAGGTCATTCCGATTGGCAACATCTAACGGGTAACCTGACCTTTATTCTTCTGCTAGGTCCAATCCTAGAAGAACGCTACGGCAGCCGCCCAGTCTTAGTCATGATCTGTGCTACAGCATTAATTACAGGATTCATTAACGTAACGGTTCCCTTCTTCGACGGTACCTGGTTGCGGGGGGCCAGTGGGGTTGTATTTATGCTTATCGTTCTCTCTTCGCTAGTCAATGTCAAACGGGGGACGGTTCCGTTAACCTTTATTCTAATTGTCGTTATTTTTGTTGGGAAAGAAATTTTAGCCATCTTGCGTGAAGATCAGGTCTCACAAATGGCTCATATTATCGGGGGAGCTTTAGGATCTTTTTTTGGTTTCTCCTTGCAGAATGAAACCCAGCAGAACGAAAAACCTTCAGCCCCATATGCCTAGGAATTTTTTAATGATTCTTAAAAACAGGGATTACCACGAGAAATCAATTTCCCATCGCGCAGATCTTGGAGAAATTCTCTGACTAATAGGTGTGGAGGAAAAATTCTTCTTGATATGGAATCATTTGGAACCGAATCCCCGCTTTCAACTAGCCAGCCCAAATGTACGTAGTCTGGTTTTGTGGATAGTCTGGTGGTTGTTTGCCCATCTCGTTACCACTCTTCAACCTGCAAGGTTGTGTTGTTCGCGTTAATATCGTTCGTTAATAATATAATTTAAGGTTATAAGATAGAGGGGCTTAAGAAACACATATGACTTTATCCACCGAACAAATCCACCAGTGGGAGACAGAAGGCTACCTATTACTGAAGCAAGCTGTCCCTTTACCCATAATCGAAGATGTTCGGCAGTTGTTTGCTCAGATGGTGGACCGGATTATCAGCCAACTGAGAACAGAAGATCTAATTCAAGACGAGGGCGTAGATCTACCCTTTGAGCAGCGTCTGTACGCCGTTGCTGGTGAACATGCTAATCGGTTTGGTCGTTCATGGCGACAACAGGTGCTGGGAGAAGTGATCTATGATCTACATCACGCCGAACCTTTAGCTTCAGCCATTGGTGAAATCACAGGTACAGATGTCATCGGCCATCCAGTTTTCAATGCCCGTCCTAAACTGCCGAACCAACAACTAACCGTTGTTCCCTGGCATCAAGACAGCGGTTATTTCGGGGCGGAAAGTGCCACCGCTTTAATTCCAACCGCCTGGATCCCCTTAGTACCGGTTGATGCGACTAACGGTTGTCTGCAATTAGTTTCCGGCTCTCACAAAATGGGATTGTTGCATCATCAGACCGAAGATCGAGAAGGACAGTTCTTAGAGGTGATGGACCGGCATATCGATGACGATAACCTTATTACCTGCCCCATGGAATTAGGTGATGCCCTCCTGTTTCATAACCTGACGTTGCACAGATCTACCGTTCATACAACCAGCAACATTATCCGATGGGCAATTGATATTCGTTACCTGCGGGATGGCGACGAAGAGGGAAGCATTTATTGGAAGGATACTGATTTTAAGTGGGTGATTCGCAGTCAAACACAACCGGTTACCCCACTAGAAGAGTGGCTGTCGAAATGGTAGAGGCAAATGCCAACTGCAACTGATTCCAAGATTAAGAACTGTCTCTGACCATCTGGAGGAATATCGATAATACGGCTTCACTGTCTTCCCCGATCTTTAGGAGGAAAAGCGGATGCTGCAGTGACCACATCCTTGAAATTATGATTTAGAATGAGAAAGACACTCGGCATTTTTTCCCTTCTAGTTGCTATTTTCTTGCTGACGGGGTTGCTGGAATCCAACTTTTTTAGTAAAAGGTCATATTTTTTTGACGGTGGTAATATCTACAATATGGCCAAATGGACCGGACTGTTCGGCATCCTAGCTATTGGCGTTTGCTTTGTGATTGTCACTGGTGGAATTGACCTCTCGATAGGATCGCTGATCGGATTGACAGGTGCGCTTTTTCCTTTGCTATTGGTGAACAAAGGCACACCCGTCTGGGCTGGATTTGCTATCGTCCTTCTGTTAGCGGCGTCAGTTGGCCTGGTCCACGGCCTGTTGATTACCAAGTTGCGTCTTCAACCGTTTATCGTTACGCTATGCGGCCTATTCATCTATCGCGGGATGGCACGTTATATGACCGGCGAGATGAATCAAGGATTCGGCAACAGCTTTAGCGGATTGAGACAGTTGGTCAAGTTTAAGGTTTTTGGATTTGTGCCGATGCCGTTTGCAATCCTGGTTATCACCGGTATTATCGCCGCTGTCTTTCTCAATCTAACCATCTACGGTCGCTATTTACTGGCACTAGGTCGGAACGAGAGCGCGGCTCGCTACAGCGGCATCAACACCGACCGAATGGTCATTACGGCCTATATTATCTGTTCCCTACTGGCTGGAGTTGGCGGGATTCTCTTCGCGCTGGAGCAGAATTCAGTGCAACCTTCAACTTTCGGCAACTTTTATGAACTCTACGCTATCGCCGGAGCCGTTCTCGGTGGATGCAGTTTGCGGGGTGGCGAAGGGGCCGTGGTTGGTGTGGTTTGTGGTGCGGCTATGTTGGAAGTTATTCGTAATGCCGTCATTTTCCTGGATGTTAAAACAGAGTCCGAGTTTACCGTCATCGGCTTCGTTATTCTCATCGGTGTTACGGTTGATGAATTGGTCAAACGATTCTCTGACCGGCAAGGTGCGATCCGAAGACAAAAAGAGGTGGTTGATTCTCCCTAGTCAGCTTGATCATGTTGCAATTGATGTGGCCCCGTTTTGGTCTCTTGTTTCTATTAATTTTTCAAACTTCCATCATTAGTCAAGCTATAGCCAAACCGCTGCCACAATTTGTGGACATTACCACCCAAGCGGGTATCGATTTTGAACACAATAGCGGGGCCTTCGGCCAGAAGTATTTACCGGAGACGATGGGGCCTGGATGTGCTTTCATCGACTACAATAATGATGGATGGCAAGACATACTGCTGGTCAATGGTAAAGATTGGCCGAATCATACAACCCAACGGCGACAGACGATGGCGCTATACCGGAATGACGGAGACTCTGACGGGGATGGGATTCCCGAATTCATCGACCAGACAACCTCGGCCGGCTTAGATCTACCTTTTTACGGGTTAGGGGTGGCAGTTGCCGACTACGATAACGATGGTGATCTGGACTTTTATTTAAGTTGCTTGGATTTAGATCGGTTATTTCAAAATCAAGGTGACGGCAGCTTTCTGGATCAAACCGAAAAATCGGGTATTCTCAACCCTAGCTTTGGTACCAGTTGTGCGTGGTTTGATTACGATAACGACAGCTATTTAGACCTGTTTGTCGCCAACTATGTTGAATGGTCAATTGAAGCAGATCTGTTTTGCACCTTGGACGGAACCCACAAATCTTACTGTACGCCGGAGTCTTATAATGGTCAGTCGAGTAAACTGTATCGAAATCGGGGAGACGGAACATTCGCAGACGTCTCTCGCATTGCCCGGATCGAGGATAAAACCAGTAAGTCGCTAGGTGTTTGTATCTTCGACTTCAACACGGATGGTCTTGCCGATATTTTTGAAGCTAACGACACCCAGCCAAACAAACTCTACCAGAACAATGGTGATGGGACTTTCATTGAGCAAGGAATGATCGCTGGTGTTGCCTTTAGCGAAGACGGCAAAGCGACTGGTGCCATGGGGGTGGACGCTGGAGACTACGATGGTTCCGGCCGGGAAAGCCTCGTCATCGGTAACTTTTCCAACGAGATGATTAATCTTTATCATAACGAAGGTAGCTTTTTCATTGACGATGCTCCCATCGCTAATGTTGGTAGTAGCAGTCTTTTGACACTAACATTTGGTTGCTTTTTCTTTGATTTTGATCTGGACGGCCAACTGGATATTTTCACTGCTAATGGTCACCTAGAAGATGAAATCAACACGGTACAAAGCGAAGTTACCTACGCACAGACACCACATCTATACCTCAACACAGGAAATGGTGCCTTCATTGATGTCGTGGCTAAGGTAGGCCCAGACCTACAGCGCCCGATTGTTGGCAGAGGCACTGTTCACGGTGACATCGATAATGACGGCGATTGGGATCTACTAGTGGCAACCTGCGGTGGCCCCGTGTATCTATACCGTAACGACGCAATCACAACTGGAGGTGTCAACGCACCTTCTTGGATCAAGGTACTGCTAGTGGGGACAGAATCCAACCGAAACGGTATTGGGGCACGGGTTTCTATTCTGACAGAACAGAGAAAACAGACTCGAACTTTGCGATCTGGTGCTAGTTACTGTTCTCAAAGTGAACTTTCGTTTATCTTCGGACTCGGAGAGGCGACGCAAGTCGAGCAGTTGGACGTCAGGTGGCCACCGACGTTGAAACATCGACAAGGCCGTCGAACTGTTCTACAAAATATCAAAGCCAATCAACAACTGGTGATCCAAGAGGATAATATAAATTAAGAGTGGCGAATTAAAAAGGAATGAAGAGTGCTAGATTCACATTCCAAATTCCAAATTCCAAATTCCAAATTCCAAACAGGAGTATAAATAATGGAACTTCGCAACCGTGTGGGCGAGAAATTAGATTATACGTTGACAGAACACGACAACTCACCTTATACAGTGGTTATCGGCCATGGGGTCACGGGCAATAAAGACCGTCCTTTCTTGGTAGCTTTGGCCGAGGGGCTCAACAACGCGGGCATTACCACTCTTAGGTTTTCCTTTGCCGGTAATGGTGATTCAGAAGGCAAGTTTACCGATGCTAACATCTCCAAAGAGGTAGAAGATCTGGGTGCTGTCTTAGATGCGTTAGAGGACGCCGACCGAAGGTCGAACAAAATCTGTTACATTGGTCACAGTATGGGCGGGGCGGTTGGTGTTCTAAGGACTAGCCAAGATGAACGGATTCGGTTGTTAATCTCCCTAGCTGGGATGGTACGGACCAAAAAGTTTGCTGAAACTGAATTTGGTGAAGAGATGCCTGGTCAAGGCTTCATGTGGGATGAACCGACGTGCCCACTGTCGCAAGCTTACATGGACGATTTGTTTGCGATCGATACGGTTGAGGATTTAGCTGTTGGGATTCGTGTTCCATGGTTGTTGGTACACGGTACTGAGGATGACGTGGTACTGATTGATGATTCAGAAACGATTTTTGAAAAAGCTAATTCACCTAAAAAACTTGTCGTTGTCGATGGGGCTAACCATGTGTTTAGCGATGAGGCTCAGCCAAAGATGGTACAAGCCGTCGTGGAGTGGATCATTGAACAGGCTAAGGCCTAGATTCGACTGAAAACCCAAGTGCGTATCGTTTCAACAGATCTGGAAATTCAACGTGAACCGTTTGCCCGACCGTTTGGATTCAAAGGTTCGGCCTTCCACGAAAAATGGAACTGCCTGGTTCGGGTAGAAGATGCTGAAGGTAAAGTCTCTTTTGGGCTTGGCGGATTGGCCGTTCTCTGGTCGGATGCCGACGTTTTTTCGGCGCATACTGAGGTTGGCGGCAACATTCTGCAAACGGCCATACTGGAACATGCACTTCAACGGATCAAAACCCTAGATTTTGAGACACCAATTGAAGCTTTAGACCTGATATTACCGGACGTTCACGCCTATGCCCAATCGATTACACAAAAGGTGGATCTCCGGCTGACTTTCACCTTAATAGCATTAGTAGCACTGGATAATGCGTTGTGGATGGCCTACGCTAGGCAGCGGAATGTCAACCATTTTGATCCACTGATTCCCCCCAGGTTTCGGCCTCACTTTGCTAATAAACAGCAACATTTGGCACTGGCTCCGGCGATCGGTTATAACCTACCGGACTCCGAATTGCGTCAGATGTTGGAAGCCGGAATCTACGTTCTCAAAATCAAAATTGGTCAAGCTGGAACAGAAACCGAGATGATCGAAAAGGATTGCCAGCGATTGGCCGACGTAGACCGGATCTCCAGAGAATACCGGACTAACATGACCGATAATGGTAGGATCGCCTATTATCTGGATGCCAATAGTCGCTATCCGAATCGGCAAAGTCTAATGCGGCTGCTGGATCAGGCCGATCACATCGGTTGTCTGGATCAAATTATAGTGGTCGAGGAACCTTTCGATGAAGAGGTTGTGGTAGAGATCAGAGACTTTCCCATCTGTTTAGCCGCTGACGAAAGCGTTCACACCATCGCTGATGTGACCAAATACGGGAATCAGGGATACCGTGCAATTGCTATCAAACCTGCAGGTAAAACCTTGTCTTTGGCTTTCCAGATGGTTGATGCAACGATCCAAAAAGGGATGATACCGTTTGTTGCCGACAATGCTTGCGTGCCGACGCTAGTCGAATGGAATAAGAATATCGCTGCTCGGTTGCCAGTCTTCCCCGGACTAAAGACGGGAATGATGGAGTCCAATGGCCCACAAAATTACGCCACCTGGTCACGGATGGTATCTGAGTATCCGATCCCTAACGCACCGTGGTTGACTACAAAACGGGGCAGCTTTCAGCTCAACAGTAGCTATTATCAGCAGAGTGGTGGTATCTTTCGTCTGCCAGAAACTTATACTCGACTGTTTCGATCTTCGGATTGAGTCGCTTGAACTCTGGTAAATTCACCACTTGTGATAATCAACTGTGGGTAGTGTTTCAGAATTGTTATAATATTCA
>Ga0208128_1000179_pt1 | contig 26173 bp, 18 predicted proteins | sample ETNtaG_35_FD_185758 | JGI IMG/M metagenome (GOLD analysis project Ga0208128, IMG submission 185758) | Marine microbial and viral communities from oxygen minimum zone, Eastern Pacific Ocean - ETNP201306PF51B (SPAdes) (version 2) | ecosystem: Environmental > Aquatic > Marine > Oceanic ... | reverse complement strand
ATCGGTCGATCGAAGCTAATGCCGCTGACTGGGAGCAGTGGATTGTCTCGCACCCCAATCTGATAGCTTTCACCCAACGCATTACCAGCGGTGGGTTGACCTGACCACACGCCAAGGGCTGTGGTGGGCGCTTAAGGCACGGCGTTGCTATGGCGACGACGGGACAGCGGATTCGATCGGAGATCATGGCGGATGGGTGGCCGATGGGAGTGAAGTTTACAACAGGCGAACCACCGGGAATTCAGGTTCAGGTATGGGGAACTGCGCCTATTGAGCGGGTGGATATATTTCGTGGCTTGGAGCAGGTTTACACCTATTCTGAGCAGGTAGCTCGGGACGCAGACCGGGTGCGAGTGGCTTGGTCGGGGCAGCGGATCCGTGCCCGAAATTGGCTGGTACGCTGGGTTATCGCTCGATCATGGGAAGATTCTGTCAGCTACGGGTTACGCCTTCGATTCGGCGTCGGAGGGAATCGAAAAGGTAGACGAGCGAGCCGTGTCCTGGAAGTCGGTAACGACAGGAGACGCCGGTGGGGTGATACTTCAACTGGACGTACCGCCAGCGACTGTGCTTAGTTTCAACACGCCAGTCGTCCAGCACGTAGTATCGCTAGCAGAGATCGCTGACGGACCGGTAGTAGTGGAGGCCGAGGGGATCGATATAAAGGTGGTTTTTGAACACCAACCACTCGGCATTGGACGAGATGCAGAGTTTTCGTTTAGAGAACCTGAACTGCCAGCCAGCAGGTTGCCATCCCTCCTGGGTACGGGTGGTGCAGACGGACGGTGCCAAAGCATGGGCAAGTCCGATTTACACTATAATCTAAGGAGGTAGGTGCAAAATCAGGATGACGGTAGGACACGCGCTGTGTGCCCAGAGGATAGAGGAGAGGGATATTCGAGGTGGTCTCCAGCCACACTCTGAAGATTTTCGAATTCTTTTACGACTATCGGGATCCCGTCCGCTTCATCAACGCTTATATATGAGCACAACCGAGAAGAAGGGGTAATTTTTTCTATCAGCTGATTAGTTGGTGAGTATTGGAGGAACTAAGGAACTTTTATTAAGTAACAGGAGATAGAAGCCGAAATATTTTTTAACTCTCAGTTCTGATCCAATCTCTCACTCTATTGGAAAAAATAAAGATTCATCATATAAACTTGGACTGGTCCAATTTGAAAACAACAGATTGGTGTTTCGCTTTAAATACGAATAGGAGACCACAGTATGAACCACTCACAGTCAATTTCTTTTGTGTTCGTAGTATTCCTGATAACAAGTGCGGCCTGTGCCGTTGACCATACATCGCTGGTTGTCCCCGGTGCGAAGGTGAAGAAACTCGCCGGCGGTATGCAGTTCACTGAAGGGCCGGTCTGGTTGCCCGATGATAAGACGCTTGTTTTTTCGGACATTCCCAATAGCAAGCTGATGCAGTGGCGGGAAGGCGAAGGCTTGTCCCTCTTCCGCCAAAGCGACCATCCCAACGGCAACATTCTCGATCTTCAAGGTCGCCTAATCTCCTGTCAGCACAGTGCTCGTAACATCGTTCGGACGGAGCTTGACGGTAGTATCACTGTCCTGGTGGAGAAATTCGAGGGCAAACGGTTCAATTCACCCAACGACGTGGCGGTGCGATCCGATGGAACACTATGGTTCACCGATCCTCCATGGGGATTATGGGGAGTGAATGAACCGCCAGAGATTCCCGGCCACTGGGTTTACAAACTCGATCCGGCAAGTAGACAGGTCGAAGCAATTGTTAAAGATTTGGCCATGCCCAACGGCATCGTCTTCTCACCGGATGAGACCCGTCTCTACATCGCGGATACCGGTGGACACAAAAGACATCCGGACCTCGATTATCGGGAGTTCCCGTCCGGTATCCATTGCTATGCAGTGAATAAAAATAGTCAACTCGGCAAAAAGCTCTTCCACATCGAGGAAGGCAGTGATGGAATGGCTGTCGACATCAAGGGAAACCTTTACACGACACATGGAGATAAAGTTCACATCTTTAGTGCTGATGGCAAAAAACTGGAACAGATTAACGTCCCGGAGAATCCGGCCAACGTCTGCTTCGGTGGGGATAATTTCAGTACACTGTTCATTACCGCTCGTACTTCGCTTTACAGTATTAGCCTGAATTATCCAGGGGCGAGGGCCAGAGAGGTAAAGTGAAAATCGAGAGGAATTAGATTGACACGACCACCGTGACAAAACGCTTGCTTGCCTTTGTGGTTTTGATATGGTGATGACTGCGGCTTCAACAATACAGGCAGCCCGACACGAAGACTACCTTCTTCAGCCTGGCCAATTTCCCCCGCCGCATACTAGAACCTACCTGGCCGGGTGAACTTGCGTTTGTAGATCCAATCAGGGACTGATTATTTTCCTTCCTGCTGCGTATGAATTCATCGGGTATCAAACAGTTCACCGGTTAATATTCACTTATTTGGTATCGTTGTCCACACCGGTGATAAGGCCTAGGTACAGTATAGCAGACTATTGGCGGTTATCTCAGCTGGCAACAGACCAATCTGTTCCTGGTCTTCGGAGTTAGGGGGCAGGTTTCGCATTTCGCCGGCAATGATATAAAGATCAGGGAATGAAGAGCTTTGATACTCACAAACAGAAAAGGATCATTTTACTCCACCTAGACAAATCCAAGGACTCAATCCATTGCCCCGGCGGCACGCTATTGTCAAGGGCCGGTAATGGTGCCAAATTCCAGCATGTTTCCGTATTGGGGTCATTCCTCTGGTATTTTTAAAGATTGACGATTCCCTGCTCGGCAAAATGATCGAAGAGTGAATCGGAGTAGCCTAAGCCCAGGTTCCTTCTGCAGATTAACTATAACTTTATCACGGAACTTGTCAAATTAAACCCGGATTTGATACATCAGGAACGGTTGATACTGTTGCTGAAAAGTCAAACCTCGTCGTTTCCAACTCTGAATCAGCTTCGAGATCAGTTGATGAATTTAAATTTTTATTCTTAGGCGATCAGTACCAACCAATTTGTCAAAATAAGGAGCCCGAAACTGAAATTTATCTGGACATCATCGATGAATTGGAACGGGAAGATGCAAGGCCACCTATATAGGAAAGCCCTGGCGTAATCCGCCTCCTAGCCTCCGGATATGTTGGTACCTTCGACCAAGCAACACCGATGTAGCACTTTGACGTTCCAAGCATGGCATATTGGGGGGAGCGTTCAGCAGACACCAGTAATGTGCAAAAAGATAATAACGTTGTGTGTTTGCCGGCATCCGGATATTGTATGTAAAAAAACAACATCAAACCGTTTCAAAGGCATGATCCCATTGCTGGTGTGAATTGGTTATGCTAGTTGGGTCTACTCGGCTGCGAGCGATGAAACCTGGCACCTGTTCTCGGCCTGTCGGCAACCCAATTCTGCAATAGCGGGTATCGACGCTCCATCGGACGGTATTCGACTGATTGGGCAATCCACGATGAACCAACCGTTCAGTAGTCAGGAGAATATCACTGATCTCCAGTTCGGCCGTTACGACTTCACCATCGGGTAGGTCCGCTTCATTGATACCGACATTTCCCGTATGACCAACAGTGAAGTTCTGTCGGCTGTGTGGGAATAAGCCAAATTTATGCGACCCGCGGATAATCTGCATACATCCATTTTCCTTGTTGGCTTGAACCAGAGGAACCCAAGCATTAGCTACTAACGTTTCTCCGGCTTCCTCTGGAATCAGATAAGCTAGGTCCTGATGCCAAGGAATTACCGTTAGCTGATGCCCCGGCAATTTGGCTCGAAAATTGAATTGCGGATGGGCAAAAATCTCGGGCCCGATTAATGATTCTACTGCATCTAATAGAGGCGGAGATGTCCGGAGAATGAACATTCCAGCGGTTCTGGGTTTCTGGTTACGAAAGTAATTTTGCCAAATCCAATCCGGTTCCGAACAGGCGGTAGAAACCTGAGATAATCTAGTGGAAAAAGGAGCATCTTGAAATTGTTGTCCAATCTCTAATATCCCCGCCGAAATGGCAGCTTTCGTACCATCTTCTACCCACTGCGACAGTTCATCGATTAAAGGTTGAACATCAGCTTGAGGTAAAATATTTTTGAGTATTAGAAATCCATCGCGGTGAAATTGCTCACACTGTTCATGAGTAAGGAGATTTGTTACGTTAGTCATGTCGTCAAATGTTCCAAAATGCGGATCTTCTGATATATTTAGGGCTGCCTCGTTAACGATATGTCACAGGGACAACAATGGCTTAATCGTATATCGGATAAAACTGAGTGTCAAGTTTAACCCGGCTATCGGTTCAGTCAGACATCAACCGACTTCATTTTGAAAGATATTGTTGATTCGGATGAAACCAGAGCTTACATCAGTGAAGCAACTTTGTCTAGACTGGCCTGAAAGCTACGGCATTAGGATACGGCGCGATAGAGTTGCACCATTCGGATGAAACTCTGGTTGAACACCTGTTTAAGGGGCGGGATGCCGCCATCAACCTCATCGATACATTGCCGTTAGCAAGTTTATCACCGGCCAGCAAGACGCGTATTATCTCGCCACCAAATGTGGCTGCAATGTACTACTTACAGATAGTGAGACCACTCCCGACAGGAGTTCAGTCTGAAGTGACTCTGCACAGACCACATGCTTGGCCAGTTCACGGCACGAATCCTGCTAAAGTTAGCCAGTCTAGCCAGTAGGTGTGCTAAAAATGGTCAAGATCTAAGAGAAGAGAACCAAACAGGTTAAATAGCTGTCGCTATGAGTGGGCGCACCATGCCATCCAAATTTGGCATTCGCCCTTGACCCGTAGCCGCAAAAACGTCCTGCCAGAAGTGACAGCGCATGGAATGGGCATGATTATCCGTAGCATCGGACGGGTTTTGATCCTTGGGCCAACTTGGAAGATTTTGTGGGCAAATCGAATGGCCTGTGAGCCGAAAGAGAGAGTCAGTGACGACTTGACCTGAGCGCACCAGTTTAACCTATGTATAATGGTCATGTTAGTGATTGCACACTGTCGCATATAACGCATATAACGCATATAACGCATATAACGTATCGGTTGGGGAGCATTAGCACGGTAGAAGGCACCACATTGGGCGAAAATGGTCTGCATGACGTTGTGGTCAGCACTTTAATTTCATCCACCCAACTTGATAGCGCTGCTACTTGGTTATCCGAGAGGAAACCCATATGCTTGGATGCGGTGTCATTTTCCACTGGACAGGTTATGATGGGGGTTAGGTCGTAGGATCAAAAAAACGTCGAGTCTCTCAGAAGATAGAAACGCTTGTGCAACGTTGTTAGGGAATCTCAACGACGACATACTGCTTCTCAACGGAGGCGGAATAAGTCTCAGCTATGTGCGAACCTTTTTGTACGGTTGTTTCTTCAGCCTCATTATTGCTCTCGCGGCCACAATCGGGACTGGATTCTACGCTAATCTTGTATTTTCGGGCACGCCTTCGTGTAGGGTTCCACCAAGATTGGCCCGTTTTTACATCGAATTCCCAGCCGTGCCATGGACATCGCAGGATTTCCCCTTTACGGACATATTTGTACTCGCCGGGAATACTGGACTCCAGAAATCCTGTTAGGTGACCTTCGCAGAGTGGCCCACCGGTATGAGGGCAATTGTTCCGAAGCGCGAAGAACTCGCCATTAATGTTGAAAATACCAACTACGCGTTCTCCAACCTCGACTATTTTTCTCTCACCTGATGGGATTTCGTTAATATTTGCAACAATATACTTTGCCATATGTTTAATGTATATCCTGTATTGTAGGAATAGATGTCAGGTTGATAGGATCAAGCATTAGATGTTAGTTAGGCACTTGACTAATAAGAACCGATCTGTCACCTAATGCTGAACCTCGATTCATCTAAAGCTGATAAAAGGTACGAGCATTCTCAGCCATGATTTTCTGTCTTAACCCTGGGTCTAGATTTGTCGGGATAGTACGATCAGGTGCATCAAAATCCCAATGGGGATAGTCGGTTGCGAACATCAGCTTGTCATCTACGTCGAGATGAGCCAGCAACTGTTGAAAGTATTCCGACTTAGGTGGTTCGTCTATCGGCTGTGTGGTCAGCCAGAAATGCGCACGAATGTACTCTGAAGGCAACCGTTTCAGGTATGGTACTTCCTCACGTAGCTTCTTCCACGCATGGTCCAGCCGCCACATCAACGGCGGCAGCCAAGCAATACCGCCTTCAATTAAGACAACCTTAAGCGTTGGAAAGTGCTCAAAGACGCCCTCGCAAACAAGACTGGTTACCTGTGTCTGAAACGCCTGTGTCATTCCAGTATGATCTTCGATGTAGTGGGAAGGTCTACCGGCAGCGGTAATTGGACCCACACCAACGCCTGTAAAGTGAATCCCAATTGGGAGGTCATGGCTTACTGCAGTTTCGTATATCTTCCAGTACTTACGTCGTCCTAAGGGTTCCATCGTGCGGACAAGGAGTAACACTTGCACGAACCTGGGGTGGCCCGAAAGCCGATCAATCTCATTAGCTGCCAACTTTCCATCTTCACCAGGGACTATTATCGATGCACGTAGCCTTGGCTCTGGCTCAAGCCACTCGGCGATTTGCCAATCATTAACGGCTTGCGCAAATGCCGCAGCATACTCTAGGTTGGGCATCTCGCAGACTGCTGTCAAACAGTTGAGGATGCCATATTCAATGTTCCAGAAATCAAGCAACTGTTCCTGTAGAAAGTTAAGGTCTGAACCTGGCCGCTGACCAGAGGGGGGCCAGGCGTCATGCCGGGCGCCGTAAGGCATGGCTCGAGGAATATAAGCCCCAACACGGTCCGGTGTTCCCAACATGCTGTGATGCCTGCGCCAGCGCTGGGAGAGATACGGATATAACACTGTATCTGAAGACATCGTGTTATGAACATCACAATCAATAATTCTCGGTTCCTGCCTTTTTAGTCTCTTCTTGTGCTGAAGTGTTTGTGCTTGCTCCATCTTTATGTATTCCTTAGTTTACAATGTTCAAGGTGTTAGACTTAGAAGGCGTTGAAAAGTACCAAGTCAATCAAAGTTCCTCCGATAATGCTGTCCAACTCCCTTTCAAAGCCGATAAAATTCCCTCGCGTTTTCCGACAAGATCTTGCGTGATAGAGGCTTGGGTAACTTCACCGGGAAGGCCTCCTCGAGGGAATCAAAGTTCCAGTGCGGATAATCCGTTGAAAACATTAAAAAATCGTCCGAATCGAGTTGGCCAATAATCTGAAGTAGTTGTTCCGCAGTTGGAGGCGAATCCATCGGCATAAGTGTCATGCGCATGTGTTCCCGGATATACGCTGATGGCAATCGTTTGACCCACGGGGTGAGTCGTCTCAGTCCACGCCATTCCTTATCAAATCGCCACATGAGCGACGGCATCCACGTAAACCCCGCTTCGATGAGTGCTACTCGTAGTTCTGGGAATTGGTCGAAAGCCCCTTCCGACACTAAACTGAGTACCTGTGCCTGAAATACTTGCGACATACCGACGTATTCCTCCAGATATGTTGATGGCCAGCCGACCGATGTCGGTGGAAGGCCTGGGGCACCGCCGTAATGAATGCCAACCACAAGCCCGTGGCGCACAGCAGCAGCGTAGATGGGATGATAGCGTCGATTCCCATACGGTGCCTGCGAGCGTACCGGCAACATTATCTGCACAAACCCCGGGTGGTGTCCCAGACGCTCAATTTCTCTTGCTGCCAGTTCGGGATTTTGGCTCGGTACAACTAACGATCCCCGCAAGCGTGGTTCAAGATCAAGCCAATGCTCGATTTGCCAATCGTTGACTGCGGAAGCAAGGACCGCGGCCAAGTCTTCATTGTGCACGCTCTGTACCCGGTAAGCGCAGGTCAGTATGCCGTACTCGACTTGCAAGGAATCGAGTGCATATTCGCGTAGAAGTGCCAAATCCGATTCAGGGCGACCTGCCGATGGTTCGGTTATCCCGGGTCTGGTTGAAGTCGGAGTACCGACTGGATAGTCATTTGCATCGGGTCCGAAGAAGCCAGATTCTCTACAATGATCGCACCAGTAGTCTGGCAAGTACGGATAGAGCATTTCGAGTGACGGGGTTCGGTTGTGGATGTCGCAGTCAATTACAGGCCAACCAGCAGTCATGAAACTTGGCCGTCTATTTCCTGTCCCCATGTACTTATCCTCTTCATCTTAATCATTCACAGGCATACCTACTATCAATTTCTTAAATGATCCTACAGATATTCAAGCATTCTTAGAATACTTGGTTTGCAACTATTTATCGACAGCAAAGACGTAATTAAATCCAATGTTTGGCAGTGGAAAGCTTTACTTCAACAATATATCAGAATGTTGTAGAGTATGTTCGTTAAAGATTTCTTAGGGTACTATCATCTGTGTTGATGATTTTCCTTGGTCTCTCCTAACCTCCTCCGAGACCAGGAACAAAACTAGATTTGCCGCGTCTATCGGATAACTAGGACCGATAAGCACCCCAGACAGATCGAAGACTCGCTTGTAGCTATTCAGGGTGAGAATTTGGCCTAGGCTTAACAGTTGTAGCTGATGTTAATTGCCACTAATACTGGCTGTTTATCGCGTAAAATCGCCGAGGCTCCCGCTTTGAGACCTAATATGAGGACGATGAAGCTCTGCCGGTCAAATCATACAGTTTCTTACTATATCCAATGACGGTTGCAATCGATGAATTATTCGCGATGGCACCACTACCTACGTCTCCCATGTGGGGGCACATAGGCCGAGACATGTAGAACGTCCCGGATAATGTATATTCTTATCCTCAAACGTAATGCGTAGAAATGAATTCCTAGGCTATATGCCTAATGTTGATAGTTGTTTTCGAGTCCAAAATTTTCAAGAAAAATTTCTGCTCGAGCGAAACTTGTCGCCCTGAATGAATTGACGGAACTATTTATAATCTCATTTTCGACTAAATTACTTATAATTATAGCAACACTAACACTTTTAGGGAACAAAAATCTACAGTTAAAAATGCTGGCTTTTCGGCGCAAATGTCAGATTTATACTCAAGCTCTAGTGACAACAAGGTTTTGAGTTTCATGAGCTTGGTCTTTTTGCAGAATGACAAACTCGCCTACATTTTCCATAATCTGTTTCTGTTCTAATCAATCGAGGTAGGGCCTTGTTATTTGGGGGCCCGGACCTGAGAACGTCACTTTCCTGGGCAAAGATCAACAACCAATCTCACATTTTTCACACATTGTTTGCAATCGTGCTATAATGATGTTGTCGAGTAAGTTAGTGATGGATGTAATGTCCAATAACACCTAACGGGAGATAATATAAAATGAGTTCAATTAAAAAGGTTGCTATCGTTACAGGAGCAGGTTCTAACATTGGCCAACGAACATCAATTGCCCTTTTGCAGGAAGGGTATTGTGTCACTCTAGCGGGACGTCGGGGCGAAGCTTTACAGAACACTGCTAAAGATGCAGGCTCAGCCAGTTCACGGGCACTGATTGCACCCACCGACGTCACCTCTCCGGCCGCAATTGAATCTTTGTTCACCAAAACCAAAGAGACCTTTGGCCGGCTGGACTTATTATTTAATAATGCGGGGATTGGCGCCCCAGGCATACTGCTCGAAGATCTAAGCTATGAGCAATGGAAAGCCGTCGTCGATACCAACCTGACCGGTTCATTTCTGTGTACACAGCAAGCATTCAAGATCATGAAAAACCAAAAACCCAGGGGAGGGCGTATCATCAACAACGGCTCCGTATCGGCGCATGTACCGCGCGTTAACTCCGCGCCCTACGCGTCTACTAAACACGCGCTGACCGGGCTGACGAAGGCAACATCTCTTGATGGACGCAAGTATGACATTGCGTGTGGGCAAATTGACATCGGCAATGCGTCTATCAATGATGCCCAGAGGACAAGTCGTGGTAGTATCCAGGCAAGTGGTGAAGTCGCCGTTGAACCGAGAATGGATACGAATGATGTTGCACGCGCCGTGGTGTACATGGCTTCTCTCCCACTAGACGCAAACGTGCAATTCATGACTGTCATGGCAACACAGATGCCCTACATTGGGCGTGGTTGAACTATCCTCGCCCGTCTTGGGACAATTTAAACAGAGGTGATTGCAGAAGAGCTAAGCAATGGTACTAAATCTGGAACGAAACGCATTCCGGGTCAGGTCAACTCAATTACTTTCAAACCGTGGCTCAAAGGGAGCATTAGAGTAGGAGTTCTTAAACGAAATGATCTCCTCCACCAACGCCCCTAGTTCGATCTATAAATTATCGAGTGTATCCATGCATCCCATGGCAAATATGTGTATCTGACCGGTAAAGATAAACAAAATATTCCGTTTATCGATTATCATTACATGCTTCCGCTCCCTGGTGAGTAAGACATATCTTTCGTAAATCAATTAATAAAAGTTTGCTTTGGTGCCACTAAGTAGGACTGGCAAGTCCATCTGGTAGAGGTGAGATACGTGCAGCAAGAAATGGGGGAAGCCCAAAGGTAAATCCATAAAGGCACAGCAATAGTACTGGAAGCAATCGAGAATAACAGGTAAATTCGCCGCCTGCAATTAAGGCTTAGGTAAAAATGAAGAATAGGAGGAGTTCTCTCACTGCTAAGCTGATTTTTCCATCCATGAATCACATATATTGGCGGATAAACCAATTTCCACATTTGGCAGATAATACTGACCTGCCTCTTTTAAGGCCTGCTCTATTTGTGGTAGTAATTCTTCCGCTTGTTCGGTAGGGATTTCAATTACTACTTCATCGTGAATGAAGGCTACCAATTTTCCTTGCGTGCCTTTCAACACCTGGTAGACTTTGTAAAGTCCCAATTTTGCAATGTCCGCGGCCGATCCCTGAATCGGAGTATTTAATTTCTCCGTATAGCTAGCAGATTTTCTGTGGCCAAACTTATCCGGCGGAAATTCCTTTCGCCTGCCTGATAGCGTTCTTATTTCGTACTTTCTTCCTTCTGTAGCCCTCTTAATATAAAGAGCAACTCCGATAAATCTTTTTAAGAACCTTTGCTTAAACGCTTCCATTTCCGATCTGCTAACCATTAATCCCTTTTGTTGAAGATGTTTAGTAAGGTTATCGATCCCCGCCCCATATACTAAGCCGAAATTGAGTGTCTTAGCTATTTCTCTTTCATCTTTTGATATTTCATCCATTGGTTTCTGTGTGACAATAGAGGCCGTCAACTTATGCAAGTCCATTCCTTGATTGAGGGCTTCGATCATCTTGAAATCCTGAGCCATTCCCGCCAAAACCCTTAATTCAATTTGTGAATAGTCCACTACAATTAGCTTATATCCTGACTCTGGCCTAAAGCAGCTTCGTAGTTCCCCATTGACAATACTCTGAATATTTGGTTCACGGCATGACATTCTGCCCGTGTTAGTTCCCAATTGAAAATAGTCTGAGTGAAGTCGATCAGTTATGGGATGAAGTGATGAGATTAATTTCTCTCCATATGTAGATTTCAATTTATCAATTTTTCGATATTCCAGAATATCAGAGATGATGGGCAATCCTGCATGTTGATTCAAGGTGTCTCTACTGGTTCCATCTAAAATAACGCCGACTTTGGACAGAGCTTCTTTCAGTTGTTTGGGAGAATTGACATTTATTGGCCCTAACTGGTTAATGAGCTCTGCTTCCAACTCCTGATGCTCAATCGTTAGCTGGTTTAGATATTGATCCAATCTCTGTCTATCCAATCCAAATCCTGCCAGTTCCATTTGAGCCACGGCATGGAGGGTATCAAACTCCAATTTAGCCACTTTCCTCATTTCGTTGCACCGTAATTCCAGCCTTAATTTATCGTACAGTGGAATCAAGTATTCAACATCGTTACTGGCATAAGCCAATTGACTAAGCCTTAATTCGTGTTGGTTCCAGTCCGATTGTTGCTCACTTTTGTCCATTTCAATGGACAGGTATCTCTCTACCAGATCTGAGAGCTTGTGTTTAAGTTGGTGTCCCGCTGCTAACAATTGGCTGGCTAGCATCGTATCGAAAATCACTCCCTTTATGCCAATGCCTAGATGAGAAAAGAACTTCAATTCAAACTTAGCATTGTGAATGATTTTGATAGTAGATGATTTAAATAATGGGTTTAATAGCTCAATCCAATTGTTGATTGCATAAGCGTCGATTAATAGATTGGGCGTGTCTCTGGAAGATAACTGAAGTAACCGAATTTGGTCCTGATAGGGATCTAAGCCAGTAGTCTCAATATCCAACCCTATTTCATCTGCGGCTAGATATAGAGAAAGTTTGGATTTTAATTCAGTCGAACTATTGATGTACGTATATTCGGATTTCGATTCGATAGGAAAATCAAATAATAAACCGTATGTCATTATGATATAACAGACACTCCCTAACTCTGGCTATTCGCAGCAATCTCGTTAGTAATTCAAGATCTAGATTTTATCCAAGGTTTTTTAACGAGGTATCCAGTTCCAAATTGTTTATCCTCAAATTCTGTCTGGGTTTTGATCGTTAAAGGAGAAGGAAAAGGCTAAGGGCAGTTGATCCCCACCTGATTTTATCCTGCGTGAGTTAGTTATCTATTGCGCGGGTATCAATAGTGGGGATACGCGCTTAACTATATATGATGATGGCAAGAGATGAAAAATGATTGTTCTAGCTTGCCCCTCCATTTCGGTACTCCACGGCAATTTCTTCCATTATCTCAACTCTTCGTTGATGAATAAATTCTCTTCCCTCTTTCAACATTCATCGACGCTTGATATGGCGCGAGATCCATATTGGGGAACCACATCGCTATGCCCCTTAACGTCGTTTCTGTATAGTAAGCATGCCCCAACTCTGGCCAACCAAAGAGTGAGCGTACACGTGGAGTCGTCTTTTCCCAAAAAGGTTGGCAAAACTGCTGTTCTGGTCCGCTCCAAGGGTTGGCTAGTTTGGTCCAGCGACTTGTATCTCCACGTGCCGTAGATAGTGTCCAAAATGACGCTGTTTACGTTTGTTCTCAAAAAGGAATAGCCGCATGTATCAGATAGGAGGAGTAAAATAGGACACTACCAGTCTTAGCAGATGTCGGTACTGGCTGGGCAAATTCTGGGACTTTCCGCCTATCAAGGATTCCACCGCTCATCCGTAGTAGAATCTCCGCGGCTTGTCGATGCGACCCGGGAATGACATGCATGGGTGTACAATCATTATCCCCATCATGTAAATAAACACCGCTATTTACGTAATCAAATGAACCTATGGCACTACTTATCGGTAAACAGGTATTGGTACCATGATAGCCTTGCTAAGAATGTTCAGAGTGTGGCTGGTCGGTTGGCCCAGATCGCATAAATAAGTGAGCATTGCAATAACTGGCATCATCAGTTCCAAGACATTGAGCGAAAATATCGAGACAGGTTTCGTTTTTAATTAACCGATCTAAGGAATCAAATCCTGTTGAGAACTGTGCACGTCCATATTCTGTGTCTACATAGCGCGCTACAGTGTTGGTGACAGTTGGTTCAACAGAGCTGGCTTTTCCTATTTTATTCAGTTCTGTTAGATATTCTACGTAAGGTTTCTCGTAAAATATCTTTTCCATGTCATTCAAGGCTGCTGTCATTACTTCAGGATCAAACAAACCTTCGATCAGGATAAAACCGTCGCGATGAAACCAGCACTAGCCGCGAGCCAGTTCGGTCATGTTTAGCCGAGCTTGACGGGAAAGTTCGGCTAAATGGCCATCGTTAGCCAATTTTTGTTCCAGATGCCGCATCCGCTTTTCATCTGCGGTGCGGATCATGGCCTCACCGTAACCTCGTTCCACCCAAAACCGGGCACTATCACTAATGGAATTGCACAGCTGTTCCAGCCGGTCTTCCGGATAGCGTTGGCAACAGTTCATCGTGAACATCCAGCGACGAGTGTCGCCGCCAAAGGCCGAGTGCCTGATATTATGATTAAAACCGACCACATCCCCTGGTTGCGTTTCAAAGGCAATCGCTGGGATTTCGGTTCCCTCTATCCCCCACAGTTCTTGACTTTTACTTATCTGTTTAGACAATGCACTGGCGTAGCTGTCGACAGGCCAGTGACTACTAGGAATGACGCGCAAGCAACCTGTTTGGTCGGTTAGCGGATCTAGGTAGAAGGCGATCTTGATCATGCCAGCCGCCGGAGTGCCAACCTGTGTCGCCTACGTAGTAGTTACCATCACTCCCCATGTAATTGAAATCTTCTCCCAGCAGGCTGCTAGCGATGCCTAAAATTCGTAGATCATCTAATAGAGCACTCAATGTTCCACTACGGTCGATAAACTGGGCCAAGCAAGACCTGGCCACACCGTTATGAGGCTGGCCGTTATGGCCACCCCCATTTTCTGTCCACGGTTCCTCAAAGGCCGCATTAATCTGGCCAATTCTGTCTGCTATTAAGCCAGGAAAACTGAGATAGCCAAAGGTTTAAAAAAACATTTGTTGGTCGGTCAATTTGAAATCGGTCACTGTTTTTCCCCAATCTAAACCAGCAAGTTAGTTTGATGCAGAACAGGATCAGTCAGAAAGAGTTCTTTTAATTCAATGCCAATATTTCTGCTTGTAAAGGCCTCCTCCTTCAGAGGGGGGCAGTGTTAATCGGATCTTAGTACGCAACGAAACCCGTTGATGAGGCGATAGGCTAGACACAAGTAGTGGCTATCACTATCCCAACCGCCCACGCGAAACAGAAGCTCAAGTTACAGCGAATTCCCCTTTTCAAGACTTTATCAACACGACGATATTATATCAAATCATAACTGCTCAACTAGCAGTGTAGTTAGACTGATTGATAAATGAAGGTTGACCTATAATTTGAATTGTCCTATCATGGTTATCATCTGTGAAACGTTGGATGAAACCCAATCCTAGTCCGCCCATCTGCATAATATCTTCCGGGCTCTAACCAATACCAGGCAGCAGAATTAAACTTGGTAGGATAATTTTTTTTCACTCAACTCAGAAATAAGAGGTGAGACAATGATCAGGAGTGAAATGTTGACAGCTAAAAGAGACCAGATAAATCAGGATGACTATAAATCGAAAATGAATAGGCTCCTTTACTTTAACATTTTTATTCTATGCTGTATTATGTGTGGTTGCACTCTTATAGACGATTCAAATGAGACAATTGAAGAAAAAAAAGAATATAAAGGTTGGCCTACTTACCAAGGTGATCCGGGTAGGAATCAATATTCATCATTAAATCAGATTGATAAAGCCAACGTTGAGCGCCTTCAGGTAGCATGGAGCTACCATACAGGAGATATCCGTGACAATCGGTCTCAGATACAGTGTAATCCAATCATTATTGATAATATCTTATATGGGACGTCGCCAAAAATAAAATTGTTTGCTTTGGATGCCGTAACCGGACGATTATTATGGGAATTTGATCCTGATCTGGACTTTGCTCCTCATCCTAATCGAGGTGTAACATATTGGCGATCAGGTCACGATATAAGGATATTTTTCACCGCCGGTTCTCTCCTTTTTGCTATCAATGCCGATACCGGTAAACCGGTGGCCAGTTTTGGAACTGAGGGCGTTACTTCCTTAAAAAAAGGATTAGGACTACGATCAGCAGATCTCTATGTCGCCTCGACAACCCCAGGAGTTATATATAAAGATTTATTGATTATTGGCACCCGTGTCTCAGAGGGAGCAGATGCAGCACCGGGATATATACAAGCTTTTAACGTAAGAACAGGGAATATAGAATGGGTATTTCATACCATTCCCAAACCTGGTGAATTTGGCTATGATACCTGGCCTGAGGATGCTTACGCTAGAATCGGCGGAGCAAATGCCTGGGCCGGAATTAGCTTGGACGAAAAACGGGGTGTTATCTATGCTCCGACAGGATCTGCCTCATTTGATTTCTGGGGGGGGAACCGTAAAGGGGCTAATCTATTTGCCAACAGCGTCATTGCGATTAAAGCCGAAACGGGTGAACGTGCGTGGCATTATCAGACAGTACATCACGACCTCTGGGATCGTGATTTGCCGGCTCCGCCAAATCTGGTAAGTATAGGGCATAATGGGAAGAAAGTTGATGCAGTAGCGCAAATTACCAAATCAGGGTATGTCTTTCTACTTGACCGTGAGACTGGTCTTCCACTATTTGAAGTTGAAGAAAGATCCGTAACGAAATCGGATCTAAAGGGCGAAGAAACCTGGCCGACCCAACCCTTTCCACTCAAGCCACCTCCCTTTGCTCGGCAAAATTTCGACCAAGAGAACATCACAAATATCAGTCCAGAGGCTTATCAGTACGTCAAGTCAATATGGGCAACTAGCAGAACGGGGGAACAATTTATCCCACCCAGTACTCAGGGAACTGTTTTTTTCCCTGGGTTTGATGGGGGTGGTGAATGGGGAGGGGCCGCATTCGATCCAGATACGGGAATTTTATATGTCAATTCTAATGAAATGCCCTGGATCCAGCACATGGTCGATCTGAAGCAGGAGGTAAAAGGACGACCAAGAGCAGATAAAATTAAAGATATTGGGGAAAGGGTATATAAGGCTAACTGCGCTATATGCCACGGTCAGAAGCGTCAAGGTAATAGGGGTGGCACCTACCCGGCGCTCTCAAATCTCAAACGAAGACTTTCGAAAGCAAATACCTTAGCCACTATCAATAAAGGGAAAGGCTTCATGCCATCCTTCAATCAATTTTCTACCGCCAAAAAAATGGCGTTGTTATCATATTTATACGATGAAAACATAATGGGAAACGAGGCAGATGGTAAAAAGAACAACTGGGTTGGTGCACTGAATGAAGAGTTACAAGAATTTGAAGTCCCCTATTCCCATACTGGATACAACCGTTTTCTTGATCAGGAAGGATATCCGGCGGTAAAGCCGCCATGGGGAACCCTTAACGCAATCGATTTAAATAGAGGTGAAATCCTGTGGCAAGTCCCGCTTGGCGAGTTCAGCGAATTGACCCAGCGCGGTATTCCGCAAACAGGAACCGAAAATTATGGAGGCCCTGTGGTGACCGGCGGCGGACTAATATTCATTGCAGCGACAAAAGACGAATGTATCAGAGCGTTTGATAAAGATAGTGGGGTGGAATTATGGAAATATCAACTGCCCGCTGGAGGGTATGCTACACCCAGCGTTTATGAGGTTGAGGGTCAACAGTACATCGTTATTGCTTGTGGTGGAGGGAAAATGGGTACAAAATCCGGGGATGTTTATATTGCTTTCTCACTACCAAAAAGGAATTAAGGCTTCGATAAAAGAATTGGCAATCTCAGTCTCTGTGAGTAGCGAAAGAGTTTTTTCTCCTTCCAACTGGACTAAAAAACGATTGGCTAGTCATTCAATTCTCCATACACACGATTTCGCAGGCCTGTGGATGCCATAGTTAAAATTATCGTCATTCTGAGTATGTCGAGGTTTGGTCGATAATAAACCGCAGAAGTAATAAAACAGTATCATCATATTGCTCAGTTTGAATCTTTGGTCGATAGCCTTTCATCTATCACCCCTTTACGTTTTGTTTTTGGTTGGCCCCTTGTTCGGCTTGAAAGCGACATGAAACCACTATAGGCAAAAGGAACAAGCGTATCCTCACCATTTGCCGTGGCAAAAAGTTGACAACGAACCGCAACTAGCTTAATATAGGCTTCAATCTGACTTGCCGGTGGCGATTGGAATGAGGGTTCCCTACCCTTGATAGTTTCAGACTTTCTCGATTCAAAACAGACGGAAACCATATGATGAATGAATTTAGCCTGAGTAACCTGACCCATATCAAAGAAACCTATGACCGTGATGGTTATGTCGTTGTTCGCAATGTACTGGATGCCAATCTTGTTAGAGAACTGGACCAGCACATCGACTGGTTAATAGAGCGCCATCCGGATCTGCGCCCCGAAAGGTTGGGCCACTGGTTGGTGGCCCAGGATCCATTCTGGGTTCGTTTCATCAGTGATCCAAACTTGTTGGAAGTAGCCGGTTCGCTGGTAGGACCAGCCATCGCTTTTTTTGCTGCTGACTATATTGCCAAGCCACCCCGGGACGGACAAGCCATAGCCTGGCATCAGGACGGCAACTATTGGGGTTTAGAACCGATGGAGGTGATCACCATTTGGTTTGCTGTCACCTCGTCGACGATAGAAAATGGATGCGTTCAGGTGATTCCAGGTTCCCAGCGACTGGGTCCAGTAGATCATCGCTCAAAAACAGATGCCGTTAATCTGCTGAATTCCGAGGTGGACCCGGCTGTGGTAGACGAGGAGCAAGCAGTAAACGTGGAGCTCGATGCGGGCGATGTTTCGGTGCACCATCCGTTAGTTTTACATGGGTCAGAAGCCAATACCAGTGATCGGTGGCGACGCGGTGGTTCTCTTCAGTATATGCCGGTGACTACCCGAATTACAGCTAACAATTGGCCCTGTGCCTTTCTGCTGAAGGGAGAAGATACGGCAGGTGTCAACGACTACCAGCCAAAACCCAAGTATATTGCGGGCCAACACATGCCATTCCAGGGGTGCGAAGGCATCTAATGTACACATCAGCGCGATAACAGAAGTCATTTGGTGCATAGTAAGCAAACTAGGATGACTGGATTCGTAAGAGAAAACAATACTAAACAAGAGCGTATGGTCAGGAAAACTGAGCAGTTTTTTCGGTCAAACCTAAAAAAGTTAGCGAAGTGGGTAGTTACCGAGATGTGAGTTTAGGGGACACTATTTGGAAATCAGCGATGATTCGACGATCTGGTTATTGGCTTAACACGGAGTCTATACTTGTCTCCGCTGTTGAGCATATTCTGTCTGATTTTGGGATTATTCATTTGAGAAGAGTTGCAAAAAGGAAATCAGTCAGAAAAACTTTTGACCCTTTCAAGTTCAAGTCTCCGTTTTTGTTCCCAAACACGGATTCACTATAAGCTTAACAAAGGACGAAATAATGCAAGAATACGATGAGGGCAAAGGTACCAATGCGCCGATGCTGACATCAACGCCCGTTGATATTCCAAAACCCACAGGTGTTTTTAACCAACCCTGGTCATTTCAGAAGTTGATTGCATTGATGGCTGTCTTTGGGCCTGCGGCCATCGTCGCCTCAGTCAGTATTGGTGCCGGTGAGACTATTGTGGTTGTCCGAACTGGTGCCTGGGCAGGTTATGGATTGCTATGGTTAGTATTGCTTAGTTGTATAGTCAAGGGCATTTTTGTTACCTACTTTCTCGGTCGTTACACTGCCGTTAGCGGGGAATACATCGGTCATCGACTGGTACGACTGCCGGGCCCGCGCGGATGGTTGCTACTGGCTATCATGGCGATGGAGATGATCGGGGCGCCATTGGCCTGGGTGCCGATTGCTAAACCGTGTGGTGATCTATTTCACTATTTGCTAAGAGATATTTTGCCCAATGCGGCGGCTGAGACTGCGTGGGAAAATGGGATTACCTCTTTATTTATTGCCTTAGCCTTACTGTTTGGTCTGCGGTTGTCATTTGAAAGACTGGAAAAACAGCAAATCATCATCTGTTGCATTCTAGTTGTAGGCACGATCATCGGCACACTTATGGTTCGACCGGATTTCGGTCAAGCCTTAGTTGGGAGTTTGAGCGTGGGTCGATTGCCTGAATTTCCCGCCTGGGCGCCGGCAGACGCGCAGCAGAATCCTTTGCTGACAATGGCTACAGCATTTGCCTATGTCGGTGGTTCAGTAATGGGTTACATCGTCTACGCCAATTGGGTGGGTATTCACCGTTGGGGCATGACCGGGCATGAAAAAATTGATGCCATCCGGTCACGTGCCTTTCAAAAGGACCAAATCGATTATCTGCCCGATGACCCGTCACAGGTCAAGCAGATGCGAAAAATAATCGCTCCGCTGCGTTGGGATGTTAGTATCGGTGCGCTGGTATTATTCATTGTCACCGGTGCCTTTATGTTATCAGGGGCAGCCGTCCTCTATCCGTTAAAAACTGAATTTAAAGGATGGAGCTTACTGACCGAGCAAGCTCATGTCTGGAGTACCATCCACGTTTATCTGCGTTGGGTGTACTATATTTGTATTATTGCGGCCTTATGGGGCACACTCCAGGCCTTACCAGAAATTTACGCCCGGGTGATGCAAGAATTCTTTCAAGCCATTTGGCCGCATCGAGAGTGGAACTACGACGCCATTCGCCTTCGTGTGTCGCTCTATATCTTTGTCACTACAATGGTCATTGTTTGGTTGAACATCCCCTTCGATATTTTGACCCAAATCGCCGGATTTATCCTGTCTAATTTGGCTATTGCCTTGATGATGATTGCTGCTATTTACCTAAATTTCAAACTTCCATCCGCTTACCAAACTCGACTGCCTATGTTGATTGGAGGCATTGTCTCCGCAGTAATTCTGGTCGTTTTTGCCGGCATTAGTGGTTGGAGCTTATTACCCAAAGTGATTGGCTTCTTCACTAAAGTGGGTGAAATGGCGTCACTGGTGTTGCCGTTGTCGGGTTGAATCTACCGACGACATGTCCGACCTTATCTCTTTTAGCCGGAACAGCCCCAGCAGACTCGTTTCCATTGCTTCTAAGATTGAAGACTTGGGCAACTGACAGGTGTCAATTCGGCATGTAACCGGCTCTGATGCCACCCCATACTAATTCGTCTTTCTCCCAACCTGACAAGGCGGAAGCCGTTACCTGGCGGGCTCTCACGATTGCGTGGCTTCTCCTCCCCCTGAATTCATACTGGATTGTGCGATGCGAGACTGGTGGTGGGATTTTCTATTCCACGACCTCTTCTCTATTTTGCAACGTGGTGTTTTTGATTTTTGTGTTGAGCCTGTTGAACTCGGGAATCAAACGCTACTGGCCTAAGTCAGCGTTGACCCAAAGCGAGTTGCTAATCATTTATTCAACTCTCTCTGTATCCTCAGCCTTATCCGGAGAGAGTGTTGGACAACAGTTGGTGCGTCTTATAAGCGCCCCTTTCTGGTTGGCAACACCAGAAAACGAATGGTCTTCTCTCTTTCACCGTTATCTTCCTGGATGGCTTGTTATTGACCATCGCCGGGTTTTACAGGCCTTTTTCGAAAATACCGATGGTCGTTACACGCCATTAGACAACCTGACACCGATTGATGCGTGGTTACGTCCACTGATGATGTGGTCTGCCTTTACCGCTGCTCTTGCCTTTCTTATGACATGTGCCAATGTCATCTTACGAAAACAGTGGGTTGAACATGAGAAATTGGCCTATCCAGTCATCCAGTTGCCCTTGGTCATGACTATCGCAAATTACCACTCTTTTCTACATGGACGAATATGGACCGGTTTCGGCCTGGGAGCTGGCATTACCCTGATCAACGGCTGGCATCATCTCAATCCGATGGTGCCCGGTATTCAGAATATTTATAACTCCAGCCATCTGTTCGTGTCCAAACCCTGGAGCAGTATCAATCCAGTGGTACTCGCTTTCTACCCATGCGCCGTTGGCTTAGCTTATTTCATGCCTTTAGATCTGGCTTTTTCCACCTGGTTTTTCTTCCTTTTCTGGAAAGCACAGTTGGTCGGCGGAGCCATTTTTGGTTTTGTCAGTATTTCTGGCTTTCCCTACGCCAAGTGGCAGCAAACAGGTGCTTACCTGTCGATAGGTATATTAACCCTCTGGGCGAGTCGACAGCAGATTTTTCATGTCTTCTCCTTAGCATTTAAAATAGATGGGAATCACTCAAAACCCTTGTTTAGCCAGACCGATTCGGCTGAACCTATGTCTTACCGCATGGCAGGGATGGGCTTAGTATTTGCATTTATCCTGATTATTACCTTTGGGGTTCAGGCCGGAATGTCAGTGTGGGTAGCCTCATTTTTTTCGGTATCTACCTGATGCTTTCTCTAACCGTTACTCGTCTGCGTGCGGAGTTGGGGCCGCTTGTGCATGAACTCTACTACAGCAATACCGGTCAGGTGATGACCGCCGTTTGGGGGACAAGTCGGTTATCGTCTGGGAATCTTGCTAGCATGTCTCTGTTTTGGTGGCTCACTCGAAGTCAAAATTCCCATTTTATGCCGCACCAATTGGAAGCATTTAAACTGGCTCGGCAGACCAATACCCCAACGCGCTGGTGGTGGTCAGTAATGTTGCTGGCTGCCGTTTTGGGGCTTTTAGCCTGCTCTTACGCGGTGTTGGATCTCGGCTCTTCGCACGGGAACAACGCTGGCTTTGCTCCAGAGGCCTATCGACGTCTTCAATCTTGGATATCCCATCCGCAACCGCCGCATCTGGCCGCCAGTGGCTTCATGAGCTTCGGCTTTTTATTCACTCTGTTCTTGCTATCGATGAAACGGCATTTTCTCTGGTGGCCATTTCATCCTCTCGGATATGCGGTGACCCAGGGGGATTGGGCGATCACCTACATTTGGTTTTCCATTTTTGTCAGTTGGTCAATCAAAGTGATTCTTTTGGACTATGGTGGCCTCCGCAGCCATCGCCAGGCCACGCCAATTTTTATGGGACTGATCCTCGGAGACTTTATCATGGGGGTGACGTGGGGATTGATCGGGTTAAGTACCGGTATAACTACCTGCCAGTTTAAAAATTGGTGAATAAAGAGATCGGGCTTGGTAGACGGGAAATGGTGGTTTGGCGACGGAAGTTCGTTATGGGAAAATCTCGTCTATCTTCGCTCAAATAGGTTGAGATTGGATTTGAGCAAATCTCCCTGTTTCCTTTAGATTTGAAGTCTGTGGGAGGACCTGCCTAGATGTTGCAGACAAAATCGCTTTGGTGTAGAATACGGTACTTTCTTACCCTGAGGTGATCCAGATGAGCCTGCACCAACCTTTTACCGAGCAAGAATTGACCCCAATCTTGGAGGATTTCTTTCTCAACGGGGCTACTATCATCAGAAGCGTGTTGTCTGCTGACCAGTGTGAACAAATGTGCAGACGCATCGACCAGATCTTTGATGAACCGTATTTCGCAGAGATGCGAAACGTGAAAACCAAACCCGAGGGATCAAAGCCAATTGTCGTTCACAGGTTGTTCGAATGCGACCGAATGTTTCGCGATTTACTGATTCGTGAGCCGATCATCTCCATCGCTGAAACCGTATTGGGCCCTCAATGCCACAGCATTGCCCAAGGGTGTATCCTCAACCGGCGAGATCACGGCATTAATCGGTTTCACGTCGACGATGGGCTGGAGTTTCCCATCCAAAATGAATCTGTCAAACGACACGATCCACGTCTTCGCATGCCAGTACTGCGCATGTCGGTACAAATCGCGTTGACCGATCAGGGTGAGGACCGATTTGGCCCCAGTCAGTTTGTCCCGGGTAGCCACTACGCCGGTCGGTCGCCCAACGATCCTGAGCACCCTATCTTTGAAGGTCAAAGGCCGGTCTCACTACATATGAAAGCCGGTGACCTATATCTACTCAACGGTCAGACCTGGCATCGAGGCGTGCCGAACACCTCGGCTCGGGTGCGTTACCTCTTTCATCAGGTCTATGGCCAGCGCTTTGTGTCTCAGCGTTTCTGGCCTTACCTCAACTACCATATGCCTGACTATGTCCTTGAGGGAGCAGATGAAAGGCTGCTCCGCGTTTTGGGCAAACATCCCGAAATGGCCTACGGTTAAAGCGAGAGCCGTACTGTTCATTAGACACCCCCGTTGATTGGAGATGAACAGACTCGATCCAACCTACTATCCCGATATACGCTTTGTTTGGATATTTAATTCATTTCGATAGACCTTTTAGCACAACGATAATGTATAGCTGATAGTGTTCAAGTTGGCTTGGATATTCCAACAGCATTTGGTGAGCCCGTAGTAGTTAAAAACGGAGTTGTCAATCGGCCACCATTTCCACACCGGAAACCAGAAAGCCGAACAAAGTTTTGAAATGAAGCCTTTATTCTAGAGAGCTCATAAAGCCTCAATAAGCTGCTTCTCTAGTCTTACTATCTTTTTCCTAGGTTAACCGGGCAATATAAGGCACCTGAAAAGAGTGGTGGTTGGTGGGATAGAGGCCGACAACCTAGCACAGGTGTGGACATCAATCAGGACTTTTGCTATGCTATGCAGCTAGGGATCAACATGAGATAGTAAGTGGTTTGAGTTGTGTAGCTTTTGTCGTCTAACGATCTAGCAAGGGTAATACATTCACTATACCTCGGGGCATCCAGCTAGCCAAGTAGCTATGGCGAGCAGAGAAACAAGGAGTTTACAAAGTCTACAAATAGAGCGACACGCACCTCGTAATAAGAAACCTCTCTTTTGAACGGCATGCGAACATCGAACCTGTTCGTACAACAGCGATTAGATTCAGTCAAACCACTTTGTAAAACCTTCCACCGGTTCTCGTTCTGTGCGATAGTTGTTCACCGGGTCGTTGCGATCCGGGTAGCCGAGGGCCACACCACAGACCAGAAGCAGTGAGTCCGGCAGTCGCAAAATCTGTCTGACGAGACCGGGATGCTGCGCCAGCGAAGCCTGCGGGCACGTTTCATGACCGAAGCCGCGAGATGCAAGCATCACGTTCTGAATGAACATGCCCATATCAAGCCAGGACCCTTTTTCGAGAACTGAATCGATGAAAAACAGCAACTCGACCGGTGCCCCAAAGCCGTGATAGTTCTTCAGCCATTGAGCCTTTCGGCCTTCCCTGCCATTTCGCTGGATGCCCAGGGACGCATACAGTGCAAATCCACAGGCCCATTGGCGTGAACGATACGGTTCGGGAAAATGATCAGCGTAATATTTGTAATCGGGATTGACCGGACGCTCTGACGAGTGGGCTTCGGCCAGCGCATCACCAAGCTGTCGCTTTGTGACTCCAGTCAAGACAACCACCTGCCACGGCTGTGTGTTGGCGCCGGAGGGGGCCCACCGGACAACGTCGATAATTTGATGAATCACCTCCTTATCTACAGGGCGATCCAGAAAAGCTCGTATCGAAGTGCGGTCACGAATTGCTTCAATGATGTCCAAGGTCTGTTATCCTCGCTATCTCTTATTGTTTTCAATTAGGGCTAGTTAACACGATCTAAGCGAATCGACAATCAGCACCAAGAACCCGAAAGCAGAAAACATCCGATCTAGCTGGTCCCAGCCAGAGAAGATCCGGCCAAATCCCTTCCGCTGGCTGAACAATCGTTCCACTTCATTTCTCTTTTGGTCGTGCTCTTGGTCAGACTCCCAAGGATTCAGGCGATTCCATTTGGCAGGAACAACAGCCGAGAAGATCAAGTCTCAAGCCAGCGGTCGAGTCGTATCTCCTTCATCGGCTCGATCCATAATCATTGGACCGCCAGTAAAAGGGCAATCGATGCCTTTCAACCAGCCTTCTCCTTCAGCCGCATCATGACCGTTGCCAAGGGAGAGTCGAAAAGCTATTGCCCTACCAGCCTCTTGGGCAACCAGATGGATTTTTGTGGTCTCCCCTCCTCCTGACTTTCCAATCTACGGCTGGCCGTTTTTTTAATGCTCCTGTTCCATCAGGATGCACTTTAACGGATGTGCGATTTAATCAATAGCCTTCTATCCTGACGGGAATGATTTTCTTTGCTGGCCAGGCTTCAAATCTGCCATTTAAGACCCCTGTTTTGGCCCTTCGGTTCATCTGCCTGTAGATTGTCTGCCAATTTCCAAACCTAGAAGGAAGGCTTTTCCATTGACACCCCTGCTCGGTAACAGGCCAAATCCGATTCAGAAGCTTCCGATTGGATAGTTTGACCTGTCCTCTTTGGACGGGTAAAGGCGACTTTATTTCTTCATATTGTTCCTGTGTTAGTTCCATCATAGCCGATTATACCGGATTTCTCTTCTTAGTGTTAACTAGCCTTAGCAACCTAGCCTGTCAAACTAAAAATTCAATAAACATTTTCTCCCTGTCAATTGGGGGGAACTTAGCCTATGTTGCCAAAGCCGATATCGGCTCAGTTGGCCCACTAATAGAATCATTTGCCTTATCTGAATTTTTCTTGACTGAATTAGACCAGTGGTATACACTTTATGTATGTACCGAATGTAGGTGTCTGGTCTGTAGAATAGAAGACAATTATGTCACCATTTTCACGCTTTTACAATTTGACTGATGACAAACAAAAGAAAATTCTGGAATCAGCCGTGTCGGAATTTACCCAACGCGGTTTTGATGGA
>Ga0208128_1000169_pt1 | contig 27156 bp, 24 predicted proteins | sample ETNtaG_35_FD_185758 | JGI IMG/M metagenome (GOLD analysis project Ga0208128, IMG submission 185758) | Marine microbial and viral communities from oxygen minimum zone, Eastern Pacific Ocean - ETNP201306PF51B (SPAdes) (version 2) | ecosystem: Environmental > Aquatic > Marine > Oceanic ... | reverse complement strand
GCTCAACCGGTACAATTGAATTTTTTGCTCCCCACATAATTAGAGTTGGTGACTGAACATTGGCAATAACTTTATCAATGTCTCCAGAGATATATTGCCTCATTCGAGCCATTTGGGCATCACGTTGACCTTCTCTTAGAAGCAAATCATGCCATCTAGTAACTAATTCATCAGTGATCCTAGATGGATCTCCAAATCCAGAATTCAATAATCCTGCCACAAGTTTCTTTGGGGTGATGCGTGTGATTATATCCATAAAGAAGGGGAGGTTTGGAGGTTCTAATTTTCCTCTGGCCCTTGGATTGAGAGCACCGGGACTGACCAAAATTAATTGTTTAACTTGATCTGGATGTCTTTCAGCATAATGCAAGCTGATAGTTCCGCCTATGGAAGCTCCAGCTAATGCCATTTCATCCACAGATAAGTAGTCCATAAGCTTCTCAAACAAATACAGAGTTCGTTCCAGGCTGTAGTTATTTTCTGGATCAGAGCTCGTTAGACCATGTCCTGCTAAATCAAAACGGATGACTCGATAAGTTGGGATAAGTTGTTCGACCCAAGGTTCCCAGTCAATCAAATTGGCATAATTTGCATGAAGAAGAACAATACATGGTCCTGCTCCCTGATCAGTATAGTGAATCCGAACTCCATCTATGGTGACAAATGAGGAACTATCGAGACGGTATTGTGCTTCTACTTCCTGAATATTTTTTTCTGCTGGAAACCTTGCTCCGAATAAAAGCACAATCGAGATTATTCCAATACATCCCACAATGATTAAGATAAGTTGTTTAACAATTTTTATTAACATGCAAATATACAAAGAAATGATTAGTAGTTGTTATACCCTACTATAGTTTTTATGCTATCGTTTTGAGAGTTTATACAAAATATATTTGACCATAAAAAAGTGGAAAAGATAAATACCATGAAGCCCTTTGAGCAGGGCGATATTTTTCTAGGATGCACATACCTAAACGACGAAATCGATGACCATAAAGGCGATGGTCGTATATTACAGTACGATAAAGAGCTCAATCCAAAAGGTGTTCTTTGGACCCAAGGAACAGAACATTTAGTTATAGGTTTAACATTTGATCCAAATGGTATTTTGTGGGGTTTTGATATGCACAATCATGTTGTTGTCAGAGTCTCACCGGATGGCGTGCAGTTACCCAATCACCATTTTGCAGATCGTGCATTTTCAAACGTTACTTTTGATAGTCAGGGACATATTTATCTTGGTGAAGGCCTAGTCGGTAATACGCCATATCCTGGGAGTTATCTGAAACGCCTACCTGGGCTAGATCTCCTCGGTTATGGGAACATTTATAAATACAATCAAGAATTTGAATTGGTTTCAGTGTTTGACGTTGATTATTCTCCAGAATTCCATCAATTTAAAGGTGTGACTCACTCTACGATGCATCCAAGTGAGAAGTTTATTACATACACTACTGAAATTGGCAAGAAGGTCATGCGTTACGATATTGTTAATGATCAACAAATGGAAGATTTAGTTGTGCTTCCTGGTGATTTAACTGACCGAGTTGTTGCAATCGCAGTTAATTATTTACCTGATGGTAGATTACTCCATTCAAGGGGTGATTATTTTGAAATTCTTGATGAGCAGGGTAATGTTATTAAAGCGATTAATCTTCCAGAACATGGCTGGGGTATTGCCCAAATCACGCCAGCGGCTGATGGTGTGCATGTCCTCACTGCAAATATTTTTTCTGGAATCATGCTGAAAGTCAGATTAGACGATGGGGAAGTAGTTGGTTCAATTGATACTGGTTTTAAGGTTCCAAAAAGAAGTTTAGGCGGTGTAGCTGAATACAACAAATAAACTACTGAATCGGCCCTCTGTTTCCCTATAACAACCCATCTTTGTGATCTTATTCTGAGCAGAGATAGTGCAATCAATCACTAATTTTCCATCCAGTGTCCAATTTTCCCTTTTCCAGAGTCAATGAGTACTCCAGGATTCATAATTGATTTCGGGTCTACGCTTGATTTCGCTGCAGTTAACATGTTTTTAAAACCTGATGGCCTTTGTAGATCATAACCTCTAATTCTGTGGTCCCTACCAACAGCATGATGGTGTGTCACAGTGCCTCCCTTTGTTACCACCATCTCATTGCTTGCTATCTTAATCTGCTTCCAGACATCCAGCATGGTCGAAGGTGTAGCATAAGCAGTGTAAGAAAAATACGGCGCACATCCATCAGGATAAGTGTGTGTCAAACGACAAGTGACATTTGGCTCCCTGCCTGAAATCTCATGTATGACCTTTCTTGTCTTTTCTTTTAAAGACTCAATAAACTCAAAGCTATGATCCCATGTGATTGAGGTTTCAAAAGTATCCCAAATTATGCCTCTACGAACAGCTGCATCACGATTAAAAGGTGCCCTAATAAAACTGTTTCTCCATGTGCCCGAAGCTCCTCTCCGATGTGCTCCGGGTTCCTTTTCTTGAGGTTTTTTATAACTCCCTCCCTCAGAAGAGGCAATCTCCAAAGCTCGATCTAACCAACTATCAAGTTCATGGTCTGCTGATTCGAAAGACAATATCAATATATGTTTTGATCCATCACCAGCTCTATTTAATAAAGCTTCATTTGCATCCAAAAGCCTGCAATTGGCAGGATACAATCCCGATTGACTGATCAGGCGTGTTGCATTAAGTGCTTTTTGATAATTATCAAATTCCACGGAACAAGAAGATCTAAAGATCGGTCTATTCTGAAGCCTCATCCAAGCTTCAGTTATCACTCCCAAAATTCCTTCAGAGCCAATGACCATCCTATCCGGACTAGGACCCGCTCCAGAGCCTGGTAATCGCCTTGACTCAACAACTCCAGTTGGAGTTACCATGGTTGTTGATTCAACAAAATCGTCTATGTGCGTGTAAAGCGTTGCAAAATGACCTCCTGATCTTGTGGCTATCCAACCACCTAAAGTTGAATGCTCAAAACTTTGAGGGAAATGCCTTAAAGTTAGATCAGATTTTTTTAGCTCGTCTTCCAAAGCGGGTCCAAATATACCAGCTTGGATTCGTGCAGCTCTACTTGTCGTATCTATCTCCAAAACCTGATCCAGATTTCTCAAATCCAAAGAAATGACACCGGAATAGTCATCTCCCACATATGTTTCAACGCCACCACAAACACTCGAGCCACCCCCATAGGGTATTACAGCTATATTGTTTTGGTTTGCCCAGTCTAGAATATTAACAATATCTTCCTGATCGTCTGGAAATGCGACTAAATCAGGCGGATGAGGAAATTCTTTAAGCATGGCTCTGGCAAGATCTGGAAAAGACTTACCGTAGGTATGATTTAACCTTTCAAGATGATCTTCGGATAGAGCTTTTTCCAAAGTCTGTGGAATTTTTACTCTAGGTTTAGGTAAATCAATATCTTCAGCGAGTGGAATTGGTAAAGTTGGCACTTCGTCTAGTGAGAAATTTGCAGCTATAAGACTTTCAATTGCAGCATCTTCTTCATTAGATAAGACTTGATCTTGATATCCCCAACCCCAAAATTTTCTTTCTTTCATTGTTTCTTCTAATCAAAATTCTCTAGGCTATAGTGCAAAAATTCTTCGTCTAATTCATAACCTAATGATTGATATAAAGATTGACCAATAAAGTTATCTTTTGCTGTTGATAGTTCTAATCTTTTGTAGCCATTTTCTTTTGCGTACTCTTTTGCCTGATTCATCAGCAGTCTTCCCATGCCCGTTCCTCTCTTTTCTTGATCCACATAAAGATCATAAAGGATCAGGATAGGGATTGTGCTGACAGAGCAATAAGAAGGGTAGAGTTGAACAAAACCATTTAGTTTCGGAGGTTTATCACTAGATACAAAAATAATAGATTCTTCATTCATGAGTCTATCACCGATAAAGTCATAGGCTTGATCAAAATCATCTTCTTGTTCATAAAAAATTCGATATAGGTTAAACAACCTAGCTAATTCGTCTAGGTGTGATTGATTTGCCAAAATAATGTTTGTCATGTTTCTATCATAAAATCAGTCATAAAATGAATTGAAATGTTTCTCTCTTTCTCCTTTTAACATACCAATTGTTTCATCCATAAATCTATTCCTGTCATCCCTTGTTTTAAATACAAAAAAGCAAATAGAATCTTTACTGTGATAGATTGCTTTGAGTTCATCATCTATCTCACAAATTTTGGATGGTACTTCAGTCTTGATGCACAGCATATTATTCCCACTCAATAGTAGAGTATTTTAAAACCCTTATAAACAGGGGGTTACAGAGAGATAAAAAGTAGTTTGTCATAAGTTTGTATAAGAGATATTTCATTTTCCTCTAATTTTCGTATGAATATTCCTAAAAACTAGGTGTTTCATACAAAGTTTGTATAAAGAGATTATAGTGTTTTTTGGAATGAATGGTTGGGTCTGACATGGAAAGTTATGGCTCCCTGTGTCAGCTTTTTGAGACATCAGCAAATGGTTTTGAGATAGATTTACTCCCAAATAAAAAGGGGTTAGACAAACCTACACCTAAAAATATATCAGAGCTTGACGGTGGTGGTCCTGCAACCCAATGCTTCAGTAGAGCTGTAAAGCCAGCCAAAGCGTTGACAAATGAGGCTCACTAATTCGAGACCTAAGCCAAATCCGTATTGATCATCGTGCTGGATGTTGTCACCCGCCGAGATGGAGTTCTTGATAGACACCTCTCTGGATGAAATAGTAATACGCACCTCGCCATCCATCGTATACTGAAAGGCGTTTCTTACCAGATTTGACAATACCATATGGACCGCTGCTGCTGGCGCGGTTGCTTCTCCGCTACCTGTGACGGTCAACGAAACATCCCGCTCATCCAACAGATAACTGCAATTCTCAACTACGCTATCTAATTCCAATCGTAGATCAATTTGTTCAGATTTCAGCAAATTATCCGATTGCCGGTTGACCCAGAGCAGCGTTTCCATGAGGAGCTGGATGTCATCCAAGGCGCGATAATGGCGGACAAATGCTGCCTGCTCATTCTCAGTCCGTTCCTGTCGAGTTGACAAGCGGTCAATAAGTTCCAGGTTGGCGGACATAATGGCAATAGGTGTCCGCAGTTCATGACTCGCGTGACGCAGAAACAACTTCTCCTTGTTCACACCTTCCCGCATCCGCTCGAATGCAATTTCAATTCGATTTGCTAGAGCTTCGAACTCTCGGAAACGCAGATTAGGAAACTCTAAGTCGGAACTCTCCAAGCTTTGTGCATCGCTCCACTTGTTCAACCTGCGCAAGGGCAAATCAATATTGCGTATCAGTAGAATGACGACTAGGAATAACGATCCGGAAAAAAGAATGCCAATCGCGACGGCAAACGCATCCATGAATTCTAGTTCTTTGTAGATTTCGTCAGTGCCGACAATGCCGTGCAGAAGATACAGCCAATTATCTCCATAAAGCCTGTACGAATAGAGAAAAAGAAGCTCACAGTTTCCTTCAGGACAGAGGTCGAGGGTCTCCACTGCAAACTGTTTCTCATCGTCTTGGATAAAATCCAGATTCTTGAAACGCATCAACTCACCATGCCGTAGATCATCAAGTGGGAACACATCGAGAATCTGCGGAGGAATATCGGACATATTAAGGTATCCGGAAAGACCGGGCTCCATTGGTAGCCTCAGCCCGGCACCTGCTTCTGCATCTGCTGCAGCATAAACCTCAGCGGTCTGTTCCAAAAAACTCTGGGTTCTGAGGTCAATTCCTAGGTCCAAGTAATAATCAAGTAGTTGCGTATAGACTAACACCATCACAATCATGCAACCAGTTAGCCAGGCTAAAAGGTAGCGCTGTAAACGTGGAAGCGATCGAGTTGGCTTTTGTTCAGTCATTGGGGACTCGGATTGCAACCCCGTGAGAAGAAACGGTTTGTATGAGCTTGATAGAAAAAGGTTTGTCTACCTGCTGTCTTAACTTGTAAAGATGCACTTTTAATACGTCAGAATCCGGAAGATCAGGCTCAGTCCAGATGGTATTTTGCATCTTCTCCCGACTCACTACGTTAGGAGATTCTCTCATAAGAATTTCAAGAAGTTTCCAGCAGGTTGGCGTTAACTTGAGCTTTTGACCTTCCCGGCAGATGGTCTTCAAAGACAAATCCATGACAAGCGGACCCACTTCGAGTTTCATTGAATGCAAACTTCGGCGGTTGAAGAGCGCCTTAACGCGAGCCACCAACTCACTCAGCTCAAATGGCTTCACTAAATAATCATCAGTGCCTGCATCAAAACCAGCTAATTTGTCTTCAAGCGAGTCTCGTGCTGTAAGCATCATCACGGGTATATCGACGCCTTGTTTACGTATCATTTCACAGACCTCGAGGCCGTTGATTCGCGGTAGGTTAATATCCAGTAGAATGACCTGGTAGTCATTCAACAGTGCTAACTCTAGCCCCTGCGAACCGTTAGATGCATAGTCGCAGTCGATGCCTTCGAGATCGAAGTATGCAATCACCGTCTGTGCAAGCGACACATTATCTTCAACAAGTAAAGTCTTAAAAGTCATGGTCTACTGTTTAGGGATCTATTATGTTGCAACAGTCTAATCAAGTTCATACAGGTCAGGATACACAAGACCAAATCAAGGTTAAAGCCACACCTAGACATTATAGATTATAGATAGGGGCGCTTGCACGGCCTCGCTCAAAAGACAACATGATACAAGGCAGAAGTATCAGAATTATCGGAATGGAAAACAACATACCAAAGCCTACGGACACTGCGAGTGGACGAATGGCCTCTGCTTGTATGGAGGTTGTCAATATGAGAGGTGCAAGACCCACTAAAGTGGTCACGCTGGATAACAGAATGGGTCTGAAGCGGTCCCGCACAGCCGAGACCATAGCTACTTTGGGGCTGGCGTTGCTAATTAGCTCTTCGGTATAGCGTAGTTGAAGCAACAAGCCGGAGTTGATAACCAGTCCACCAAGAGCTAGGATTCCTATAAAGCTCGCCGCACTAAGGTTAATACCTAGGAGAATATGACCAAGCAGTGCCCCGGTTGCGCTTAAGGGAAGAGTAATTAACAAGATTGAACTTAGGCGAAGACTGCGCACATAAGCAGCTATGAGCACGAAGATAGAAGTCAAAACACCTATAGTTGCAAGCATTAGCCCAGATTCAGTCTCAACATCGTCATTGGTATCGATAGCTTCATCCCAAGTAGTGAGTCCAGGATACTGCGCCTCTAGAGCAGGTAGGAGATCATTGCTCACCAAGTTTTCAACCTGACCCTTAGATACTATACGTCGATCGATAGTGGCTTCAATGCGTTCGATGCGCTGTCCGTTTATCCGACGCAGCTGAACCGCACCGCGATCCCAGTGGATCTTAGCAATATCATCCAGCGCAGCCTGACTACCGCTACTGGAAATAAGGATGATACCGCTCAGATCTGGTAAAACCTTATCATCGCCATGCTCTCCCCTTATCATCACTGGAACTTCATGGTTACCTCGAGTCAGGCGTGTGGCTTCGAGACCGTCGAGCTGTGCCCGCAACCGACTGGAAATCTCGGACTCGTCGAATCCCAGCGCCCGACCCAAAGCAGTCAATTCGAATCGTACTTCTGAGCGAAAAGCATTACCACTGTAAGAAATCTGGCCAACACCTTCAATGTCTTGCAACTGGTGTACTAGCGACTCTGCTGCTAGACGGCTCACAGAAGAATCAGCATGCGAAATTTCAATAGTAAGATCCCGACCCTCACCCGGTCCCTGTAAGTAGTCGACGGACAGTTGTGTGAGCTTGGCCGGCTGACCTATCAGATCGCGCCACTGCTCAGCAAATTCACCTGCGGTGAACGGCCGATCTTCGGATAGCGCTAGACTAAACGTAACTGAGCCTTGATGACTGAAAGGGGAGCCCAACCTTGTGTATATACCTTTGATGTCCTCCTCATCACCGAGGCTTTGTAGTACCTGACGTCCCAGTCCTTCAATCTTGTCCGCCATTTCATCAACTTGACGATCCGATACACCTGGATTAAGTGCATAAATTGCAGAGACCTGTTCACTTTCGATTTCTGCCTGCAACGAAATTGGCACACGACCGCTGCCAACCCAACTTATAATGGAAAATGCGATAATCAAACCCACAGCTATCGTAAAACCGCGATTGGTAAGGCACCACTCTACCCAAGGAACAAAATAGTTTTCACGCATGCTTTCAAAGATTTCCTGCACTCGGCGCGGTTTCCCTTTGACTTCTGATTTATATTGTCGACTGTATGCCAGATGCGCTGGTAGTATCCATAACGCCTCGATCAACGAGATGGCAAACACGCAGGTCGTCACCACGGGAATCGCCAACAGGAATAATCCCAGTTGACCTGGTATAAAGAAAATGGGTGTAAACGCAATGATATTCGTCACGATAGCCAAGGTAATCGGAGTACTAAATCGGGAAATTGTATCCTCTGCAGCATCAAGTGGAGACATCCCGGATTGAGTGTTCGAGTAGATTGACTCACCAATAACAAGCGCATCGTCAACTACAACACCAATGACAATAATGAATGCGAAAACGGAGATAAAGTTGACGGTATAAGGCGTCAACGCGAAAAGCGCCACACCTCCCAGCATCGCAACGGGCAATCCAACTGCGACCCAAAGGGCAAACCTCGCCTCGAGCACCAGAAATAAGAGTATGAGCACTAAGACCAAACCGATCAATGCACTGTTAGCTAGGATCCCAACTCTATCAGCGAAGCTTTTAGCGTCATCATCAAAAATTACTGCTCCGATTTCAGGCACCTCGGACTCCATCTCAGTAAGTAAAACTCTGACACTTGCAGATAATTCTCCGGGTGTAGCGGTACCTGAACTGAACACGTTCATCATGACACCAAGTGATCCGTTAATTCGATATCGTTTTCCATACGGTCGGAATCCGTTCTCAACACTTGCAATCTGCGAGAGGGTTAAAGGCACTCCTGTTGATGATTTTACAATCGCTATGTCATCGAATTCGTGGGCATAACTCCGATTAAGCCCTGTTGATAGACCATACTCCCCTGTTGAGCTTCGAATGACCCCTCCAGAGAGATTAAACGATGCGCGTCGAATGCTTTCCATTACATCAAACAGCGAGAGACCAAACAACCGCGCTCTGTTGGGAGATAATCGGACCGAAATTTCTGGTTCGCCGGCGCCGTCTATTTGCACCTGGCCCACAGTGGGTAATTTCAAAAGCCGTTCTCGGGCAAATTCTGAGAACGAAAATAATTCTTCACGTGATTGAAAGCCGTAAAACCCTAACTCTATATCTTCACTATCGTTCCTTACTTGAATGATGGTTGTAGGTTCCAAATCAGCTGGTAGTGAGTTAAGACCATTAATTGAGCTTTGGATTTCATCCAGAGTTCGCTGTGCGTCAGCATTTTTATCTAATATGACAAAGATACTGGCACCACCTGATTGAATCTCGCTGACAATCGTACGGATATCGCGCAAAGCATCAATGCTCTGTTCCATCGGTTGAACAACCTGTGCTTCTACTTGTGCAGCTGTCGCTCCCCGGTACTCCGCGCGAATCTCGATGGTGTCTAGGATCGCGTTCGGGAATACCTCCTGCCGCATGTTAAAAAGGGCAATTACTCCGCCGATGATAAACACCCACATGAGTAGATTCGCCGCAGTCGGATTATGCAAAAACCATTGAGGTATAGACTGACGCTTAGACACTTACATCTCCCTTACATCAACTGGTGCACCGTCAAAAAGACCTATGGGACGCTCTATGATCAAAGCATCTCCGATGTCAAAGTTATCCTTGACGCTGATAGTCTGATCTTTGACTTCAACCGGATATAACTGATGTAGTTTAGCGCGCCCATTACGATGAATCCAAACAAGGTTGCCGCTGACTAAAAGATTTTCTGGAATAAGCGCAACAGATATTACCTGCTTAGTAAGTAGCCTTGCCTCCATATGCATTCCAAAAAACCACCCTTCATTACCTAGAGGATTATCGATGCGAACTCGCACGGTTAAGAGCCGGGTATCAGAGGTAAGATTTCTTACAATCCCTTCTATCTCGCCAAAGACTGGTTCAGCATCCAGATCGAATATTGGCCTTATCTCTATTCTATTGAACCCAGCATTAAGTAATTGCTTTTTTTTAATTGGTAACTGGAGTTCAATTACAGCGTAATCCAAAGGAAATAGTGTCGCTGCAACCTCACCCTCCTGCATAACCTTTCCTAAAATTGCATTTGTTTGCACAACTGTTGCAGGCCAAGGAGCCCTCACTTTAGTCCGCTCTAAGGCAAGTTTAGCATTTTCAAGTTCGGCACCTAAAGCTTTGCGATACCCTTCTGCTTCAGCACGCTGAGGCATCCGCATCACCAATCGATTATCTTTTAAATCCTTATCGTAATACTCCTTAAATTTCTCCTTATCGAACTGAGCGAGTCTAAATCTTCCATTCTCAATTTCGACCTTGGCTTTTGCTTCTGCGTAACGCCCTTCTGCGATAGCAAGCGCATTGGTGTAATCACGGTCATCAATACTAAATAAAAGCTCATCCTTTTTAACTCGTGCTCCAGGAAAAAGATCATCACTTACCCAGGATATTGCACCCTGCACCTGCGTAGTGAGTTCTAGAGACTTACGAGGCAAAAGCTCACCATATGCTATTACGGTGTTTGAAATAGTGGTGCGTTCAAGACCTTGGATTGAAACACTAGGCTTCTTTTCCTGAGGGTTCACCTCGAGTGGCTCAGGGCCAGTGAATAGAATAATTCCACACACTAAAATTCCAGCGCAACAAGTTAGACCTATCTTCAAATTAGATTGATTCATGCCCCAATATGTTAGGGGTTAAAAGGTAAACGTTAGGTTAACGAGGGTGTCAGATCAGTGCTTGAGAGTTTCTAGTATCTACTTTATTCCCACTCAATAGATGTCTCTTTTACTTATTGGTCAGACTTGATGTAATAAATTCACAAGCATCATCAACGCTGCTTGTTAAGAAAAATAAATCAAGATCTTTCTTATTAATGGTTCCAAACTCAACTAAAACATCAAAATTTATAAGCTTTTGCCAATAATCTTTTCCAAATAAGACTATCGGAAGTTTCCTATTAATTTTTCCGGTTTGGATCAAAGTTAATATCTCAAAAAGTTCATCTAAGGTTCCAAAACCTCCAGGCATAACAATCAAAGCTTTAGCTAAATATGAGAACCAAAACTTTCTGGTAAAAAAGTAATGAAATTCAAAATTTAAATCTGGAGTTGCATATGGGTTGGGAATGTTTTCGTTTGGAAGAGAAATAGTGAAAGCTATATTTTTTGCATTCTCATCGTGAGCTCCTCTATTGGCTGCCATCATGATGCCGGGTCCTCCACCTGAACAGACAACATAAGTTTGTTCATTTTCTTCTAATGCTTTTGCCCATTTTGAAAGTTTAGCTGTCAGTTCTCTTGTGTAATTATAGTATTTAGCTAATCTCCCCCTTTCTTCTGTACTTGTTTCTAATTCTTCAGGAGATGGTGCACGTGCTGAACCAAATATTACTATTGTATTCTGAACTCCTTCCTTTTCTAATTGGGTTTTTGGATATAAGTATTCAGCTAGCATCCTTATGGTTCTAGCATCTTTGCTGTTTAAAAACTCTAGGTTTTTATATGCCTTCTTTGGTTTAAAGGCTCTTTTGTCATTATTTTCAGTCATATTTTTGAGACTAATTGGTTACATAATTTTATTCAACATCAGGTTCAGGATCCATTGAACTTCCATGGGCTACCTCCCACAAAAAACCATGCTACCCTCAATCTGATGAAAGTTAATCTTTGTTCCATGCCTTCACTATTCTTCATTCTCACTCAATATAAGATTATCTTTTAGGACGATTATTTTCCCATAATTCTCGCACTTAAAAAACTGAGATTCTCTATGATAATTTTTGCTACGATTTCAGGTTGTTCCTCATGAACATAATGACCTGCCTGTTGTACCAATACCAGCTTACTACCTCTGATATTATCGTTTAATGCTTTAGCTTCATCGAGGCTTTTGTTTCTATCTTGCATACCAAAGACAATCAATGTAGGCACCTCAATGAATGGCAGTAATTCGAATTCATGTGGATCATTAAATTTTTTCATCAAGCTTGCGGTTCCATCCATATAGTCTTCTGTTTGAACAGCAAGCATAACTTCATCCATGACCTCATCGGTCACAATTGAAGGGTTAACAAAGGATCTTTTTAAAAATTTTGTTCTGAACTCTCTGTTTGAGAATTGCTTTGCAGTTACACGGCTAAATGGAAAAATAGGATTAATATATTTGAATATTTTTGGCACACCTGTATTAATAATACCTGGGTTAAATAAAATCGCACCGGTTGTTTTTTTATTATTAAGAGCAATGTGTACGGCTATCGCACCACCGAGTGAGTGCCCTCCAATGATAAACTTTTCTATACCCAGGTAATCAGCGAATAAGCCAATTGTTGCAGCTTGATTCTCATTACTGTGATCATAATCCACAGGTTTTGAAGAAAGACCAAAACCAATTAGATCGAGAGCAACAACATGGTAATACTTTTGTAGTTCTGGCCGCACTCTCCTCCAAGAATCTAAAGAGTGGCCAAAGCCATGGATGAGAATCAAGTAGGGTTTATCGTTTGTACCTTCATTAAATTCTCTGTAACGTATCTTCTGTCCATTGATATCAGCAAATTGATCATCTTTAGTTGCAAAAGATTCAATTGGGTATTCTTGGTTAGGCATGTATGCATAAATAATTAATCCTATATAGCACAATCCAAACAATGCACACAAAAAAGTAAAAATTTTTTTTATTAGTCGAGACATTAGGATAGTTTATTGTCGCCTAACAAATAGAGCTCGATTATCCATTAGAAATGGATGTAAATTCCAACTTAGAATGCAGTATTCCGTTGAGTTCTTAGTTCTTAGGTTCCAACCAATCGCCGGCAAATCCACAGCCAAATTCTACCGTTGAAGGATCTCCTTCTCCTTCATAGTAAACTTCTTCCCAACCTCCCCGTTCACAGGAACCTACGGAAGCTTCTCTGGAACAATCTCCTTCACCGTATTCAGCGTCACTGATACCCATCATCCCATCGCCTTCTTCCTCAAGTATCATACACGCTTCTTTGGTAACATTGGTTTTGCAAGCCATGTATGGGTCAGAAGTAAACGGGTTGTCTACTATATATACACAGTGGCCCGAGCCACTTGCTTCTGCAGATTCGTTACCATGGTGATTAGATGCATTGATTTGATAAGATGCGAGGGAAATTGTAATGATCGCTACAAAAAATATATTTCTAAATAATTTCATAAATTAATCTCCATTCTATTCTTAATAGAATTGTATGATGATATCTTATTTTGAACAACTTAGACCTATTTTATATTTTCAAAGATAATTTAGAATAGGAACAACTACACAAAGGGGATTTTTCTATGAAAAACATTGTTTCTCTAATAAACATATTAGGAATTCTTATAATTGCTTTCAGTTTTCAAGGTTTAGTTCTTGCTCAAATCCAAACGAATACCAGTAAACAATTATTATTGGATACTTCACAACCAACGGTTCTGATTACAGGTTCCAATCGAGGAATTGGCTTAGCTTTAGTAAGAAACTACGCTATTAGTGGATGGAATGTCATAGCAACATGTCGTAGTCCAGAACGTGCTGATGACTTGAAAAAAATGATATATGATTATCCTAATATCTCAATTGAGAAATTAGATGTAACTGAATTGAATGAAATAGAGTCTTTAGCGAGAAAATATCAAGGAATTGCTATAGATGTTCTTATAAACAATGCAGGTGTTCTTGGTGATGTTAAGAATCAAACCTTTGGTTCTTTGGATCAGTTAACTTTTGAGAAAGTTATGGCAGTAAATGCTTATGGGCCTTTAAAGGTTGCTGAAGCATTTACTGAGAGTGTTGCACTTAGCAACCAAAAAAAAATAGTGTCCATGACCAGTGGTTTAGGATCTATGCAGATAACAGGTAATATGGATCGTTTTTATTTCTATAGGATGAGCAAGGCTGCTTTAAATATGGGAGTGATAGCAATGAATGCTAGTTTAAAGTCAAAAGGTGTAATGTCGGCACTTATTGCGCCTGGACAAGTTGAGACACAATTACTTTATGAATCAGGTTTTGAGGGTCCAGGAGCCATAACAACAGATGAAAGTGCTATTGGCTTGATTGAAGTTATTGAAGGAATTTCACCACAAACAATCAGGAAAAATAGAGGCAAAGCGACAAACTATAACAAGCGTATCATTCCTTGGTAATAATTACAGATTGATTGATGTTGGTTTATCCAGAAATTAACCCTGTTGCTATACAAATTGGCCCCGTCAGTATTTACTGGTATGGATTAATGTATCTGTTGGCTTTTATAGTTGGCTACTATTTGGCCAAACACAGAGTCAAGAGTAGTTGTAGCCCGATTGATTCAGCACAAATAGATGATCTGGTTTTTTATACTGCTCTTGGCGTTATATTAGGAGGCAGAGTTGGATACATGTTTTTCTATAACTTTTCCGTCCTTCTGCATGATCCCTTGAGTCTATTCAAAGTCTGGGAAGGCGGTATGTCCTTCCATGGAGGTCTAGTCGGTGTATTGATGGCCATGATTTTCTTTGCTAGACGAGTGGAGCAGCCATTTGTGAATATTGCTGATTTTATTGCACCCTTATTTCCTATTGGATTGGGAGCTGGCCGAGTTGGTAATTTTATTAATGGAGAACTTTGGGGCAAACCCACAGATTCTGTTTTCGGTTTTGCTGTTGATGGGATGATCAGACATCCCACTCAACTCTATGAAGCTTTTTTTGAAGGGATAATATTATTTTTAATTTTATGGGTGTACACAGCTAAACAGAGAGCAGTAGGTTTGAGTGCAGCTATGTTTCTAATATGTTATGGCCTATTTAGAATAGCCATAGAATTTCTAAGACTTCCCGATGCCCATATCGGTTATTTGGCATGGGGTTGGCTAACTGTCGGACAACTATTATCACTACCTATGATTGTCATAGGATTTTGGATTTTTATACGAAAAAACAGGCTAACCAAAACGAGCAAGACAGTATAATAAAAAGAGTCAAATACTTTATACGGAGATCATTTCGTTGCAACAATATTTAAATCTACTGCAGTCCATTCTTGAATCTGGAGCACTTAAAGACGATAGGACAGGCACTGGCACACGCAGTTTCTTTGGTCATCAAATGAGATTTGACCTTACTGAGGGTTTTCCCTTATTGACGACAAAAAAAATATTTTTTAAAGGTGTGGTACATGAATTACTGTGGTTTCTTAATGGATCTACCAACAATCAGGATTTAAAAGATCACGGAGTACATATTTGGGATGATTGGGAGACAGAGACCGGTGATTTAGGTCCAATATACGGATATCAATGGCGTTCATGGCCAACACCAAATGGTCAATATATTGATCAGATAAAAAAGGTTATCGACCAAATTACCAATAACCCAAACTCAAGAAGAATCATTGTTAGCGCCTGGAATGTTGCTGATTTACCAGATGAGAATATTTCTCCTCAAGAAAATGTTTTAAATAAGAAGATGGCATTAGCACCGTGTCACGCTTTTTTCCAGTTCTTTGTAGCCAATGGGAAATTGTCATGTCAACTCTACCAGAGAAGTTGCGATACATTTTTAGGATTAGGTTTTAATATTGCTTCCTATAGTCTATTAACAACAATGATTGCTCAACAATGTCAATTGGAACCAGGTGAGTTTATTTGGACTGGTGGCGATGTTCATTTGTATCTGAATCATATTGAGCAAGCCAGGGAACAGTTATCAAGAACACCTTATTCCTTGCCTGAATTAAAATTAAATAACAAACCCAACTCAATTTTTGAGTACCGTTTTGCAGATTTTGAACTGATTAACTATCAGTCTCACCCACATATTCCTGCTCCAATTTCGATATAGGACAATAGTTAGTAGCTGCGTCGACTGCAATCTGCATTGATGGACGATCAATATCGATGGATATGAGTTGCCCTCCAAAAACACACCCACCATCGAGACAGGTAATATTATTTTTTGAGTAAAACTGCAAAGTTGACCAGTGACCAAAAATAATCCGGTATTCTTGATTCTCTCGATTCTCTACTTCAAACCAAGGAATTAGGTTTGCATTCTGATTCTTCTCTGGATGATTTTTTTCAATAAAGTTCAATTCAATGTCAGGAGTCAAGTATCTTATCCTAGTTAAACAGTTCAGAATGATGCGATAACGGTCATAACCACTGAGGTGTTCAGTCCAGCGGCTCGGTGTATCTCCATACATCACTTTGAGAAAGTGTTCAGCACTATGCCCTCTTAGAATTGCCTCAACCTCATTAGCATATTGTTGAGATTCAAGAAGATTCCAGTGGGGATGAAGGCCTGCATGAACTAATGCAGTCTGATGATTATCGTCCACAAACAGTAAAGGGAGATGTCTTAACCACTCTATGAGATCAATTTTATCTTTTGATTCTACAATCGGATGCAGACTACTCTCTATGGATTTAGGGTTATCATTGGTCATCACTTGGGCAATTAAGTGTAAATCATGATTTCCAAGCACAGCAACAATAGAGGAGTCCAAATGTTGAAGATATCTTAATACTTCCAGAGACTGAGGACCCCTATTGACTAGATCCCCTGTTAACCACAATTGGTCTGAACCGGGCTGAAAATCGAGTTTTTCAAGCAGAGCCCTGAACTCAATATAGCAGCCTTGAATGTCTCCTATTGCATAGATTGCCATCTGTAGACTCTAGAGTATCTTAGACAAATTAATATAATCCTTCACCGATAAATTTTCAGGCCTTTTCTCTGGATCGATTGCTAGAAGTTTCAAATCTTCTGTTTTGAATAAACCATCTAGAGCGTTCTTAATTTTTTTTCTTCTTTTAGAAAAGGCTAATTGCACAACACGGTCTAGCTGTTGTTCCTGTTGTTTACTCATTGATTGATAAGGGATTAATTGAACCATTGAAGAGTTTACGTTTGGTCTCGGATAAAAAGCATTTGGTTTGATATCAAAGAGTTTAGTTGTTTTACAACGAGCTTGTATAGCAACTGATAGTCTTCCATACGTTTTATTATTTGGCTCACTGCAGATTCTATCTCCAACCTCTTTTTGAACCATGATATGTAGATCATGAAATATATTGGAGTAATTGAGAATATGAAAGAGCAGAGGCGTTGAAATATTATAAGGCAGGTTGCCCATTAATCTTAGCTTTTGACCCGGATGGCAGAGAGAGTTGAAATCAAATTTTAAGGCGTCAGCTGAATGAATGGATAACTGATTGGTGTGGTTATGTTCTGTAAGTACATTAACTAGATCTCTATCAATCTCAATCACATCAAGGTTGTTTATTCGATCAAGAATTGGAAAGGTTAATGCACCCATACCAGGACCAATTTCAATAAAATGGTCATGCTTCCTAGGCTCAATCAAGTCAAGAATCTTATTAATTATATTATTATCAACTAGGAAATTTTGACCAAAGCGTTTGCGAATATTGTGTTGTATTATCACTCTTATGCGTGTCCATACATATTTTCAGCAATTGTAATTGCATAGTGTAAGCTGTCATTCAATGCTTCTCCACTTGCAGCTTTATCCAAAGCAACACCATGATTTACTGAGGTTCTAATAATTGGTATGCCTAGCGTCACATTGGCAGATTGTAGGTGATTAGAAAATTTAAATAGTGGCAAACCTTGATCGTGGTACATAACAAGCATCAGGTCAACTCTTTGTGATTGGTTAAACAAAAAAGCTGTGTCAGCAGCCAATGGTCCTATTGCGTTAATGCCTTCATTTTGTATTATTTTTATGGCCGGCAATATAGTGTTAATTTCTTCATCACCCAATATGCCATTCTCTCCTGCATGTGGGTTGAGGCCTAAAATACCGATTTTTGGAGATTTTAGGTCAAACAAACGCTCTAAATCCACGTGTAAAATTCTGCAAATATCAACTAATAGATCAGTTGTTATTAGTCTTGAGATTTTTTTTAGTGGCACATGAGTTGTTGCCAAAGCCATTTTCATGGTATCGGATATAAAAGTCATTACTGGATTTTTGCTGTTGCACAATTCGGCAATATATTCAGTGTGACCACTAAACTCAATCCCATTTTCATTAATTATATGTTTATGAACGGGTGCTGTAATGAGACCTTTGTATTGACCAGATAAGCACCCTAATGTTGCTTCTTTAATCATCTCAAGGACATAGACTGAGTTTTCCTTATTGAGTTGACCAGGGATGACTGTTTCTGAAAGTTCAAAATCTTTAACCAAGAGGGAGTTAGATTCTGTATGGTTTAACTCTGAGCCAACTTTATAAGGTACTATATTAATGTTCATGCCAAGAACTTCGGCTCTTGATTTAAGCATATCAATGTTGCCAAAAACCACAAATTGTTCAGATTTTGTTGTCATGGCTAGAGATAAAACTATATCTGGCCCAATGCCTGAGGGTTCGCCTGAGGTTACAATGAATGGAATAGGTTTGTCTGTGTTGGTCACAAGGGGAAAACTAATCGTAGGATAAATATTCTACAAATGCTTCATCCCTAAGTTGACGTGCCCATAATTCAATTTCATCAGAGAGTTTAGAATTTCTAATTGATTCAATGGCCTTATTTCTTCCTATATCTTCAGTGTTATCATAAATTCTATTACCTAATAATTGAACAATATGCCAGCCATATCTAGATTTAAAAGGTTCACTGATTTCATTTTCTACTAAAGAATTCACAACTGCTTCAAATTCTGGAACAAAGAACCCAAGACCAGTCCATCCCATATCTCCTCCTTCTTGTGCAGAGCCAGTGTCTTCAGAAGTTGCCGCAGCTATTGCGCCGAAATCTCCATCTTTGGTAATTTGATCTCTGATTGTTTTCAGTTTTTCTTTAGCAGCATCGTCATCTAGAATCTCATTGGTTTTTATCAAAATATGTCTGACATGAATTTGCTCCTCTAATATGGGCTCTTGTCCTTTGAAATCATTTAATAGTATCAAGTGAAAACCACTAGAACTCCTAAAGGGTTGACATGTTTCTCCCTTTTCTAACTGTGATGCAGCCTCGATAAAACTTGTAGGTAATTGTTCACCTTTTAACCAACCTAATTTTCCACCACTAAGAGCTTGTTGTCCCTGAGAATATTCCACTGCTAGGGTTTCAAATTTTTCTCCTTTGACAATTCGTTCATAGATTTTTGTTGATAAAATTTTGGCACTTGTAATTTGACTGTCTGATGCCGAAGCAGAGACAGGAATAAGAATATGCGAAAGGTCATAATCAAAATTAAGAGCATCACGGTTTTTTTGCAGTACTAAAAAGCTTTCAAGTTCGCTTGGCGAAATTTGAATTCTTGAGGCAACATCTCTTTGTCGCAGTTGTTCTATGGTTATTTGTTCTCTCAGTTCTTGACGATAATCTTCATAATTAACACCTTCATCCGCTAGTAACTGAGGAAATTCTGCAAAGGTTGTATTGTTATTTTTGGCAACATTATTAATGGCCGAATTCAGCATTTCATCAGGAATTCTAATGCCTAAACGTTCTGCTCGTTGTAGTTGTATTTGTTTAATAATCAGACGTTCTAATACTTGTGTTTCAATAACATCTCTCGGTGGAAGCTGCTCTTGCTGCTCAGCAAAATTATCTAGTATCACTTGAAGTTGTATTTCTACTTCGCTTCTTAGCACTACACCATCATTAACAATCGCAGCAATGCCATCCAAAAATTGTCCTGTTCCGCCCAAATCTCTCGTTTGAGAGAAACCATGTGAAGGCCACAAAACCGCAACAAAGGCAATGGTACCGATCAATTTTTGTAAGTATCTCAGCATAATCTATGGCATATCATAGCCTAATATTCCCCTACCCAATAGACTTTCAACAGGGTCTCCTAAATTTGTTAATCCTTTAAAAATAAATTCTAACGATACCGAAGAGTCGGTTTCCCCATTTCTATAAGCAAGGTGTTTTCTAGTGATCAATCGAATGCCCCAACAACATGATTCATATTCCAAGCCGACAAAGTGCTCTAAGACTCTTCTATCAAGGATGGAATAATTGTACCGTCCGACTACATTCCATTGATCTCGTACAGGCCATGAAAAAGAGACATCCATCTGTTTGAGAATATTTTTGCGGTATCTATAAGATAAATTGAAGATTTTGGACTCTTCAGATACGTATTGAAATTTTGCTACTGTTTTCATCGATTGATTTTTATGTGAATCCCATATATTGCCAAGTTTCATAGACCATTCTTTATTAATTTTCCAGTCTATTGATGCCAGATAACTTGAGGAATTGTTGGTCAAAGATGTTTCATGTGGAAGCGACACTTTCCTATCTTTGTAATAGCGAATTTGACCGAAGGTGAAACCTAGTATCGATTCTCCATCACTGGTATTAAACAGTTGACTTGTGATTCCATAACTCATTTGGGAAGTATCACCTAACCTATCCTGGCCAACATACCTATTTTTGTTAAATAATTGAACTCTAAAATCCGGAATAGTGGTGTCAAAAATTGGAACATCGTCTTGATTTCTGTACGGAATATAAACTGCTTGAATCCTAGGTTCAAGAGTCTGTGTATACTTTCCATTGTTCCAATATTTACGAAATATTCCTTTCATATCTAAACTATATATTGGGACTATTCTTTCAGGGGAGGTATCATTTTTTAAATGACGAAGTTCTGTCGGAATACTTAAATTGTATTTTGTAAAGTCTAGAGCTATAGAAGGTTCGATGCTGATGCCATTAAAAGATAATGAAGAGGTTATTTCAGGCATTACATTAAATCTTGACCCGGAAATGGTCTCTGATTTGTCAAAAAAAACTACCCCACTATTTAACTTATAATCTAGGCTCAATGCTTGGTTATACCAAGCTCCAGAGAAATTCAAATATGGTAAACGCCTAAAAGGCTTTTCTTTAGAAATAATTGATTCATCCAAAATTTGATAGTGATCCATGCCTATTTCCATGAACCAATCATCAGTAAGATGCTGTAACTGCATTTGTCTTAACAAGTGAGTTCGACTGGTTGAGCTCATCGTTCCGGTTAAGTCTTCAAAATAATTATTGTCCGATACATATTCTCCGTTCAGGTTCATTCGCCAATTAGAACTTAAGTTAAGCACTTGATTATGTGATATATAGGTACGACTTTTTTTTGTTTTGTCATCGTTTGGAAGATAGTCTATTTGGGTCACTCCATTTTGATGTGCTGTCATATATCTTAATTCTGATGAAAGCATCATTCCTCTTTTCGTCATAAGTGTTGGAGTTGTTTTAAGATCAATATTTGAAGCAATATTCCAATAGTACGGCAAACTAATTTCAATACCTTTTTTTGAAGATTTACCAAAGCTTGGTGTCAGCAGTCCAGATTTTCTTTGATCACCTGTTGGGAAGGATAGATAAGGCAAAAATAGAATCGGAATATCTTTGAAATTAAAGACAAGATTTCTGGCTTCACCTATGCCTGCTAGGTTATCGATTGTTATAGATTGAGCAGATAGTTCCCATGAATCATCAATGGATGTGCATGTACTGAAAGTAACTTGACTCAGATCAATGTTATTATTTTGCACTCTTATCTCTCCAGCTGTACCTCTGGCTGGAATTGAGAAGATTTGATAGTTTGTGTTGTTGATGATAGTAGTTTTTTCTTTTATTTTGATTTCCGCACTTTTCCCAAAAATGATTAAATCATTATTTTCAAAAGATATATTGTTTGGGATCGTCAGGATGCCAAGTTGTTCGTCGTAGGATGCTTGATCTGCAGTAATGATACTGTTACCAGAAGTGATCCTAATTTTTTCTTGAATATCAATTTGATTTCCCAATTCGGCCTGAATCGAACCAGTTTCAAATGAAAGACTCTGACTACTGTCACTAGGAGTTTCTGAATTTATTGCTATCGTATTGGCCAGACAAACGGATGAATGTAAACCGGGCCCAATAGCATAGGCATTGAGCGTGACTCCCAATACAACTATTACTAGACTAATCGTTAAAAATAAACGCAAAAGTATCTTCCATATATTAGATTATGCTAATTTTATAATTTTCCTGTGTTATTTTCCTATTCTTTCAGGTTATTAGTTAAAAACTTTGATGTAATATGAATTACTTTCTAAGTTAAAATAATTTTTGTAAAGGTGGTTTTTTGAACGCATCTCAACGATACGATTCATTAATTAAGTGGTTAGAAGATACTTTAAATAAACCTATTCAATCCATAAAATCAGCAAGCAATGATGCTAGTTTTAGACGTTATTATAGAGTCCACTATGATGATCATAGAACTTGCATAGCAGTAGATTCACCTCCTGAATATGAAAATGGCGCTAAATTTGTTGCCATCGCTACAATTCTTGAAAAAATGGGTATTAGAGTGCCGAGAATTAAGGCAAAAAATCTTTCTGAAGGTTTTTTTGTAGTAACCGATCTAGGTAATGACACCATGTTAAATGCCATTCTTTCAAAAAAAATCAAAACAGATCATTTGTACAAAAATGCCATGAATGTCCTGTTGAAGATCCAGGTGAAAGGGTTGGAATGTCAACAAAATCTTCCTTTGTATAGCAAGCAAGATCTACTTGATGAAATGCAGTTGTTTATTGATTGGTATTGTTTTCATCATCTACAGATAAGTCCAGAAATAATGGCAGATTTTGATATTAAAAAGATATTTAATGATTTAGCAGACCATGCATTGAGCCAGAAAAATGTTTTTGTTCATCGTGATTTTCATTCGAGAAACATCATATTGTCCGCCGATGCTGAATTGGGAGTCTTAGACTTCCAAGATGCTGTATCAGGGCCAATAACCTATGATTTAGTTTCACTTTTAAAAGATTGTTATATCAAATGGCCGGACCACCAAATTGATCAATGGATTGATTATTATTATCAGAGATTGGTGAAACATGATCTGATTCATGTCGACATAAAACAATTTAAATATGATTTTGATTTAATGGGTATGCAAAGGCATTTAAAAGCAATCGGGATATTTTGTAGGCTTAACTATAGAGATGGAAAAGAAAACTATCTTTTAGATATACCCAGAATATTGGAGTATGTTGCAAAAATGGCTAAAGCTTATCCATTACTAAATCCGCTGCAACAGTTTATGTGCAAACATGTATTTTAAATGAGAGCAATGATTCTAGCTGCAGGTCGGGGGGAAAGGTTAATGCCACTTACAGAGCAAATACCTAAACCCCTGATTAGTATTCATGGTGAAACTTTATTACAAAGAAATATAAGCAATCTTATTCTTGCCGGAGTTGAAGAAATCATAATCAATACATCATGGCTTGGCTCAATGATAGAGGAATACATCAACGTAATGAATGATCCGGGACCTAAAATCATTTGTATTAACGAAGGTGATGAGCCTTTGGGTACCGGTGGTGGTATTTTAAATGCACTGAGTTATTTTAAAAACGAGCCGTTTTGGGTGATCAATGCAGACATCATTACAGATTTTTCTTTTACAATAAACCCATTGGTTAAAGATTTTGTAGGACATCTAATTTTAGTTAAAAATCCAGACCATAATCTTTCTGGTGATTTTGGCCTGGAGGGCAATTTAGTTTTGAATCGTTCAAGCCACATGTATACTTTTAGTGGGATCAGTTTGTTAAAACCTGAAATCTTTAGATCCTATAATGATCAGAGGTTTTCACTGGCTAAACTGCTTCGAAGATATGTCCGAAAAGGTGTAATTAGTGGCGAGTTGCATTCTGGAAAATGGCTGGATGTTGGAACCATGGAACGATTAAATAAAGCCAAAGAATTGATTTAAGGATAATGGGTTGTGAATCGAAAAGAAAAAAAGAAAAAGAATAAAAAAACGATTTTAGTCCATTCAGGACGAGATAAAAAATATGCACAAGGTGCAGTCAACATACCCCCTTATAGGGCTTCAACGGTATTATTTGAATCACTTGCAGAATATCAATCATGGGATCCTGAATTTAATAGTTTCCGATATGGGAGACTAGGCTCACCGAACAGTTTTGCCTTAGAGAAAGCTTATTCCGAATTGTCAGGAGCTTATCGATCAATCGCTACCAGTTCAGGAATGTCTGCAATTAATATCGCTGTTACGCCCTTTGTTAATCAAGGAGATCATATCCTCGTTACTGAAGGTGTTTATGAGCCTGCTGGATATTTTTTTAATAATCATTTGGCACCATTTGGTGTGGAGGTGAGTTTTTTCTCTCCCTTGATTCATGAAGAAATAGGATCAATGATTAAATCAAATACAAGAGTGGTATATTTGGAATCACCCAGTTCAATTACTTTTGAACTACAAGACATAGAAATACTTGTGAGTGCGGTTAGGCAGAGAAGTTCTGAATTGGGAATTAACATCATCATTATCTTTGATAATACTTGGGCTGGTCCATTATATTTTAGACCTCTGGAGCACGATATTGATATTGAGGTTCAGGCAGCAACAAAATATATTGTTGGACATTCTGACGCCATGTTAGGCATTGTTGCCTGTTCAAAAGATACATTCAGAGCTGTAAAGGGTAGCAGTATATTTCAAGGTATTTCTGCAGGCCCTGACGAATGCTATCTTGGTTTAAGAGGGATGAGAACCATGGCAGTGAGAATGGAACAGCAATTTCAAGATGCACTATTAATTGCTGAATGGCTCAATAAACACGAGATGATCCAAAGCGTTTTATATCCTCCGTCACCATTTTCTGAATATTATGATCATTGGAAAAAATTATTTTCTGGGGGCGGTAGCTTGATGGGCATTATTCTTACTGAGCAATATTCTGAAGAAGCACTTGCTCGTATGCTTGATCAAATGGAATTTTTTGCTATGGGACACAGTTATGGAGGCTACGAATCATTATTGATTCCTTCAAAACTTCAATATTTTCGCCAATCCGCCGTGGAATCATATACCTCCACCATGCTTAGGTTGTATGTAGGCTTGGAAGATTGTGATGATCTGATTCAGGATCTTGATAAAGGCTTAGCCCGTCTTAAACAGTCATAATCTTATTCGGAAAATATTTTAAGCGTTTGTTCACGTACAAGCCTCGAGACATCAAATAAATTGGTCAATATTCCTTCAGTTCTGAAGTCGGTAACCGGTTGATTATTTTGACCGCAAACATTGATACCATTCCATGGTTTTAGGTCCATAGAGACATTAATTGATGCACCATGATATGTGCACCCATGTGTAATTTTTAATCCAAAACTACAAATTTTTTTGTCATCAATATAAATTCCTGGTTTTTTTTTATTTAATCTAGCACTCTTTTTATAATGATGAACCGTATTCAGAATGACTGTTTCCATATTTACAATGAAATCCTTAATTCTCAATGATCTTCTTTTAAGATCAAACAGTGTATACACCAATAGTTGTCCAGGACCATGATAGGTTACTTGCCCGCCACGATCGGTTTTGACTATAGGAGTTTTTTTGTTATTGAGGATGTCATTCCCATCTGTTCTGATGCCACAGGAAAATACTGGATAATGTTCCATAAACCAGATTTGATCACTAGTATTGTGATCACGCTCAGCTGTAAAATCTTGCATCAGAGTAAGGGCAGTGGTGTAATCCTTAAGACCAAAATTTTCAAAACTAATTGGAAATGGTTTGCTACTATTAAATCTTTCCCTATCGACAAACACTATTCAAAAAGAAGCAAGGCACCATCATAGATTCGCTGCCAAAGACTCCCTTTTTTAATGGAATGCATTGGATACAGAGGGGTTTCAACTAGGGTGTCTGTACCGCTCTTAATGGTCATCTTTCCAACAATTTGAGATGTATCAACAGGAGCATTTACAGGAGAGTACACCGTTACGGTTGTTTCAAGATTTTTAACTGATCCTTTTGGGATGGTTCTAATAAAATCAGATTTGACACCTAACTCCACAGTATCGGTTTCACCTTTCCAAACTTTTGCTTCGGCATACGATGTTTTTGAATCAACTATGGTTGTTGTTTCAAAGAATCTAAAGCCATAGTTTAATAAAGCAGCTGCTGAATCTGTTCGTTCAACATCTGAATTTGCACCGGTCACCACAGCAATGAGTCGCATGTTATGTTTATTAGCGGTTGCAACTAGACAATAACCTGCTGAGGATGTATACCCTGTTTTCATTCCATCCACCGAACTATTTCTTTGCAGTAGCTTGTTTCGATTGTACTGAATGATTGGTTCATTCGTTAATGGGTCCTTTGCTTTATCGAATGTAAAAGATGGTTGAGAATACCATTGAAAATATTGAGGATACTTTTTCATGATCTCATTGGCTAAAAGAGCAATATCAATGGCAGAGGAATAGTGTCCTTCATCATCAAGTCCTGTTGAATTTTTATACTGAGTATTTTTTAGACCAAGACTTTCAGCATAAACATTCATGAACTCAACAAATGCATCTTCAGATCCTCCAGTATGTTCTGCAAGGGCTATGCTGGCATCATTACCAGAAATAATAATCATGCCTTGTAGTAACTCCTCAACGCTGACTTTCATTGAGGGATCTAAAAACATAGTAGAACCACCAATTGAAGAGGCTCTTTGACTAATACGAACTAGATCATTGAGACTAATTTGTTCATTCTCTAGAGCTTCAAAAACGGAATAAGCCGTCATTAATTTAGTGATACTCGCTGGTTGAATTTTCTTATTTTCTTCGTACTTTGCAATGATTTTTCCTGTGTTTGCTTCCATTAAGATATAGCTTTTCACAGGGATTGTAGGAGCTTTGGGCACAAACACCACGGCATGAACATTCCAAATGAATAAAAATAAGATTGGAATAGATCTTCTCAGATATTTTGAAAGTGTATCTGTGGGTATCATCTGGTTAAGAATAGTTTTTATCAAGTTCAATATTCAATGTTGCAAACCATATCATAAACGAAAAAATATGAGTATTGAGCTTTATCATTAATTAATTTGTAACCAAGGTAATATCCAGTGACAGTGATATTAGTGACTTTACTATTTCATCGTAGCGGTTTAAACCTTTTATA
>Ga0208128_1000168_pt1 | contig 27202 bp, 26 predicted proteins | sample ETNtaG_35_FD_185758 | JGI IMG/M metagenome (GOLD analysis project Ga0208128, IMG submission 185758) | Marine microbial and viral communities from oxygen minimum zone, Eastern Pacific Ocean - ETNP201306PF51B (SPAdes) (version 2) | ecosystem: Environmental > Aquatic > Marine > Oceanic ... | reverse complement strand
AGTGCGTTCCAGTCCATCGTCAGGATTGTCGGTCGACCCGCTGCGCGGGGCAACTTCAGCCGGAAATCGCCCGCACGCCGTGACGGCTAAATATGGCTTGCACTTCGGCCGATTGCAGATAAACAAAAAAGTCGTGGGCATCGGCGCCGGCACCGCGCAGCACCACCATCTGCTGGTGCAGCGAAATCCCAGGGTGGCTTGCCGCAGGCAGTACTACATACTTACCGGCATTTGTCAGCGCCGGAATCTTGGCCAGGGTCAGCGGCAGCAGCGCGGCATCCACTGCACCTTCGGAGGCGAAATGCGCCGCCTGCCCGGCATTAGCTCCAACTACCAGCAGCGGCTGAATCTGTGTCCACAATCCGGCATGGCGCAGCGCCGCACGGGCTGCACGGCCATAGGGTGCGTACTCCGGATTGGCGATTACCAGCCGCTTGACTTGCCCGGCGCTGGTAGCCCGCGCCAGGCTGGCAAGGCCCTCGCCCGGCGGCGATAGTAATCCCGGGCGGGTAAACAACACCAGCACCCCCTGCCCGTACGCTGTACCCGTCCCTTCTGTGTATCCCCCGGCAACCAGGCGTTCAACATATCCGCTGTCGGCCGACAGGAATAATGCAAATGGCGCTCCGTTTTCGATCTGCTGGACCAGTGCACCCGAGGAACCGAAAACCAGACGCACCGAGCTCCCGGTAACTCCTGCATAGCGGTCGACAATCTCTTCCAAGGCAAAACGGAGGCTAGCCGCCGCCGCGACCAATGGACCGCCAGCGGCTTGCGCGACCCCGCCAGTCAACAGGCAGGCTGAAAAACAAATCGCAACAATGAATCGCTGCAACAAGACAGATGCCCTCCAATCAATCTTAGCCATTATATGGATAGCCAGGTCTCGCTGAGGAGTATTACTGGGAGACAGCAACACCCAGTCACAGGCCGCAACCTTGTGGAGCCGGGCTACAAGACAATGCCATTTGGTCGATCCGGAACAGTATTCAATCGGCTGGTGCAACACTTCGGTCGATTGCACTGACGGTAATCGCCGGGGGATCGGTAATACAGGCTTCCCGGCACAGACCACAACCAAGACAAAATTCGGGATCGATGCTTGGCTTGGCTGATGCCCACAGCAATGCTCCGGCAACCGGACAACTTTCCGCACAGGCACCACACTCGGGTCCCAGATAAGGCAGACAACGGTCTTGGTCTATTCGAATGACGGCCAAAGGCCTAGGGACCTGGAGATCAATTGCGTTCTCAATGGCTGGTCCCTTTTCAACCGTGTCCGACCCGAACGCAAGAGCGCCCGGCTGGCACGATGCCACGCACGGCCAGTCCTCACACAGTCGGCAGCCCTTGTTCAGCAAATCCAGGCCCGGGGTACCCGCAACCTGTGGACCCAGGCGTGCCGGCAAGCGGAACAACGCATCATGAGGACAAGCCTCAACACAAGCATCACAACGAGTACAGGCAAGCAGGAATTCGAGTTCGTCTAACGCGAAAGGTGGCCGCAACCAATGCCCGGCACGCTGATTTGCCCATTCATTCGCGCGTTGCACCGTAGCGCGGGTGGCCCGCTCAATACCACGGCGGAAAAATGCACGTCGATCCATTACAAGCGCATCATCATCGGCTGCATCAACAACCAAAGGTGAAATCCAGTAAAGGCAATCGCCAGCAGTATCATAGGCAGCAAAGTGAAGCCTGCCAAAACGCCTCCAGGTAACAGCCTTTGGCCACGGTGGCGGAGCACCTGTAACGCCACCCAGAAACCAAATAGTATCAAGCCCGCCTGGAGTGTGGACAGCAGTTCGGGGCGAATGAGTAAGTCCATGTGCCGGACTTGCTTCTCTGCCACGCTTAGCGGCTGCATGCCGGTACCCAGAGGGTTAAAAATGAGCGTCCAGATACCAGCACTCTCCCGCACCACGTGGCCTAGGTTGTGTGCCAAATGGTAGGTAAAAGCCAATGGTAATGCGACGAAGGCCAGGCCGGAAAACAGTTGTTTATATTCGACGGCTATCCCCGCGATTCGGCGTGTTGCCGCCACTGCCCCCGAGTACAACATCGTTGGAACGGCAAGGCCAGCCAGCAAGGCAATGGAAAAGCTCAGCAACAAGGTGCCTGAGTCACCAACCAGGCGGGCGAATGAGCTGATTGCCTCTTCCCACAAAGGTAGCATAGTGAGGCCGTGAAAGCCCGCGAGCGCCAGTAGAGCCAACATAAAACAGGCTTCGTCCCAGTGCGGCCGGGCGTTCTGTACAGCCTCGATACTGGGCGGGCGCAGGCGCCAGACGACATTTTCAGAAGGGCAGCTACTGACGCAATTACCACATGACGTACAGTAGGTATTCTCGGTCAGCCGGCCCATGGCCAAGTGGGTAGGACACGGCTCCACCCGGTCGGTGCCGTGGTAACACTCAAGTGACGTGCAACGGGCGCAGACCTCGATGTCGGCCGGCCGGAGCTCAACTGGTGCAAGTTGAGAATAGAAGCCGATAGTGCGACCAACCGGGCAGAAATAGCGGCAAAAAGCCTTGCGTTCGAACAGCGCCAGAGACACGGTGGCCATAACAACCATAGCTAAGCCCAGTATCGCTGTGGCCCGTGGATTTGTCGTTAGGCCCGTGCCAAGCTCCAGCCAGGTCAACCCGATGAACAGCAACAATGCTGGCCAGACACTGCGGATTATCCTAGGCACACGCAGGTTGAGGCTGTTGTTTGTGGGCGCTCTGCGCACGAGCCGGCGCCGGACCAGCCAACCAGCCAAGGTATCCCAGGGGCAAACTGCGCACCAGAATGAACCAACAAAAAAGATTGTCAGAATCAACCCTGCCCACCAGATATTCCAGGTCAGCGCCGTCGCCAGATTTCGCTCGGGAATCGGCGTGCCAAAAAGGCCCGCGGTGACGATAAGCAAAAACAACGCTACCAGTGCAATTTTCAGCAGCAGCAGCAACCATGGAGCCAGGGCCGTAACGTGGCGCATGATGGTTCCCGGGGCGCTGTGTGCTGCCCTTCGCACCTGCGGCTCGATCGTAGGTTTTCTCAATGCGACCAGTGTCCGGAGGCTCAGAACCACTACCGCAACCCCTACCAGCGCCGCCCAGCCCGGCGGCAAGCCCGGGTGCATCATAGACAGGCACCTTCAGGCGAACAGAACAACGTCGATCGGGGCAACCCACTAATGCTCGTCACAATTCCCCCATATCGTTGGACGACCTGGCATCAAGGGTATCGGCCTGCCTGGCCGTTCGCACCTTCGCCCGGGCCAGTCGTTTACGCTGAGCGATACTCACGCCAAGCAATACCGCACCCAGGATGGCTATCACAACACCTAACAGACCAATCGGCGTTGTATTTCCGACCGGCAGCGGAAAGTCAACCAAGTAAGGTGTGTTGTCCGCTTCGAATGCCGCAGTAATAATATAGTTGCCATCCTCTTTGAACACGAAGCCCTGCCGGTAGACATTGTCATCGGGTAATTGAGTGCCGATGACTTCTTCCTCACTGTCCGCAAACCAGCCATCTTCCCGCACCTTGAAGGTCACTTTCCCAGTCAGGGGCTCATCGGTGTCCAGGTGATACGCATAGAGATTGATGCGACCGGGGACGTTCGGCCTAGGAAAGGCTGGAAAGACCATGTAAGAAATCAGATATTCGCCGATCTGTACCTCAACCTGCATGCTTGGGGGTGTATTCGAGTCTTCGTTAAGACTGTAAGCGGGACGCCCCAGCACGTGGTGAGCGGGCGTTGGTGCACACCAGCCCAACATCGCCACAACGATAATCAATTTGGTAACCTGGGCCACTCGTGCGTCGGTGAGAACAATCGTCATGCATTTCCCGCACAAAGTGCGCGCTTTCTCTTCCCGGTCGATAAAAGGGGTGTTGTTGGCCGCAGCGGCACTGGCGCACTTGAATAATTTATACCGTTGCATCAGGCCTCGCCGCCGGTCGGGTTTTGGCTTTGTTGCTCCCGACGATAGCGCGGGCTCAGGTGACCGGACCCCTGGTTTGGTATATCAGTTACCCGCCACCTGAAACTAAGAGCGTTAGTCGGACAGACCGCGATACAGGCGGTGCAGTTGTTGCACTCCTGACCAAAGCCGTCTCGCAGCGGATCAAGGTCAAACTCACATATGGCACTACACTTGGTGCAGTCGTTACAGGCAGAAACATCACGCTGTATACGTAGAACCCGGTAACGTCCCAGTATGGAGTACAGCGCTCCACCAGGGCACAGATAACGGCAAAATGCACGGCGTGAGACCAGCAAGTCGAACAGCAGCGTGGCGAGAAAGAACAGCGCGCCGACCCCAAGGCCGCCGTGAGCCGCGGCGTAATAGAATTCACGTCCAAGAATTGCTGGTGGATACACAGCTGCCACCAGAACTGATCCACTCACGGCACAGGCCACCAATCCGAGAGCAAGCACAGCGTATTTAAGTCGCCGATCAAAACGCCGCAGGCCGGTCCTGAGGCCAAACCAGTTGAGCAGGATTCCGAGATTCGTATTCAATTCATATAACAGAGTGGCTGGGCACAGCCAGCCACAATAAAAACGCCCCAGTACCAGCGTGGCAAGAAGCGGAATGAGTGCAGTGAGTAAAAACGGACTGTAAACTGTCAAGCCAGCGGCCAACTGGCTGGCCGCTGCCAAAGGATCGCTGAGCTTCAGCCCAAACAACCTCCCGGACCAGGTGCTGCCCTTCAGAGCATCCAGATCTTCCGCCGGATCATCGACAAACGGTGCTGTGAGGGCCTCCATAACATCGTAAAGCTGCCGCTCGCCTGGAGCCAGTAGGTCGTAGGCATGGGCAGCTAGATAGGTCTGGTAAACGTGAACAAAAGGCAGCAATACAAGCAGCGAAAATACCAGGCTCAAAATGAGCCAGCGTACCTTGTTCAGATGTCGCCAGATAAGAGCGAACTGATCGTGATACTCAACCATAGGATCGCATTCGACTTACCCGAGATCGGGAATGATACGAATCGCGTGTGGCATCTGAATGCAGGAACGCTCACATAAACCACAACCGATACAACCATCAAGAACTTCTGGCTGTTCCAGCATCCCGACCCGTAGCGCCAAGTCGGGCAGCGGGCAGGCGCGATAACATACACCACAGGTCTTGCCCTGGTAAGACAAGCACAGGCGCTTGTCTATGCGGGCGCGCCCCATGCGCACGCGCTGGGTGATCGCCTCGACTGTACGCGGAATTGGCTGGATCGCGCCGCTGGGGCAAACATCGCCACATTTCATGCACAAAATACAGGCCTTCTCCCGAGGTACTATGTAAGGCGTGTCCAGCGACCCCAGGCCATTTGCCAGTCCGAAGTACTTGATGCAACGGTTTGGACAAACCTCGCCGCACTGACCACAGTGAATACAGCGACTGAGAAACTCCGACTCCGGCAAAGCGCCCGGAGGACGCAAGTAGCGCAGGCCAAGGCGTTGGGCGCCGGCCCAGGCCCGACCTATAGCCAGCGAAGCCAGCGTACCTATGGCCAAAAAGCGGAAAAAGGCTCTTCGTCGCATTGCCTAGATGCCCCGATCTGGGCAGCGGGACCAGGGCTTGCCCACGGCCAGGACTGGCCGTGGGCGATGTCCAGGTGGTCGTTCTGACCGGCTAGATCTTCTCGATACGGGCGGCCGACTTTTTGAAGTCCACCTGCCCGGATACTGGGTCCCAGACCCGACTGGTGACCCGGTTGCCCAGCCACTTATTCCGCTTGGGTTCGGCACTGTCCGCAACTGACAGGTTCCACGGCCCGAACATGTAACCACGGGGCACATTATTACGCGCAGGCTTGACCAGACTGTTGGTGCCCGCCTGGACTCTGGCCTCGAGGGAGCCACGGCGGGTAACCACGCGCACCTTGTCGCCATCCTTGATGCCCAGATCCTGGGCGTCCAGCGGGTGCATCTCGACATACATCTCCGGCACCAACCGGCGAGTCGTCGGGCTGCGGTTGGACTTGGCGGTGTGGAAATGCTCGTAGACGACTCCCAGTCCGAACCAGTACGGGTACTTATCCTTGGGCACAGCATCCCACCGCCGGCCGCGGAACTGCTCGTCCGGGAGATCTGGTGTAAGTCCGCGGTCACGTGCCAGCTTGATGAGATCCAGGTGATCGATAGTATACAAATCTTTCTTCACCCCGAATTCCATCAGTTTACGGGTCCACTTCTCCCGATCGGTGTAATCCTGCTGGCAAAGTTTCATATGCACTTTACCATCCTTGGTGCGGAAGTAACCGTAGGGCTTAGTTTCCCACTGACCCTCCTGCAGCATGTAGCGACGCTTGGCACCCCCCGCTTTGGCAATCTCGTAAGTTGGCGCAGGCCACTGAATGCCCCGCTGTTGACGCAACTGATCGTACGGTGAAATACCATCGACCTTCTCCCGTTCCAGAATACCGGTCAAATCAGTATCGGTTCCCGCTGAGGCACGGGCTATGTCGCGGAAAATCTCTTCGGTGTCGATAAAGCCATTGTCAGTCTTTTTCCAGGGAAAAATTGCATCACCGTCCAGTCCCAACAAGTGGGCAATTTCCTTACCTTTGTCAACCACCATGTCCAAGTCTGGCAAACATCCAGCGGGCGGCATAGCGGCCTGATCACAGATATTTATACGCCGCTCGGAACTGATGTAAACGCCCGACACCTCACCCCAGGTCGCTGCCGGGAAGATCACATCAGCATAAAGATTGTTCGGCGCGTGGCGATAAATCTCCTGCACCACGTTAAAGGTCTTGGTTAAAGCCGGGCGCACCAGATTCTCCTGGTCAGGCAAATCGATATGGGTCGCATAGACCAGGAACATGGCCTTTACCTCGCCCTTCAGTGCTCGCTCCATCATGCCGACGGCATAACCGGGATTCTTGGAGTTCATGGCATTGACCAGGTTCTGCTCGGGCACATTCCAGTGTTTTGCCATGTGAGCGCGGTGAATGTCATCTTTCAATGGCAGATTGAATGGCAACCGCCCGGTCAAGCCACCCGTGAAGCGCTCGCCCATGGCATTCGGCTGCCCAGTCATGGAAAACGGGCCACAACCAGGCTTGGCCAGATTGCCAGTCAAGGTCAAAAGATTAATGATCGAGATGACATTGTGCTGGCCGTGGATATGCTGGTTGTAACCAATGCCCCACATGATGATAACGCCGCCATAGCCACTTCCCACCCCGGCACCTGCACTCGCTTGCTTGCCCTTACTGCGGGCTAAACGTTTGCGAGTCGCATCGGCAAACATGCCAGCTACCTTTCGAATAAGTTCTGGCGAAACGTCATGATTCGGTCCACCCATCCGGTCCTGCACCTGTTCCGGGCTGTAATCGGCGAGCACTCCGTCCGTGTACGCCTCCCAGCCGGTGGTGTGCTCCTTAAGGAATTCCCAATCGATAACATCCGGGTGATCATTCAGCAGCACGTGGGCAATCGCGTTCAGAAAACTGATATCCCCATTTAATATCGGCACGTGCACAGAGTTATTGGGGTTGACGTCCTCATACCCCATCTGTGTGCCTGTCCGGCGCGGATCTACAACAACCGTCGGAATATCGGTCTTTTCCTTATGATCGGCGGCGCGCCAGAAGATGATGGGATGCGACTCGCGGGCATTGTGGCCGAAGTGCATGATCATGTCGCATAGCTCAATATCATCGTAGGCAAGCGGCGGCGTATCGGATCCAAGCGTGGCGAAATAGCCGGTCACGGCTGAGGTCATGCACATGCGGGCATTTGCCTCAATGGTATTCGAGCCGAGCACCCCCTTCATGAACACGTTTTCCAGATACTGACCTTCTACGGTAAGCTGGCCAGAGCCGTACAGTGCGATGGAATTACCGCCGTGGGTCTTGGCAAAATGAACAATCTTGTGCGCCACCATTTCCGAGGCCTGGTGGTAGGGAACGCGCACGAAGTGTTCCTCGTCAAAGGAGCCTTTACTGTTGGTGATATATCCCAAATCACCATGCCCGGGCTTTTCCCATTCGGCCCATACATCTTTGCGCACGTAGGTGTCCCCCTCCATGCGATCGACGTACATCGGCTCGGCTGCCGTCAAACCCTTGATACACTGCAGACCGTAGTTGGTCGGGTGTTCCTTGTCAGGGCGCATTGAGACAATCTTGCCGTTCTCGGTCTGAATAATGGTGCCACAACCGACGCCGCAGTATGGGCACTGTCCCAACGCCGTGCCGCGCTCAGTACTGGCCGGTGTGGCTGCTTCGAGTTCGGGATTGTGTCCTACAAACAGGCCAGCTCCAGTGGCAGATCCCGTTACGAATGCGCTGGTCTTGAGAAAGTCTCGCCGTGACAGCTTATTCTTGATGCGTTTCATGTTCGTTCTCCTAAATTTACTGGCTGTTCGGCAAGCTGCGCATATAGACGATGATGTCGTCGATCTCTTGATCGTTCAGATTGGCTAGAGCATCCGGGCCATTGAATCCGCGCATGCGGGTATTGGAGCGCCCGTCCTTGATGGTCATGCGAATGAACCCATCTGACGCTTTGTCCAGGAACCCGACTTTACCGATAGCAGTACCGGTGCCGCCGGCAAGATAGCCATCCCCCTTGACGCCGTGACAAGTCGCGCAAATTTGTTCGAACCAGAACCGACCCAGGCGTGGATCGCCGTGGGCTTCAGGCTGATCGTCTACTTCTTCAGAGCGGTTTGGTAGCTTCTCATAGGAGCGAAAATATGCTACTAACGCTTTTATGCTCTTTCGTCCAAGATGCGCAAACGGAGGCATGCCAGTACCAAAACGCCCATCCCGAATTGTGCCCATAAAGAACTTATCCGATGCCATACTGAGCAATTCCGAATTGGTCAGCGATGGTGCAAAGCCGGCCTTGCCGATCGCATCGGCCTGATGGCAGAAAACGCAATTTGCCTGATATAGTGCCTGGCCCTGCTGTATCAATGCCGGGTCGGCATCTGCCTGGCTGGCGCCAATTGGGGCCAACAAGAGCAAGGCCACTAGAACGCCTGCTTGCGACCAGTTACACCTTTTGGATTTCATGCTCTTTTCCTCGCTGTGCATTCCTTAAGTCATCGACCTGCTATGACGATTGGTGTGATACAGATTCTGTTTCATCAATTGGCGGCTGCCACATGTCGGAGTGGCAGTCGCCACACGGCACTTTGTCTTTTTCGACACGCTCGTGCTCAGCATCCAAAAATGCTTCGGGCAAATCATGAGCTATGCCCTTGTGACAGTCGATGCAGGTTTTATTTTCGCGCTCGGCGCGTGTGTGGCGTTCGTGCGCCACCCGCGATTGTTTGGCCAGGCTCATAAAACGATCAATATGACAGTTGCGACACTCGCGGGAGTCCGTTTCCGACATGGTGCTCCATACCTGCTTTGCCAAAATCCAGCGCTTGGCCAGGAATTTCTCACGGGTATCTATAGATCCTGTGATGGCGTAAAAAAGTTCGTTGGTGGCTTGCACCTTCCTTACCGTCATAGGCCACCAGCTCCTTGGCACATGACAGTCCGGGCAGGTAGCCCCTACTCCCGAACGATTAGAGAAGTGGGTTGATCCTCTGTATTCTTTATATACATTGTCGCGCATTTCGTGACAACTAATACAGAATTCCTCCGTATTGGCTAAAGCCATCGCCCAGTTAAAACTACCCCAAAGAGCGATGCCCAGAAACATCGTGGCGATGAATGCCCACATTGGCCAACGGCGGATCAGATAGAAAAACATGTCCTGCTTCCGGAAAAAATCCAATAAGGCACGTTGTCGACTTTAACGGATGGTTCCGGTTTCTCAACCCGCGTCGAGATTGGTCAAAAAATAGGTAATTTCATCGACGACCTAAACTTTTCAACCGGACTGATTGTATGAATAGACTCTATCGCCCGGCCAGGTTCAGCGTAGACTTTATTGGTAAAATGGTCAGACCAGGAATTAGTGAGCTCTAAAACATCAGCCGTGCTTTCTTAACCCGACCACTTCAACGTTGCCATCCTGCTCAATCGCACAGGTTGAACCGTCGAACAATTAATTGGGTATTCACCATTGGATCCCAACGGACCATTTGACTCAGATCAAAATTTACTCCGTCCAACATTGACGCAGATCAAATTTTTTCCGAGTCCACCATTGATCCAGGTCAAAATTGGCCAAGATTTAAGAACGCGAAAATTCCAGAAATTGACGGCGAATTCGTAACTATTATGTTAGTTAACGGGTTTTAAAATATTTATCGAGGGCTGGCGCCGAGCCAAGGGGTAAAATCTCAGCGGCAATAGTGCGACACAGCGCCGGGTCGTCCTTGCGCGCAGCGTGGCATAGCAGGTAACGGGCGAAACGCTCAAGGCTTTGCCACTGGACCTCGATCCCGGTACGAGCGCAAATGGCTGCCACATTCTCGGGTTCTACATCTCCGAGCCAAGCTGCGGTGGCCGCGGTAGCGGGTCCGGCCCGTTCAATGACCGCTCGCCCCGCCGCCGCCAGCATTGCCTGCAGCAACGAAAAATAGCCATCCGCCGCCGCCAGGTTACCCACTGGCGCCTCAATCAGCGCTTGCCGCTCACACTCCGACAGAGTTTGCCAGTCAGCCAGATGGATCCGCGCGCCAGCGAGGTCGAGTTTCATCCGCACCAACAGCGGGATGAGTTCGCCGTCGGGGTCCGCTGCGCGCTCGAACCCGAGCACCCTCTCTGTAGGGCTTGCCGTTTCCCGCATGAGCAGGCTTGTCCTGTTACTGTGCCAGTACCTGACGTACGACCTCGCGCAATTCTCCCGCAGGGGTGCCGTACTGCACAAGCGCCGCAGGACGTCCATCCCGGCCGCTGTTCAACCCCCCTGGCGTACCGTCCCGACAACCAATAACACGATCCCGCCAGTGAAAAGCAGCAGAATAATGTTGTCAAGGGCAAAGCCACCACGCCAGGAAAGCATGGCGTCTAGCATGGCGAGGATCAGCAAGACCACGCCCAGTAGTTTGGTCTTGGTACCCTTACGCGGCGGCAGAGACTCTGGGCCGGGGAGCGTTGCGTGCATCAGCTTCGGGTCCGTCTGCGGGCGCTGCGGGCCCACCACAGTTCGAGCAACAAGATCAGCACAAAAGCAAACCCCGCGTACAGCCAGGGCTGGTTGCCGGGCGGTGGCTTCAATAGTAACCAATACCAGGTAGTCAGGGTATGGGCGCTACCCTGCTCGCTGTTGCTACCGTCCCAGGCGGAGAATGCAACCGGGATGAAAGCCCCTTCGATGAACTGCAGATCTTGGGTGGGATCAGCGGTAACACGCGTCCGGCGCACCACCACCTGCCAGGTGCCATCCTGATAACTGCCCACACCCTCAAGACCCACCGCGACCGGGTCACGCTCGATCGTGTCGGTTAGGCCGCGAGCATTACGCAAGGACACCCGTGGTGCACTATCAGCAGTGCCGCTGTGCCACGACCACAGATTGACCGGGTGGCTGGCGTTACCGCGTAGGAAGTACGGCTTCTCGGTGCCCCTCGGCAGCGCCATCGGTAACTGAATCGCAACCATATCTTCGCTAATTTCGGGATCAGCGATCTTCTCGGCAGCCTTGTCACCGGGAATACTGCGAGTACGATCGTCCCACTCCAGGTGGAACGCGATCTCCTCTTCGTTGTACACAGCGCGAACGGTGATGGTGTCGTTGGTGGGGGTGAAAAACCGCTCCTCAGCAATCAACTGGGGTACCAGTAGGAATGTGGTGGAAAGCGCCTGCTGCCACTGCGGGTCGTCGGGCGCAGTGGGCACCCGCCCTTCCACCCGTGCCGCCCGGATTACGGTGTTCTCCGGTCGCACCACCTTATCTGTTTTGGCCAGTGAGTTGACGTAGTTGGCCACGTGCCAGCGCTGTTCGATCGAAAGCCGGTTCTCGCTGGCCGGGTCATCGAATGACGGCATCTGCGTACCGGCGATGCCCGTGGTGATACGGGTATAGATGTCCCGGGGGTCGTTACTGCCGCGGAAGGTCCACGGCTTGGTCAGATTGCGGGGCCAGGTTCGGTAGCCAGAATCGTCCTTGAGTTTTTTGACTGCATCACCTTTGCCGCCTTGGCCGTGGCACTCGGAGCAACGATCGTCGTCGTGAAAGATCTGGCTACCCTGTTCGATGCTCTCGGCCGAGATCGCCACCTGATTCCCATAGTCTATGGGCTTACCGGGCTCTTCCTCCTCGAGCCCCGCCAGGGTCTTAATAAAAACGACCAAGTCATCGATGTCCTGTTCAGACAATAGGTCGCCCCAGCCCGGCATAGCTGTGCCCGGCATACCGTCATGGATCATGCGTACGAGGTCCGCGTCAGCGGGCGCGATTTCTTCGAAGTCGGTGGTCCGAATTTTGTATTGGGCCATGGTGAAATCCCGCGGCGGCGGATTGAGGCGCTCGGCCGCCGGTCCCATGCCGTCGCCTTCATCACCGTGACACAAGGCGCAGCGCATTGTGTAGATCTCAGCGCCGCGCTCCGCATCACCCGCCGCAAAAGCCGGTATCGCCGCCGCTGTAACCAGAACCAGCAAGCAGGATGCCATCAACAAGGGTTGCAACCACGACACACCGGAATCGGTCCTGGCAAACATTTTCTTTATCTGGGCAGACATTTACTCATGCCCCCAGGAGCGTGGTCGATGGCCCGTATAGTCGTAGAGATAGAGAATTACCTGCCAGATCTCGTCCTCGCTAAGGAACTTCTCCCAGACAGGCATCGAGGAAATCCATGGGGTCGCCTCTTTAGGCAGGCCGGGGCCACCGGTTGCTATACGCCAGAACAAGAATGACTCCTGCAACTGGGCAATGGTGCCAATATCCCGAAAATTCAGCGGAACCGGGTTCAGCCCCTGGGCATAGGGTCCCTTGCCGTCCAACTTGTCACCGTGGCAATACTGGCAGTTGCGGATATACACCTCACCGCCGGTTGCCACCAGTTCCCGAAATTGTTCCGGGTCGTCTTTTTCCAGGTGCCGGTATGGATTCTCCAAGCTCATCAGGTCGTAGCGCTTGCCGAAAATTTTCACCGACGACGGTGGCGCCGGGTGAATGGAGCGCAACTCGAGTGGCGCCTCGTCGCTGGGCTGCATCTGCAAAAAGACTCCGACCGCCACCAACCCCGGTACCACCGCAAAGACCACGTTGCGCAGCGCCCGCCTGGATGGGTCCTCCACCAATGCCCGGATCGGCCCAACCAGTTCCCGGGTACTCTGTTCAGTAGCCGTAAAGACCATGAATACCCCGGCTACTACGAAAAACATGTACATGCCCATCAGGCTTCGGGGAATCGGCTGTCCCAACAGCAGATCAAACACCGCCCAGAACGCCAGGTAGATGCCACCGATTACCAGAGCTGCCTGCAGTAATCGCGGAATTGCCAGTCCTTTCGTTGCCTTGCTCATTGAAGCGATGCCAGGTGCGCCACCAGCAACTCCAGTTCACCGGCATAGATTTCTGTCGCGTAAGTCGGCGGCATGACTGGTGGATAGCCAGCAGCAATGTCAGCGGCTGGGTCGAGAATTGCTCGACGCAGATAAGCAGCGTCCCGAGTCGCACCGATGTGGCTGAGATCCGGCCCGAGATCCCCCCCCTCACCCGCTAACTTGTGGCAGGTAGTGCAGGCAAACCGTGTGATGACCTCCTCGGCACTGGCGAGCGCCACCCGGGCTGCCTTGGCTTGTGTATCCGGCTCACTCGCCTCGGCCTCGGCAGTGTTGGGGATATCCACCGTGACCTCGAGACCCGCAAGGTCCTGCAGATAAGCGACAACGGCACTGATCTCGACTTCGGATAAGCCGATACTACCGGCTGTGACGCTAGGCATCGGACTGATCGTGTCAGCACTGCCGGCCTTGCCGAATCCGGCAACGACATAGGCCGAGGGTTCAAGCAGCGACTCCACCAGGTAGCCCTGTGCGTCACTCGCATTGCCCTGGTAACGGGCTTCCACCAGTCGATCGGCAGCTATGGCTGCGGTCTGGTCAAGCAGCGGAGCGCGACCGCCCACGGCATTGTGACACAGGGTGCAAGTACCCTTGCCGTTGAACAACTTTTCTCCCAGGGCGATGAACCGCTCCGGCGTGATTGCGTCCAGGTCCAGTTGCTCCTGGACCGGTGGCGGCGCCGGCTTGATCTCTGGTATACCAAAATTGGAAAACCCGGCAAAGAACCCGATCATCAGCAGGCTGAAAACAAGAACCTTGAAAAAGTGCTTCATCGCCGCTCAGGGGGCCTTCCAAAACCCATCATTGGGAGTTTTTCGACTACTGACCTGGCTCAACCAAAAAACGAAAATAACCAAGACCATGAACAAAACCGTGCCCATTGAAACGACATTGGCGGCATAACCGAGCGTCGGCGTGTAAGCGTCCGGCGAAGCGTCACGGAACACGTCGGTCACGTGCCAGTGCTGGCGGATTCCCGAGCGGATGTAGCCCATCAACCCCATCAACCAGGTAAATGCCACCGCCAACAGAAACAGTGCGTATTGGGCGCGGTTTGGCACCCGGCCCCAGTTAAGCGGCGCGACCTCGCGAGCTCCACGATACATTACCGAATCCAGCGTGATACTGACCACGATGATGATCAACGTCGTCATGACCTGTGGAATCGAGGCCGCAACCTTGTACACAGTATTTGTGAAATAACCATGGTAGATGCCGAGAAACAGCAGATTGGCAATGCCCGCCGTGTACAGGGCCAGTTGCGCGGCGTTACCAGCCTTGACCCAGGCCACCGTAGCGATACGGTTTGAACGGCGATAAAAAAGGAAACTAAGCGCGGTAAAAAGAATCATGACGTTGACGGCCGTATTTTTCGCCGGCATGATTCCCAGCGGACCCAGGTACTTGTGGTAGGGCCCACCCAGAGCTTTCAGTTCCTCATTGGTCAACACCAACGTGTGCGGCGTGAACCAGACCAGGAAACTGCCAATGATGGCAATCGCCAGATACTTGATGTAACGGTTGTAACGAACCGCACCGTCACTGCGACCCATGCCACACCAGAGGTAGTAATTTGCAGACAGGAACAGAGTACCGATCAGAACCGCCTGGATGATGAAAAGCCAGGCAAAAATGCCACCCATTAGAGTGATGCCCATCTGCTGGCTGTAGGCATAAATCTCTGCCGCCAGATAATAGCCGGCAAAAGGCAGCGGCAGTAGCGCCAGGATGGCAATGAAGTTCGCGTTGTAGCCCATCCAGTCATAGTGCGCCCGTTCCTCGGGCCGGGTTGCACTGAGAAAGCGGAAAGCGGCATAGGCACCGACGATCGAGCCACCGTAAGCAATATTGGCAATGAAGCGATGCAGGTTAATCGGATTCCACAGGTAGTTGTGCATTGCCGCCCAAGTGTCCCCGGCAAACATCCCGGCTGGATCGAGCCCGGCCGGGCTCATCATGAAAGTCACCCAGCCGTTGGCGAGAAACATGAGCGTGGTGCCAACTGCGTTCAGTACCAGCCCCACTGTCAGGTGCAGCCACTTGCGAAAACCGCCCTGTAACCACTGCCAGCCGTAGTAATACAAGTACAAGGCTGCGCTTTCGGCAAAAAACAGCAGCGCGTAATAGAACATGCTTTCACCGAAAACTCGGCTGAGGTAGGAAAACAAGTGTGGGTAAAGCACGATCAGGCTGAAAAGCAGTAGGCCACCGAGAATCGCAGTCAGCGAATACGCGGTGATGCTTATCTTAATGAATTCGTAGGCCATGTCATCGTAACGCTTGTCGCGCGTTTTCATGCCTATGGCCTCTATGATAAAAACGAAAATCGGCACAGCCAATACGAATGCTGCAAACCACAGGTGCAACTGGGCAACCAGCCATACCGTAACCCGGCTGTTGACGCCGGTGATACTCGGGTAGTCCGCCGCGGTTAACTCTGGTGGTGCGATTACTGCCGGGGCAAGACTGCCGGCCACGGGCTGGGTTGCTTCAACCGCAGTATCACTGGCGCCTGCCTGCACCTCGCCCGGTGCACCCAACACCAATGCTGCCAGTGCCAGTGCAACCAGCCCTGACAATGCCCAGCGCCATCGGGCAAAACCCCGGTGGAGGGCAACACAACGAGTTAGCAAACCGCACATGTTTTCATCTCGGCTAAGTGATCAACCTTCACGGGTGATATAACAAGGTCAGGCCGTTGAGTTTCATCACCGCCATGTCCAACCCCAGGAACAACAAGGCGCAGGCAACCAGGGTGATAACAAATAGCAGTGGTGCGTTATTCATCATCTGAATGTCTCCGCCAGTAGCTGGCCAGTTTTTCTTGGTCAGGCTTATCAGTCATCGGCTATTCACTTTTATTGCAACTGCGCCATCATGTAGTCGACTGCCGCCCGAACTTCGGCGTCGCCGAGCGCCGGGTTGCCGCCGCGCGGCGGCATCATGCCGTTCGGGCCTTGTAGTCCGTTGATGGCGTTGGCGTAGAGCGCATCTAGCCCGGTCGAAATGCGCTCGGACCACATTGCGGCATCACCCAGCCGGGGTGCGCCGGCAATACCAGCCCCATGGCACGGTGCACAGGCAGCCTGGTAGATCGCCTCACCATTGGTTGTGATCGACTCCGCGGGGATCTTTTGGCCTTCGGATGCAACCACCAACAACTGCCCAACCGGCCGAATTCGCTCAGCCACCGAATCGGCCGTTGAGCCTGTTTTGTCGTGCCCAGCCGGGTTGCTGCCCAGAAACCACCAGAAGAAAGCCAATATGGCCGCCGCTACGCCAATGAACAGGGCCGGCCCCGCCCAGGGCAATCTCGCCGTAGAATTAACGGCAGGTGCAGTTGCCAGTTCCGGCACGGACGGCTCCCCTCCTTTTGCCTAGAGAACGTAAAAGTAGAGGATCAATGCGATGACGACGGCATTGATACCCATACCGGAGAGGATCACGATGTCTGCCAAACGCTTTTTCCAGATTTTCATGCGCGACCCCTCGAGCCCTATCCGGCCTTGCCGGTGCAATTACATAATTGACGGAGATACTGCACCAGTGCCTCGACCTCGTCGTCGTTCAGGGTCTTACCCCACGGTGGCATCATTGGTGATTTGTCTGCGATCGGCCCTCCGTCGATGATTACGTTACGGATGTCTGCGTCGGACAACTTGTTCATCTCTGCAGTTTCGGTGAAATTCCTGGGATCAACCGGGAAATCACCGGTGACGTTGGGGCCATCACCCTTGCCTTCAGTACCGTGACACTGGGCACAGTAGAACTGGAATAGTTTTTCGCCATCCGCCGCCTGCGCCACACCGGTGGCTGTCGGACCCAGGATTAACGTCAGTAGTCCCATCAGAAAGAATCTGGACATTTTCTCTCTCCAGTTACTTGATTACTTAAAGGTCGCGACGTGCGCGGCCACGTTCTTCATGTCTTTGTCGCTCAAAAGTCCGACAAAGACCGGCATCATCTTGACGGGTTTGAATACCTTCGGCTGTTGCAGATAAGCCAACACCCAGTCAGGATTAAGACGCTGACCGGCCCCAACCAGGGAAGGCCCCGACAGTCCACCCGAGAACTTCTTCTTAGTCGGGAACTGGTGACACCCGCTGCACGGCATCTTTTTTATGAAAATCAAACGCCCCTTAAGGTTCTTCTTCTTGACCTTGACCGTGCCGGCCTTGACTGCGTCAGAAGTGAGGCTCATCAGGTAATCGGTAACCGGACCTGCCTGGTCCGCGCTAAGTGCCGGGTGCCCACCCGGATTAGGCTCCATCACCGAATTGAACTTCATCGGCCGGATCGGTTGCGGATCCTGCAGCCAGGCCTGGAGCCACGGCCCTTGGAACTTACTGCCGGCATACCACAGTTCCGGACCTTTTTTGGCCAGTTGGTCGTCGATGCTCTTCTCAGTGGCCGGCCCCTGGGTGTAGTGGCACGACTGGCAGTCGCTGCCTTGGAACACCTCTTTGCCCGCCGCCGCATCGGCCCGAGCAATGGCAACGACCGTTGTCATTGCCACCAGCAACAGGCCGAGAAATGTACTTGCTAGTGTCTTCATCTTTACTTGCCCTCTTGCTCTAGGTAACGACTACGCTCGATATCAGCCCTAAACCGCCTGCGCCGCCTGCGCCTGCTCCTTGCGCATCAGCCAGACCCCCAATGCCCCGGTGATCAGCACCGCCAGCAAGGTGTACAGGTAGACTGTCAGCGGCACCGGTGCTTCCAAGATCACGCTGTGCCACGTGGACAGACTCATAACTAAGCCATGTTCGCCGTTGGAACCGTCCCAGGCGTTCAGGGCCAACGGTATGAACTGGCCTTTGATGAACTGGATATCGTTGCGGTCATCGGTCAACAGCGGCCGGCGCATGATCACGCTCCAACGGCCCTTGTCCCAACTGGCGGTAGCTATGACCTGCTGCTGCTCCTCGGCCTGTGGCTTGACTGACTGTTTCCAGCCCCGGGCGTTGCTCTCCTGTACTGCCCGATCCCCGGCCTCTGCCCGATGTGCTTGCCATTGCCACAGGTGCACCGGGTTGGAGGACTCACCTCTGAAAAAGTGCGGTTTCTTAGTGCCTTCCGGTAATTTGGCTGGAAACTGCAGTGTTACTGCGTCTGTGAAAGTCAATAACTGTCGCGGCACCATATCGTTGGCCGCAACGTAAGAGTTGAAGGCACCGATCCGGGATATCTCCTGCGCATCGAATTCCAACTCACTCTGGTGGGTAACATCCTTAAACGGGTCGTCCCACTGTACCAGGAACGCGATATCGGTCGTGTTGTATAGCGCCCGCAATGTGACCATCTCGATGCTGGGGTTCTGCCATCTTGGTGCGGCAATCACCTGGCCAGTCAGGCGCACGTCCATGGGCTCGGCCGCAAACCAATCAGCATCCGCCGGGTCCTCGGGAATCTCGGCAACTATCTCCTTGGCCTTCAAGACTTGATGATCGGTGAGTTGATGCTGCAACGACTTGATGAAGTTAGCGAGCGCCCAGCGCTCCTCTTCGGTCAGGGCATCGACAAACGAAGGCATTGGGGTGCCATTTATGCCGGTAGAAAAGCGCATGTAAATATCTTCCGCCTCGGCGCCACCCTTGATCTTCCAGGGGTGAGTTACGTTGCGGATACGAATAGGAAACCCCCAGTCGTCGGTGCGGTCGAATGACTTCTGTCCATCACCGCGGCCCTGCTTGCCGTGGCATTCCCAGCACTTGGCATGTTCAAATACTTCTTTTCCTTTGGCGACCAACGACTCGCTAAATGGGGGCCGCTCCGCTGGCAACGCCACCACCAAGCCATTCTTGACCGGATCGAGCTCCGGATCTTCAAACTCGAACGCGAAGGTCTTGATATAGTCAATCACCGCCCAGCGCTCGTTCTCCGTCAAACCATTCTTTATCAGGTCGCTGTCAAATGCCTGCATGGCGGTGCCTGGTAGGCCGCGGCTGACGGTGCGAAACAGGTCCTCGTCCCGCGGCAATTCGCCGCTTTGCGTAGTACGAAACTTGAAGGTGCCGAGCGTGAAATCCCGCGGCCTGGGATCCAAGTAGTCCGCTGCAGGGCCATTGCCGTCACCAAGGAGACCGTGGCAAAAGCTGCAGCGCTGCAGGTAGATTTCCGTCCCCTCGGCCAGAGTCTGATCGGTGGCTGCCGGCCGTGGTCCACTCGGGTTCGCCGCAGCAAAGGCCATGCCGCCCCAACCCAGCAGCAGTACGGTAATCAATGCGGTAAAACGATTTATCATCAGTGGGACTCCGGTATCCGTGGAGTCTTCTGTGCCAGGTCGTACTCGGCCAATATGATCTTCCAGCGCTCCTCTTCAGAAAGGTTGAGCTTCCACACCGGCATCGCCGAGTCCCACGGGGTTGCCTCGGTTGGCAGCCCCGGGCCACCGTTGCTAACCCGCCAGAAGGTATAACCCTCGACGATGGTTTCAATGGTGCCGTTATCGGTAAAGTTGATCGGCCGCAACTTGAAACCATCGGCCATCGGCCCGTCGCCAGCAACACTGTCGCCATGACAGGGCCGACAGTTCATCGAATAAAGCGCCCGCCCTTCAAATAGGTGCTTTTCAATCAGTGCTGCACGGGCGGTGTCGCGGCTTACGTTACCCGCTGCCAGTTCCTGTAAGAACGTATGCATCGGCGCAGTGGTTATAGCCTCAAGCATGTGGTCAGGCTCGATGTACTCCGCCCAACTATCGAGATCCGCCTGCACCTGGGGAATGAAACTGACTTGATTGGCCTGGGCCTGTTCAATAAACCCATCGACCTCGTCATCGGTTGCCGCCGAAAACGGGTTCTTCAGAGCCTCGTTCTTTTTGGGAAAATTCGACGAAGGATGCTGAATACGCAGTGACGAGGGCTGTTGCACTTTGGGTATGGTTACGTCGTACACCTGCCAACCGACCAACGCTGGCACCAGCACCAAACCAGCAGCCCGGGTGACCTTGCCGTATTCACCACGCAGGAAACGCCGAATCGGGTAGAGAAATTCCTCCAAGTGTTCATCGGAAAAAGTGACAAGTAGAAACAGTGCGACCACCGTCAATAGCATGTAAATAAACATTAACGTGCCCGGTACTGTCAGCGGAAACGGCAGCTCTGTGATCTCCCGCGAAACAGTCGGGATACCCCATTTGACCAAGGCATATACCAACAGCAATGTGAGCACGACCGACCAGAAGCGCATAGTTCTTGGTTTTTTCATTTTCCCGTCTCAGCCTCAGCGCCGTCTTCACCCTTTTGCATCATCAGATAGGCCAGCACATCCTGGAAATCCTTTACCGTAAGCATCTCAGTCAGGTCATCCGGCATGACACTGGCACCCTCATCCTGCTCGATTTCGCGTATGTCGTCCCTGGCAATCGTCGCCACCTCACCGGTGGCTTTGGTGATTTCTACCTCAGTGGATGTTTCCTCAGTCTTCAGGCCAACGTGCTTGCGCTCGTCTGTCTCAGTTACGACTACCCAGGTTTCGTAGCCCTTGGTAATTTTGCGCGCCGGCCGAAGAATGGATTCGGAAATGAACTTAAGACCCTTATTGCCTATGCTGGACAAGTCCGGGCCTACCTCGCCACCCTCCCCCTGGATGGTATGGCAGTCAGAACAAGTATCGACAAACATCTCCTCGCCGTTGCCGGGATCGCCACCCCCGGCAGCACTGGCCGCAGCGATTCGAGCGTAGTAGGTCTGTGCCAACTCACCGGGATTCTCGATGCCCTCGAGATCCAGATCCCCTCCCTGGCTCTGCAAGTAGGCGATCACCGCCTTGATTTCGGTTAGATTCAACGAGATTGGCGGTGCATAGACAATCGCCATCTCGTTCTTGTAGCCCTCTACCAAGTAGGCGTCCGGCCTGGCCAAACTCTCCACAAGATAATCAGTGCTGCTGTAATGGGTTCCGGTTTCGTCGGATCGCTCCTTGGCCCGTTGTTCGGCCCGGGCACCGATAGCCAGCGGGAATTTTTCGCCGAACTGGCCGAGATTGGGACAGCGCACGGCACTGCCCTCACCACCAAGGCTGTGGCAGGTGAAACACCTGCCCTTGCCCCAGAATATGGCCTCACCACCTTCCGGTGTGACCTCGACCACGCTGGCCGCCTTTCGCTCACCACCAGTCATCGCAGTGATGGCTTGCCCTACCCACATGTAAGCGGCGAGCACCACCAGCATGAACACAAACACGCGCAAAATGGCACTGGAACGCACCGCTTCAGTCTCCTGTCCGCGAGGCTGGCTGGGAGTCAACCTCATCTGTTAACTGGCCCGATTCTGTCCCTGGTCCGCTCGGAGGTGCTTTTTTCTGCGCGGCAATACCGCCCAGCCAGAACATAAACGCAACCCCGACCATAAATACCAATACCGCCAGGCTCACCATCTCGGTCATGGTGTAGTTGCTTGGAGTGTAGGACCAGGGTGAGGTATCACGCATCACGCCGAAGATGTGCCAGTCGCCACGCAGCCCAGAACGGATGAAACCCATCAAACCCATATTCATCGTGATGACGAAAGTCAGCAGCAGCAAAGCATACTGACTGCGCACCGTCATCTTGCCCCACTGCAATTTGCCCAGTTCTTTAGCGCCACGGAATAGGTAAAGGTCAATAGCAGTTACCAAAATGATGCAACTGATCAGCTGCAGAAACTGTGAGACCGCGATGTTGCGCAGGAAGGGCGAAGCTTTTTCCATCACCACGAAACCGTAGACTCCCAGAAACAGCACCACGCTTAAGGCGGTTACCGTCATGTACAGGCCCTGGGCCAGTTTGCCCCGATCCTTCAATGCCAGGATGACGGCGAGCACGGCCATAACACATTCAAAGATGAGCAGATAGCCAACGGTACGAAAGTAGTGCGCTCGGTCAGCCGGTAGATCGAGTTCAGCAGGGTCCAGGTTCAGCATCCCCATCGCGTACTGGCCAACAATGGCCACCGCGACCAAACCAGCCAACGAGATCACCACCTTTGGCAGCCTGCCCTGTTGGCTGATCGGCACTACGTCGCTCTTATTGCCACGACGGTAGAGTAGAAAGCTGAAAAAGGTGGACAATATGATTAGGTTGACTACAGCGTTCTTGGCCGGCATCAGACCCATGAACTTGAGAGTCGGGTGATACTGACTGCCCCCCATATCGCCCACTTCCTGGCTGGTGAGTGGCAGGTTGTGCGGGGTGAGCCAGATCGCAAAAGAGATGATCAGCGCCCCAAGAATGAACTTGATGTACTTGTAATAGCGTTCTGACCCCGGAATTCGGGTCATCCCGCTCCACAGGTAGTAATTGCTGATCAGGAACAGCGAGCCGACCAACATAGCCTGGATGATGAAGGTCCAGGAGAAGTCGCCGCCCATCATGTTGTTGCCCATGACCGCACTGGTGGAATAGACCTCGCGGCCTAGGTAGTAGCCAGCGAAGGGCAACGGAATTAGGCCACAAATAGCGACGAAGTTGGCAATGTAGCCCATCCAGTCGTAGTGAGCCCGTTCAGCGGGAGTTCTGGCGCCGATAAACTTGACTGCCGCGTACGCGCCCGCGACCAGGCCGCCGAAGGCCAGATTACCCAGCATCCGGTGGATTGCGACCGGTGTGGCGAGTATGTTTTCAAACACCTGCCAGAGTGTGCCGATGAGTTCGCCTTCTTCATCGACCCCGGCCGGACTCATCATGAAGCCCGCCCAACTGTTGGCCAGTTGCATGATGGCGGTACCTGCAATATTGAGCAGGATGCCGATGAAGATATGGGAACTTTTAAGATCTCTCAGGATCAGTAGTCCCACCCCCAACGGCAGGATATACAAAAGAGCAATGAACGAGCGCGTATCACCACGCATCTCCAGGCCAAAACCGCCAAACAGGAATACCGCGCCGGCAAGGATAATGGCTACCCCGAGCCCCTTGAACAGCCATTGCAGGTTACGGGAAAATTCCAAGCCGCCCTGCAGCCAGTTCCAGCCGTAGTAATACAGGTACAAAAAGAATGTTTCGGCGAAGAACAGCAGGGCGTACAAGAACATGATGTCCTTGAATAATCCAGCCATATAGCCCATGAAGGTGGGATACAGGGTAAACAGCGCAAACGCGAGCAGCCCCCCCAGCGCGGCCGTGGTCGCATAGGCCACACTTAACAAACTGGTGAATTCGTAAGCCAGTTTATCCAGCTTGGGGTCGCGGCTGCGCCAACCAACGATCTCGACGATCACCGCAAACAACGGCACGCCCAGCACAAAAGCCCCAAAAAAGAGGTGCATCTGAGCAAGAAACCAGACCAGCCGACGCGAATCGATCCCCAGGAACTGGCGGTACTCGTTAGCCTCCAACGCCAACACCTCAGGCGAAAACAAAGTCAGTAGCACGCCCAACACGAGCCAGTAGTTGCTGCGCGATGAACGATTTTCAGTTTGCATGTTCGTCACTTTTATAGCTGGTTCAGATTTTCACGATCCATCGAAACCGATTAGCCTGTATCACGCATTGGCAGGTCGGCTAGAAATTTAGCTGCACTGATGATGGTCCGTTCTCGAATAGGTTGTTATTGCGGACTGGAAAAAGTGAAGTCCGCTTCCACTTGACCTTTGGCCGGTACGGTAAGCTTGGTTTTTTGAATACCAAATCGTGGGTGCCAAGCCTTTAACGTATAGTCACCTGGTGGTACGTCGTCGATAGAATACGAACCGTCATCCCCAACCACCACGGCATATGGGTGTATGGGCGCCATCATGAAACCGAACATGAAGTTATGCGCCTCACAGTTCAAACTGATATGAGCAGAGCGCCTGGGCTTCAGTTTCTTAACGATATCACCAGGATCAGGCTGGCCGAAGTTGAACATGGTTCGCTTTACTACCTTGCCCTTCTCTATATTGATCATCTCCCGGGTATTAATGTTATGTAGTACCGAGTCCGGGTCAGCGTGCCGTATAACAATCTTGCCGGGCTTAACTACCTGCAGCCAGGGGCGAAAACGGCACCCTTCCTGAAGCACCATGTAGTTACCCCCTTCTGGTGGCGCCCACTTTTTTCCTTCGGCAATCTTGTCGATAAAGACAAACATCCCACGAAGCGCACCATCTTTAACATCCACCCAAACTACCTCGCGGTAGCCGGTCCCTTCGTCATCGCAGACGTCGATATTTTTTGTAATGGCAATCTTGTCAATCGCATCAATTGGTAGTTCGCCCTCGAAGGTCACCCGGCCAGTAATGCTGCCGCCATCAACGACATCGATTTCTGTGTACTTCTTGGCTGCCATCCCTACAGAGGGGAGCGCTACTGACAGACAAACCGCCATTGCCATCCGACCTAAAAAATTGTATGGGCGCATGAGATATTTCTCCGTTGATTACAAAGTTTGTGTAACTGCCCCGGTGCCTGTGACCGCTGTACCCGGCAATTCTTTTGCGGGAGTCGTTGGCGCCAGACGAGTGACCTCAGATCCCTGCAATTCATTAGAGATCTTCTTGGCAACCACCTCCGCCTGGACCAGTCGATCCCGTACCGAGACTCCACCGGCATAAGCTGAAGCCAAGTGAATGCCCGGCAATTTCTTCAATTGGTGCCCAATTGACCTCAGTCTTTCAGAGTAAGCGCCAAAATACAGCGGCAGTGCTTGAGGGTGGCGATCGACCCGGGTCATCACCGGGTCAGCGCGCAATCCAAGCAGTGGCTCAAGATCTGATAACACCTTAGCAATCGCATTGTCATCGTCATCGCGCAACGCATGCGGATGGCGGGCGCCGCCGAGATAACAACTCAACAACACATGGCCTGCCGGGGCACGGTCGGAGAAAACGCTCGCTGGCCAGAGACAGCCATTGACCAGCCGATTTTCGCACCTCGGCACCAGGAATCCAGTGCCATCCAACGGGTGCTGCACGGCATCGCGACTAACTCCCAGGTGCACCACCATTACCGGGGCATAAGCAATCCCAGCGACAAGGTGTGCAAGATTCTGATTTGTGTTTTGCAGCAGTACGGCTGTTTCAGGGGCCGGTGTTGCAAGCACCAGGTGCCGAGCTGTCACCATGCTGCCATCGCTCGCCACTACCCGCCAACAGGAACCGGCACGACTGATCGATACTGCACTTCTCTCAAGCACTGGACGCACAGTGACGCTGAAAGAGCGGATCAGGCTTTGCATGCCGCCTATAAAACTGGCAGCCTCGGGCGCAGCAGGTCTGCGGTTTCCGAGCAGACGTCGGCACAACACACCGGCCGTGATGCTGCCAAAACGTTCTTCCAATGCGGTCAGACGAGGCAATGTGGCTTTGGCTTCGGCTCGTTTCACATCGGATGCCAGCGAACCGGCCACGTAGGGCTCAATACCATACTGGAGCACCTCCCGCCCGAAACGCCGCACCACGAAATCGCTGACTGTCTCGGCTGGCCGAGCTTTGGACAGCCGCAACGGCTCAGTTGCTAAACGTAAACGCCCGGCAACACTAAACAAGCCGGAACCCAGCATCCCGCCCACTGTAGAGGGAACATTTTGCAAGGCACCGTCGCGCAGTAGGTAACGGGCAGCATCCGGTTGCTTACGGACCAAAAGCGGCCCCAGCCCAACCCCCTCTAATACTGGGGCAATATCTCCCGCTGGATCCATCAACCAACTAGCGCCGGTTTCAGTCAGCCAACCCTTATCTACTCTAGACCGAATTTTGCCGCCGGCCTGTTGCTGGCCTTCCCACAACTCCACTTCTAAACCGTAGCGGAGCAAGTGCCAGGCTGTTGCAAGACCAGAGGCTCCACCACCAATAACCAGCACATCAAGCGGATCAGGCTGCCGATTCATTCGCTATTCCTTGGTGGACCGGCCGGGCCGAAGCGGCGTGCCGCCATGGTTTTAAGGTGCTCAACAGTCACCGCACTGTGGCCGTTCTCCCTGGCAAACACTTCGGCCCGCTTGCGCAACATTTTTTGCAATGATGCTGGCACCCGGGCGAGGCGCGATTGCGCGGCCGGGGTCCAGGAAATTGCGCTGTTGGCTGCCGCCAGCAATGGCACGATGGTGCCTCCGCCCACGGGCTGATAGACGCAACCGGGGTCCTGATCCATCAACGCGCCACCAGCTGCAACAGCTGCCGCCCGACAACCTCCGCACAGTTCGCGAAACTCACACACCCCGCACTTGCCGCTCAGGGTTCCCTCACGCAAAGTTTTGAACGCTGGCGCAGCGTTCCAAAGATCAGCGATTTGCGTGTTACGCACATTACCGACTGACTCTGACAAATATGGGCAGGGTGTAACATCACCGGTACTGGTCACTCGGCAATAATGGAGGCCGGCTACACAACCGTCCCCCTCGCGGCCACTGATCAGATTGGTCACCGAGGCCGATTTCTGCCCCAGTGAAACCCGTTTAAACTGCGGTGCACACCGCGGACGCACGATGCATTGTGGATGTCGTCGTTGCAGCGTTACCAGTTCTTCAAGAATCTCCTCATGACGTTGCAGACTTAACTGGTTATGCGTTGCTCCACGCCCAGTACAAATGACAAAGAACACATTCAAAACCCGAGCACCACTGCTCGCTGCAAATTGCGCAATTTCGGCGAGCTCATGGGTATTTTCAGTTGTCACCGTGAAATGCAGCTGAAAATCCAGCCCCTCGCGGCGGCAATGATCTATCCCGGCCATGGTTTTGTGCCACGCTCCGGGTAGACCACGAAAACGGTCATGGCAGTTAGGATCCAGGGAGTCAAGGCTAATCCCGAGCCCACTGACCCCAGCGGCCTTGAGACTGCGAACCCGCTTTCGGTTTAGCATCACACCGTTTGT
>Ga0208128_1000165_pt1 | contig 27293 bp, 15 predicted proteins | sample ETNtaG_35_FD_185758 | JGI IMG/M metagenome (GOLD analysis project Ga0208128, IMG submission 185758) | Marine microbial and viral communities from oxygen minimum zone, Eastern Pacific Ocean - ETNP201306PF51B (SPAdes) (version 2) | ecosystem: Environmental > Aquatic > Marine > Oceanic ... | reverse complement strand
ATAGCGGTTTAGAGTTGGATTTTCCGTTTGGGCCTCCTATCTCGGATCGGTCTCTTTTACAGTTAACCCTCTTTAGCCGACTATACTAATTTCTTGTCTCTTCCTTTGCTCTGCATACGCCTCAGATAATTGGTGTTCAGGTTTGCCACACTGGCCAGTCGTTGTCCTGTAATTTTTTCCAGGTTCCGTCAAATTCATCACTGCCGTCGTCCTCCCACTCATCTAGCCGGACACCGCGGGCAAAAGATTCATCTACCCCTTGCTTCATGAGTCGTTCAGCCTGCTGCAGGTTTCGGTAATAGTGTTTGATACCGCCAGGCAGTGTGACGACAGAGATATGTCGTAGCCACTCAGGCGCTGAAAGGTGAGAATAACGTTTCACCATATCTTCATCTAACTCCACGCCCAGGCCCACTCCTTCAGGAACTTTCATAAATCCTCGCTGAACGCTATGCGTTTCGGTAATCAGATCATTCTCATAGGCATGGCTTGTCGTCACGCCCGGCAAGGTGGCTGTTGGCATTACAGCGCCCAAATGGCAGGCAAACGCCGTGGTAATTCCGGTGCCAACGTACTGCAGTAGGATCGGTGTGTTTGCCGCCGCAAAGGCCCAGCACGACGCTAATGCACTCCTGATGGTTTCGTGACTACAAAGCGCACCATCGAAATCACCTGCACGAAGGCCGATCCAAGGACCGGATGGCTGTCGGGAAGCCCCCTCACAGATAACGCCTATCCCGTGCAGATAGAACGGAAGGCGAATCTGACTGTGCAGCCTTCTCCACCCTTCGACATCATAGGCAAAAATTGGCTCTTCTACTCCTTTGACCAGCGGAATTTTCTCCAGCTCTCGCAGGATGGGTAAAGCTTTCTCTACATTTATCAACGACCCGTTAAAGTCGAACTCCACCCCGAAGTCCGGTGGTGCAACCTCCTGCATGGCGTGTGACTGTTCAACAACGTCATAAAATGCCCGAGCCTTGCATTTGAGTCCGCGATATCCACGTTCAGCGGCAACTTGCACTTCAGCCGCACTATCCTCGGGAGACATGCAGGGCATCCACCAACCCATCGGCACCCATCGACGCATTTGTTGTCCCATGAGTTTCCATGCCGGAAGTCCCAGGTGTTTGCCCATTAAATCGTAACAGGCCATATCGAGGTTGAACCGTCCCTGTCCCATCACATGATCGAATGGATTGGTACCGAGATAGGCATCCAGTAGCTCTTGATCGAAGGGGGGACCAGGATTCTCTCCCAGGCCGATGAGGCCAGTATCGGTATGAAATTTATAGACGGTAACCTCCTCAGTCATAGCAAAGTGGTAATATCTCTTACGAATACGATCTTCGTAGGGGACGCGCAAGGCAATAGTTTCAATTTCTGTAATTTTCATCTGGATCCTCCGTTCGTGAAAGTGAATTTTTCACCGCTAGATATTTCCGCAGAGCGAGATCCTGTGTGACCGAGCCCTGCATCTCTTGTATTCTACGCGGGTGAAGAGGTGAAAAAGTCAGGGGTAAAGTTACTATAACCGATAGTCCCAGGTATTATACCCACTACGGGCCCTTTTAGCGGGTAGGGGTAATGATACCGATTATGCTATCGGCTCAACGCTCTGTAGTAGCTTTAGCTGTTTGTAACTTACGAATCGGTTGCTACCTCTTGGTCTCTTTTACCCCTATAATTGTCTTTTGTCATCTCTGCTGGTCACAGTGCATCCATGTTCAGCTCATGAGTGAGACCGGACTGGCAGGCTACGGCTCAACTGTCAATTAGGTGTAGACGAAATGATAACTTTCTGGTATGATGATAAATATGGCTAAGATGGGAAAAAGCCTACGACTTTAGTAGGTCGGTTGGGCCGCTAAGGGCCTGACAACACAAACAGTTTCAACGAAAGTCTCACCTTTACTATTCAGTGGACAACTGCTTCAGAGCGGTTCTGAGAACAGTGAACGGTTACGTTTAGGAGATTAACATGGCCATCCGCCAGAATGTTACCTGGGCGATTGTTGTCGTATTCCTCACCGCCGGTAGTATAAGCGTCGCTGTTGCTGCTGAGCGCACCCCTTTGCAGGAGAAGTTTCCCGAGACCGTGGAAGTTATTCCCGCCATAGAGGACTTCCCTCTCCTCAAGAACCTGCTGGAACTGAACGATCCGTGGAAAGAAGATCTTCTTGTACTGAAGGAGCAGATCTTCCCCAGAAAGATGGAATTTCCTCCGAACGGCGTAATGTCTATTTTTGGCTTGGCCACTAGGCGTAAGACCTACTAACCAGGGAATTCCCTGACTGGAAAAAGCGTCTGGATCACAGATAGAGGATAGGAAACGCTACTATTATGGTGGAAGAATATATAAAAATTTAGAATCAGCGCGTAGACAAAGCAAAGATAAATTGTGTTATGGAGGTACTATTTTGAGCACTGTACTGATCACAGGTGCTAGCGGTTTTATCGGGAAAGGCTTGAGCCGTAAGCTGGCTGAAAATCATCAAGTTATATGCATGAGCCGAAAAGATCCCGGACTGAGCCTGCCCTGGGTTAAGGGCACTTTCGCTTCTTTTGAAGATCTAACTCAGATCGACAGCTATCGGATCGATGTACTTGTCCACTTAGGAGCCGTCACCGGTGGAGTGGCAGAACGCGACTGTCTTTTGGTAAATGTTGAGGGTACCCGCTGCTTATTGCGCTACCTGATTGACCGCGGTTGCAAAAAGTATGTTCTGGCTAGCTCTATCGCCGCCGTTGGTTTTCAGAGCAGGAAATTTCGACCCCTTCAGCTACCTGTCCCTGATGAGCACATTTGTCTTGACCGCAACGGTTACGGCTTGTCCAAGTATTTGATGGAAGAGATTAGCAGATACTGCCATCGACAGCAAGAAGAGATTGACGTTATTAACTTGCGCCTCTCGAGTGTATGCGCCGATGACAGGATGCCACCGTTGAAAAAAGTTGCGCCTCTACCAGAATGGGGTCTGGGTGGTCTCACTATTATGAACTTAACTGATGCGGTCCGTGCTTTCGCCATATCAGCAGAAGCATCCTATCAGCCCGGCGTAAGAATAATGAACGCTACCGGCCCCAAGGCCTGGACAGCCGTACCAGTGGTGGAGATCCTTAGAAACTGGTGGGGAAATGAGGTCGATTTGTCCTATTTTGAGCAGCCAGGCCACGAATATAATTCAGTTTATGAAGTTGATCGAATTAGGCAGGAAATTGGATTTGTCGCCGAACATCTACCTCAAATAACCGGCTTATGAGTTTTCGTCATTCTGTTTGGCGGAGCTCTATTTCAAAAGCCACTTTAATAGGAGAAAACCCGATGTCTGACTTTCAATTGACTCTACGCACACAGGTCCAACCCTTTAAAGGTAACAATGAATGGCATTCTGTTCAGCTTGAACGGTCGGTTCCTGTTGGTCAAACTGCGATTTTACTGTGTGATCTTTGGGACAAACATTGGTGTACGAGCGCCACTCGTCGCTTTGACCAGATCGCCAAACAGACCAACGAAGTCGTTGCCATTTCCCGTCAGAAAGGGGCACAGATTATTCATGCCCCCTCTGACACCATGGACTTTTATCAGGGGTTCGAGCAACGTCGGATGATGCAAAAACTAAAGCATGTTAAGATGCCCATACCCCAAGATTTACCAGACCCACCACAACCGATCGATGCTTCAGATGGCGGTTGCGACGACGAACCGCAGTGTCGAACTTATAGCGCTTGGAAACGCCAACATCCGGCCATAGAGATTGGACCGGAAGACGGTATTTCAGACAACGGTCAGGAGGTCTACAACCTGCTTCAGAGCAAAGATATTAAAATCCTATTGATTATAGGAGTAGCCACCAATATGTGTATCTTGGCCCGTTCTTTTGCTGTCAAACCGATGACGTGCCTCGGCGTCGACTGTGTGTTGGTTAGAGATTTAACCGATGCCATGTATAATCCGAGGATGGCCCCTTACGTTAGCCATCAAGCAGGAACCGAACTGGCAATTCAATATATTGAAAAATACTGGTGTCCGACGGTCTTGAGCCAAGATCTGATGTAGATTAGCGGAGATCCAATTATTCTTATTCTTAAATCTTTCTTACAATCTGCACTTGATACGTGAAAAGTCAATTGAATAAAGTCAGTTGAATACGTATGTTCAAGAGGTAAAAATATGGAGACTGCATTTGGCAAGGTTTCGATCACACCACCCATCAACGATACTTTCCCGGATTTTTTCTTTCAGCCAAAGGGGGTATTGGATGAAATTTGCGCTAGAGTGGCTGTCCTGAAGGCGGGCTTATCACCGGTCATCATTATAACATTGGATGTTCTTGGTATCGGTGTAGCCGAGGTTGCAGACTTAGAATCGGCTATCTCCGAGGAAATCGGAGTCGCTACCGAACGGATATGGATAGTAGGGAGTCACAGCCATTCAGCGCCGATTTTGTGCCCAATTGATCTCTATGGCGGATTCAGCCCCTATTTCACAGGGCTAAAAGATCGTCTGATCAGCTTAATTGCGGCTCTAATGTTGCAGTTGCAACCTGTCACTCTCCAGTTTGGTCGGTCCACCTGTGACTTTAACGTCAATCGCCGCCGGATTGATGAAAACGGCAATTGCAGCATGGCTCCTAATCCGGATGGAGTAGTCGATAAAAGTGTGCCGGTAATTAGCTGTCGCCGAGTTGACAACACCTTGGTTGGCGTTCTCTTCAGTTACTGTTGTCATCCGACCATTCTGCTAGGCCCCAAAGTTTCCGGTGACTATCCAGGTTGGGCGCAACTCACGCTGGAAGAGGAATATGATCCGGCAGTAGCTCTATTTCTACCTGGTGTCTTTGGTAATGTCAGACCTTGCCTCGACGCAGGAGATCATTTTCGATCGGGAACCGAAGCAGACGCCATTTCATGTGGTCAGGCGTTGGCAAAAGCCGTGGAGGATGGGCTGGAAAATTGCCGTCATCTCTCGATTGACGCTATTCATACCTGGCGCAGCAAACCTCGGTTACCACTTGCCAACCCACTATCAAAAGATGAACTGGATCAGATAGCGGCCCAGTCGATCAAATCCCAAAGACAGAGTGACTCGCCAACGTCCTGGAAAGACGGGTTTCAGGTTGCCCAACGGCAATGGGTGCAGCAAGTTCGATCAGAACAGGCGGAGGATCGTATGCCAACTTATCAAACCTACACTTTTTCAAGGTTGCAGCTGGGTGAGTTGAATTGGGTTGGACTATCCGGTGAATTCTTCTTGGAGTACGGCATTTATGCCCAGCGACAGGGAGATGCTGAAACCACATTAGCATTTGGGTATACGCAAGGGTGCCAAACCTACGTGCCGACGGCTGAGGCCCTGACTCAAGGCGGATATGAAGTTCACGCTTACAAACGCTGGAAACAGAGTGCCCCCTTCAAGCCGGAGGTGGAAGAGGTCGTCGAAAAAGCGATCGCCGATCTGATGGCACGCCAACCTTAACTGTGTTGAATTGATCCTTCTAAAACATTAGAGGGGGTGAGAATAAATTTGGGCCATCCGCATGGAGTGACGATGCCTTAGCACACAGTAGAAGGGAAACAGATCTTACAAGCCTACTGAAGGCAACGACCAATAGGCCAAGCTTTGGTGGTAATATTAGCGAAGGATAGAAAATGTCAACTTCACAACAAGTCCGCATTATCAACCAAGCGTTCACCAATGGCCTGAGACATACTCTCGAGAAAAACTCCACGCAACGTATATCTACGGCGCTGCAGCCTGCCCGGACGCAATTCCCACTTGAGACATCGACTTCTGCGTGATTCTGAAGAGTGAACTCACGGATAGTGAGCGTTCAGAGCTGAAAATGCTCCACGAGTCTCTAGCTGAGCAGTTTTCACCTCTCGGTGGTGAGTTGATCCGCAGTTGGATGACCTGTTGCCGTTTATGGCAACAGGTCATCATCACCCCTGTAATTACCTGTAATTAAAAGAGGCCGTATCCAAAAGAGAATCAGAATGTTTGAATCGGGGTTGTCTCTGATCTTTCCGATGAACTGACGGCTAAAGAGGTGGTTGTACCACCACTATCTTGTACTATCTAGTAGGACGTAATAGGTCATATTATGGTGAGTGAAGAGGAGCGGGACGATAGTACTGGAATTTTAGCACCAAGCCTGTTTCTCCTTCAGTGAAACCTAATTGTGAGGTAAGAGTCTTTTAGTGGAGGCGAATATCAAACGTCTGCCACAGGTTTTGCATTTCAGTTCTTTGGTCAAAGACTATAGATCCGCTTTAGGTTTTCTCCTAAGATTTGTGCTTCTTCCCGAGGTGTAAATCCAACACTTTTGATGCCGTTAACCCCATGGATGGCAACACCGCTTGGTGCGTTTGAGCCGAAGACAATACGGTCGGCGCCGATTTGTCCGCCCCGTGCAATGTTTTTGACGGTGATGGGTTCGGCTGCCGCGATCAGGGTTGTACCCAGAAAAACTTGTGGATTGTTAATTGCCGCTTGAACCGCCAAACCAACCCACTCTCGATAGCCCATGTGGTCCATGATAATCTTGACCTCTGGGTGTCGTTGAGCCAGTGTTCCAATAGAGGCTGGTGAACATCCGCTCATTGGAGAACCGGAGTGAATTGTGGCTGGAATGTTAAGCGAGTGTGCTAGTTCCATAACCGGATCTATCGTTGGCATGTCAATCCGGTAACAGTGGGTGGCTGCCATCAACTTGACAGTTCTGGCTCCTGCATCAACACACCTTTTCAAATCATCCACAGCTTCGTTGCCCATGGTTGGATTAATTAAACATCCCGGTAGAATGCGGGATTCGCCTTTTGCCTCCGCCAACAGATGCGCATTCGTTTCCCGTGGGTCCGGTGGTACGCCACCGGGGAAGACCACACAGATATCAATTCCAGCCGCGTCGGCGGTTGCCAAAACACCGGCCTTTCCATATGGCGCATCGTTAAATTCATCAGGCATATAGGTTTCAAAATCGGCTACAAACATTTTATTTCCCTTTTAAAGCTTGAAAGTAAGCCCGTTAGACTAAAGGTCGATAACTTTAAACACAATCTGGGATCGATTGGCCTGCCACTAAGTCGTATGCTGGCGGCTCGCCAGAACCGATAAACTTAGAGTGGGCGCTCATATAGGCAACCGTAGCACCAACCCGTGGCTGTGACGTTGGATTTGGCCCAGTTCGATGGTGGACCAAACTATGATGGAAGGTGCAACTACCCGCCGTCAAGGGAACCGCCACTTCGCTATCATAATCGATGTGATCGTCTTCTATCTGAAAGTCTTCTAAGTGCTTATGTTCGATTACGCCCAGTTTATGTGTCCCCGGAATAAAGCGCATGCATCCATTATCTAGGGTTGATGGTGTAAGTGCCATCCAACAAATAACCTGATCCGGTGGATCGATATTAATCCAATAGGCCGAGTCCTGATGTGGTGGTTTGGCCGATCCTACTTTGGGTGGCTTACAGAGAGTCTGATCGACAAATATTTTCAGGTCAGGACCTATTAGTTGGGTCACTATATCGACGATTTTCGGATGTCGAGCATAGGTTTTGAACAGGCAGTCATACTTGGTCAGGTTCCAGATCTTCCGTACATTATTGAACGGAACAGGATCAGTTGTCGCTTTACCGGTGGCTACCTGTGGTTCTACCTGAATGTACTGCTCTGGAAAGTCGACGATCCGATTACCGATGTCTTGCAGTCGAAGATGGAGGGCTTCTATTTCCAGCAGCGTCAAAACATTCTCTACTGCCAGGAATCCGTCTCGATGAAATTGATCGACTTGTGGTGGAGTTAAAGACACGCTATTAATTTCCTCCTATTCGAAGTGTACCAACTGTACTGTCGGCACCGGTTGGATGTTCTAAATTGGCATAGTACGTTTGGTGTAGGATCGCCCGGCCTTGGCCACCTCCGCTGCACCACCAGCCGACATGATTCGGACACCTTCATCAATACTTTGGGCAACCCTGTCGGGCGAAGATCCTTCCAAAAAAGCGATGCCAGCGGATTTACAGGCGGAAAAAATCCGATTTCTGGCTTCAACCATTTCTGGCGGCTGGGGATTGGGTAGGCTTCGATAACCGAACGACATGCTCATGTCGCCGGGTCCCCACTCAGCGAAGGCGATACCGGGCACCTGGGTCGTCATTTCGGCATTTTGTAAAGCTCTTTGGTTCTCGATCTTCAGGCCTAGCAGAAGTTCTCCTTCTGGATTCAAAGGCCACGGATCGGCTTTGTCAAGATATTCCTGTACCGAAACGCCCCAAATCGGCGCAGCCGACGACTGCCCGGCCGAACCACGTCTCCCAACTTCGAGGTAAGAACCAACACCCTGCGTCTGAAAAGGGTAGCGGCAGACTTCAACGAAGGCTTTAACCGCCTCTGGATTTTCTGCGTGACAGAGCAAAATACCGTGTACTCCACGGGCCAGTACCTGTCGAAATTGCCACCCGTTGGCCCGGATGACATCAGCGCTACTGCCATCCACCGGCATCTCAACAATCACAGCCGGAGTCCGATGGCCGCTATTAGTTGGGCCACCATCCACCAGACCTTGCATAAATTGCTCCAGCCCAGCCAGGTCAAAAACACCGTGTTCCATTCCGATATTGATGTAGTCGGCGGGGGTGTGGGCCATATCTTTTCCGGCTTGATAGCTCAGATCTGCGCCCGTATGGCCACCGACATAATAGATGGGTTGATCCTGTTCTAACAGTTGAACGGCTTTATTAACACGCATTGCATTCCCTCTGTCATGAATGATAGATTGACTCTCTAAGGGTTTTAAGATTCTGGCTTTTCGAGGTTATAGTATTCGGCCATTTGATCGTAAAGTTGGATAATGGTTCGCGCGGCCTGCCAATGGAGGTGAAAAGCGGTATCGTTCAAAATCCCGGCATCGTCAAACTTACCCAGCACACCAGGATAGGGGCTATTTTGCAATAGCCAGTCTGCCTGGTCTTTGGCTAAGGCTACATGCTTGTTCATAGTTTGGAATGCGTCGAGCACCATTTGGAAACCAACCGCATTTTCCAATCGGGATTCGGTTTCAATTTGACGGATCGCATCTTCGATCTGTAGTTGTTGCCACGATTCACCATCGGTAGTGATTAACCTCTCTCTCGACGTCGAGGTTGAAATGGTTGGTCTCTTCTTTTGAGCCATGTTAGGGGAGTCCAATATCCGGTAATTCGAATTGATCGCCTGTTTCGGTGGTCCACTGTTGTAGTAGATCTTGACAATACTCTTTTTGGTTCTGGTAGTATCGGTCGTAGACGAAATTGGCCTGTTCGTATGGATCTTCCTGCGTATTGAATAGTAACCAGTCGTTCTTCGGGGTACAGACGTACTTCCAACCGTCTCGCGTTACCACACCACGCCAGGATCGATTAACCGTATGATAGTGCATTTTACGAGGGATTTGTTGGAGATAGGCACTTTTAGGCTCACTGGTGGTATCAGGAGGACCGTTGTATTCGGAGGCATCTGAATGGATACAGTGCGCGGCGTAGCTGTGACCGACCATGTAATCTGGCGTAGGAATTCCGCATAACCCCAGGCTCGTCGGAGCAATATCGACATGGTTAATGACGGCGTCGCAACGACCAATCCGCATATTTTCAGCCCCGCCTACTTTCCCGACAATAAACGGTATCCGAATTGATTCCTCCCAGGGACTCGACTTCCCCCACTGGGCGTGACTACCAATCATGTCACCGTGGTCGGAGAAAAAGATCAGGTAGGTCTCCCGGTCAATCGACATCTGCTTTAAGGCTTGACGCAGACGACCGAGGTTATAGTCCAAGTTCTCGATCATGCCATAATACCCGGCCAAGTCGACAGCGGCTCGTTCCCGTATCCACGACACCTCTGGCACATTAGGTCGAAATTGGATCTCAGCCGGATGAATCCGTCGGCAACCATGATCCGGGTTGGTGGGTGGGACGTAGGGATCGTGAGGAGGTTGAACCGACAAAACCGCAAAAAAGGGTTGGTAGTCTAGCCGGTCTAACTCACCAGAATATCCATTTTGGGCTGCTGGTCCAACAGTATTAGTTGAAAATTTAAGATGATCTTGTAAATGTTGGACCAGCAGATCCGTTAAGGTATCGGTTTCGTAGCCGGCTAGCCGCACCGGATCATTCCCTTCTGAGCCATGGACATAACACTCTTGCTGATTGTTATTATTTTCGTAACCCATCCAGTATTGGAATTCGCCACGACGTTCTGGCGGGATAAAATGCTGACGCGAGTTTGATCCATCTAGATGCCATTTGCCGAAGTAGGCTGTATGGTAGCCAGCCTTGTTGAAAGGAGTCGCAATAGTTGGAATCTCAGACGACAATGGCGATGGGGTTCGTATGGCTCCATTTTGATGGGGGTAAGTTCCAGATAATAACGCCCCCCGAAATGGTGTACACCACGGTGCCCCCGCCACGGCGTTATCAAACCGCATCCCATTTCGAGCCAAATTATCGATGTTAGGTGTGTAGACATTCAGATCGCCACGATAACTGAGGGCTTGGGCTCGGTGTTGATCACCAAAGATCCAAATGATGTTCGGGCAACGGTTAGGTCGAAGGTTAAAATTTTGGAGCATCAGTTGCTTTATCACTCTGAGTTGAGATCAGGCGATTAAGTATTATTCTATACCCATTAGTTTGAGCAGGTCAAGCGCTTTATTCAAAGATTTTGCCGTTATCATGTGATCGTATTCGGTTCTGTGTAAGTTCTAAGAATTCTGAAGCTAGATGCATTCCAATGAAAATCAACCAATTTGGGAGAATTAATTCAGGAGATTGTTACGGGTTACTTTCTTCTCTATTGTAAGGAATCCGTGTAGGAAATCTCAGGTTAAGTGCAGAGCGAAAGAGCTATCTGTTGATAAGCCTCGACGGAGGCCTGCAACTGAGCGATGTCAATCCACTCGCCGATCGTATGTGCCTGAGCGATATTCCCTGGCCCTAGTATAACTAAATCCAGATGGTCCTTGATAGAGTGTGCATCGGTACCAAAAGGCACCGTTTGAGGTTTTGACGTACAGGTAGCCGTTAGGCTGGCCTGGACAATCTCAGCTTGCGGAGAAATATAAAAGGGGTCGCCCTTGTGTGATTGTACCTCAAAATCGTATTTCTCTGCTTTTTCTGTTATCATTGCGATTATGTCGTGACTGCGATCGTTGGGCATTGGCCTAAAACTGATAGTGCACACCGTTTTACCCGCAGTAACATTGGGACGACATCCCCCGTCATCCAACACCATATTGAAGCCGTTGGTCGGTGGATCAAAATCTTGATTCATAAACGATGAGTCGGTCTTGAATAGATCTACCAATTTGGCCATTTCAGCTAAAAAGGGAGCAATCAGAAAATTAGCAGAGATTCCTTGGTCGGTACTCGTGTGCGCCGACCGTCCATACGCAGTTACCACCACACTTGCTCCACCTTTGTGGGCGTAAACAGGTTGCATTTCAGTCGGTTCGGCTATAATTCCGTGTTTTGGACCGCGAGTTTGGAACAATACCGATTCCGCTACCACCTGTTTAGCTCCCCTTCCACTGATCTCTTCATCTGCTGTAATCACGATAAAAAGTGGTTTTTTAAGTTGCCTGGTATCAATTGAAGCTCCTGCAGTAAGCGTTGCGGCTAATGGTCCTTTCATGTCGCAACTGCCACGTCCGATCAAGCGACCATTCTCCACTTTCGGTGAAAATGGATCCCAAGCCCATTCATCGCCGGGTACGGTGTCTGAATGGGAGAAAAAACCGAGCCCGTCTTCACCCTCTCCTTTTTTCCCAACTAGACTGATTTTCTGCTCACCGTTTTCATCTGTGTAAGACAAGCGCTCGACCTCAAAGCCAGATATTCTCAGTTTTTGCTCCAGCAAATCCGAAACTTCAGCATTACTCCATCGGCTAACTGAGTTAATGGCAATAATTTCTCGCGCCAGTTGAACAACATCAATTTCCATAACGGCCCCAAGTCTCTTGTTTCATTATCCGAGTTTCCCATTATTCGTTTGATACTATCACAAGTTCGAAATAATATCAATCTTTAGAAAATACCGATTTAGTTTAATCGTTAATCGAAGAGCTGAATAGGTATCAGACTAGCGTAAACGCATTGTCGCTATAAACCGTTGATTCGCAACAGGCATCGAAAGAAGATCTCTGGCAGTCAGTGTTTCGGTGTACCAAAACTCAATATGCTGAATTGCTTATTCTTTGACTGTGTAACAGAGGTTCTGTTTGATTGCCATTCGTAGATATTCTCACTGTTTATATGTGGTAGGACTGATCTTTTTTTTCCGGTCCTATCTACTACCTTCACTTGCACGGGCCGAAGTTGTGCCCAAAAATTCGGCTTTAACACAGGCCTATGAGCGAATATCGATTAGTCATCAGAAAAGAGAAACCAACAAGCAAGAGTCTCATAACCCAGAGTTAGCTTCTGATTCCTCTTCGGATCAATTATCTGATGGGAAACCATCAGCGACTCGACCTTTCCAGTTTCAGGGTGATTCAACAACTTCGACCGAATCAGATCTTTCTGGAGAATGGAAAGCCTCGCTTATAGATAAGACGTCTGTTCCCACAACGTCAGTCGCACCTGAACGCCCTCCCTACATAGCCCAATATCTTTATTCGATCAATCGGTGGAAACGAGTACCACAGTTTCTCGATTTTAGAGATTTATGGGAGTTCGACCCTTATCGGCCCGAAGGCGAAATCAAAGAAGAGGGGTTTGACCTTCCCCTCAATTCCAATCTGCAAATCACCGGTCACAAATCGGTCACGGTTGAACTCAATAAGACACATTACTTTGGCCAAACCGACCGCTATAGCTTCTACGGCATGAATAGCGGATATAGCAGTTCCTATAATTCGGGATTAGATCTGGGTTTGAGTTCTTCTTACAGTGACTCTTATTCTAGTTATGGCAGTTCCGGCAGCTATGGTGGTGGATACGATTCCTATGGTGGTGGGAGCTATGGCAGCGGGTTTTCGATGTCTCGAGGCGGTGCGCCACGTGCCAGTGGGATCAATATCCGTCAGTCCCTGCAAGTCGGCTTGCATGGTCGTGTCGGAGAACATACTCATGTTGAAGTCGACTATAGCGACTCTGGCGGCGACTCTTTTGGTGGCAGTAGCTACGGTAGCTATGGTGGCTATAGTGGTGGAGTTGGTGGCGCCAAGCAGCAGAAGATCCGGGTTTGGTATGAAGGTAAACCGGAAGGCATCCTCAAACGAGTAGCTTTTGGTGATATTATACTCAATCTACCTAATACCCGGTTTCTGGATATTAACCGTAACCTGTTTGGACTAGAGGCAATCGCCGAATACAAAGGGACTAAACTAACCGCTTTCGGTTCTCGATCGAAGGGGATTACTGATCGTAGGCGATTTCGCGGTGAATCACGTCGCGCAGGTTATGGCCGAGGACAACAGATCGCTGACCATAACTACGTTAAGGAGCGTTTTTATTTTATCCAACTGGGCGAGGATGGTTTGCTTCACGACTCTTATCTTCCTGTTAAACAAGGGAGTGTGGAGATCTACATCGACGATGGGGTTGCTAACAATAATCAAGGAGGGCAACGAACTGTCCAAGGATATTTCAATCTGCAGTACCCTGGGCAAGACTACAATATCGATTACGAAACGGGGCAAGTCGAGTTTTTGGTCTCAGTTTCGCCGGCTTATAAGATTGTCGTTGCCTACGAGCATCTGGGGGATGGGGGTGGAATTGTCGGTTCGCCCAAGAACGTCTTTAACGATGAGAATAGCGATGGATCAATCGACGAAAAGGGGGAAGCCCTTGGCTACGTCACCCTCAAAGACAAAGCGGTACGGGGTACCGAATCGCGTCGAGTTTACAGTTTGGGTAATCGCAATATCAATCCTCGTGATTTTCAGTTGACAATTTGGCGTCAGGGGGCAGGAGAATCGTTCAATACCCCACAGGGTGATATTCCTTACATTCAAATCTTCGGTCTTGACCAGGACGGTGACGGGCGCATAGAACCGGAATATATCGATTTCGATCGTGGGATTTTGACCTTTCCCGCTTTTCGGCCCTTTATGGTCGAAGACCCTGACAGCCCATACTATCCCTACCGTGAACAGTTAAATAATGAGGCTATCTATGCTGAAAACTCGCGCTATGGAGATCAGATCTATACTATCCAGGCCGACTATGCCTACCATTCCGACAGCTACAATGTCGGCTTGTTTGTTATCCCCAATAGTGAAACAGTTCGATTGAATGGGCGTAAACTGCAACGAGACGTCGACTATATGATGATCTACGAAGTTGGCACACTCCGCTTTATGAGCATTCAACTTGATGAGTATGATGAAATTGAAGTCGAGTTTGAACGCGCTCCGTTTGGTGGGGCATTGCAACAGACAGTAGCGGGGATGTGGTTGGAATACGATTATACCCCTAAAGAAAAAAAGGAAAGGGAAGGGATCAAAAGAAAGTTCAACCGCTTTGACCGTTTGATGGGAACGATGGATAGATCTCGGGATCAGGGGTCTTCCGATCGAAGTTTTTCTAGTACCGGTGCTTTTGGCAGAGGCCGAATGGGGCAAAGTGGAGGATTTGGTCGCAGCAGTTTCGGCGGTCGATCTTCCGGTTTTGGAGGAGGATATGGATCTTCTGGTTTTGGCGGTCGATCTTCCGGTTTTGGTTCGTCTAGTTTTGGCATGGGAGGCCGATCAAGACGCGGGATGTACGGGACCGGTGGACGAACACACTTTAATCCGGTCTTTAAGCAGGGATTTAACCTCTCCACCGGTTACATTATCAATACGGGACAGAAGCCAATCGAAGTCCCCGATCCAAACGAGGTACCAAGCCGATTACAAGCTTTCAATCTCAATACTAGTTTTGGACAAAAGTTTAATTTAGCATGGTTGGTCAATCCCGTCCCTTTCATTTATGTTGAGGATTTTCCACTAACTTTCAATTTTAGTGGGGAAGCCGCTTTTTCGCATAACAATCCCAATAGTGTTGGTCTATCCATGATCGATGGGATGGAGGGAGCAAGAGAAACCACCAATGTCTCCTCATTCAAACATAACTGGAGAATGGCAAGTGTGCCTTATCATAGTAACGGTGATGAGGTTGAACCGGATTTGGCTGTTCCAACGGTCGAAAATCGAGCTGTCTTTCGCAAACTCATCAGCGATGAGAAGGATGACAAAGCGGTTGGCAATTACATGCGGAATAAGCGATTACCGGCCTCAGTCATCAACCCAATGGCACGTTCAACTGAAGAATTGCTGGTTATGGAGATTGGTTACGATCTTAGCGATGTGATTGAAGAATGGGGTGGTTTCTCCTACGGCCTTTCAGCCGCAGGGGCGGATTTCTCGCAACGTGAGTCTCTCGAAATGTGGATTCGACCCCGTGGTGATAATAATGTAACCTTGCATATTGATATCGGTGTAGTCAGTGAAGATGCAGATTTAGACTTCCGGCTGGATAGTGAAGATCTACCCAAGCGTTTAGACGATGCCAACGGAGACGGTAAAATTGATGCCCTTGACCTGGATCTGGAAAATTTGCCCATTGAATATAAGTATCGCGCTAACGGAACACTAGACACCGGAGAAGATACAGGTTGGGATTATGATCCTGAAGACGGCTTGCGCTCATCGCTTCGATTAGGGGCCGATAACAAAGCATTGGATACAGAAGATCTAAACGGGGATGGTGTCTTGGATGACCTCAACGCTTACTTAGAGATCTCACTACCGCTCGATAAAATCCCCGAAGAATGGATCAAGCGAAAACGAAACAATGGATGGATGTTTATTAGCATTCCACTGACAGAAGCAATTCCACACGGAGATCGAATTCCGAATTTGGGTTATGTTCAACACCTTCGGTTTTGGTTGCAAAAAAATAGGCGCGGTTCAGCTTATGGGCAGTTTCAATGGTCATCGATCGAATTAGTTGGCAACCAGTGGGAGCAAGGGATTGTCACTCAAAACGGTACTCCTTTAACCAATACTGACGAGAGGTTTGTGGTTGCCACCAAAGATAATTATAACTTTGACGACTACCAGGTGGCTTACGATCAACTCAAAGATAACAAACTTTTCCGTAAGTTGCATCCCTACACCAATGTTAATTTTGCTTTTGATTCCTCGCACCAAAAGGAGCAATCACTGGTTCTCAGCTATAATTTACTACCTAAGTCGTTTGGGATTACCAGCAAGCGACTGCGGGGTCGTCAACAAGGGGAGGGGCAAGATTTCTCTAAGCACAATAAGCTCAAGTTCTGGTTATATGGAGACAAAAGCCAATCCACTTTTGTAATGCGGTTAGCATCGACAGGATTGCGATCCAGTTATCGTTCCACCTACTACTATTCTTCTAATGACCCTTTTTCTGATCCGTCGAAAGATGCTGAAGACGAAGTCAATGTATTTGAAAATCTGACTGATTACTATGAATTTACTATGCCAACTGACTTTGAAGGTTGGAAATTGGTTGAGATTGATTTGAGAGATGAACGGAAAAATGAGCGGTCTGATCCAATCCCTCAAACCAACTTACCTTTCGCTAACAACTCTCAGTTAACCCCTTCGGTTTCGGAGACACTCACCGAGAATGTTGATTCCTCTGCCAAAGAGGATACCGATGATCTGCAACAGCCCGATGGCCATCCTGATGGCCTCACGATTAAAGGGAGTAACAACGCTAATTTGTCAATAAAAAACATCGGTGGGATTCTGCTGGGATTACGTAATGATAAAACCGACGAACTGAGCGGTGAAGTCTGGGTCAACGACATTCATTTGAGCGATCCGTTGGTTAAGTCAGGTTGGGCACGTCGCGGCAATTTATCAGTCGGACTAGGGCAACTTCTCAAGATTCAGAGTGGGTTCGCCAGTCAAGATAAAGACTTTGAAAGTTCTGCCGGTCAGACCAGCAGGCAAAACATGTACGACCGCGGTTATAGTACAACTAACAACGACTACAACCTGAATACTGATCTCACCTTGTTTAGCTGGTTGCCGATTCGCTATACCATTAGTCATCAAGAGACAGAAACTGAGAGCAGGCAAGGATCGATTAGCTCTTATCAAAGTGGAAAAAGCAAAACGCTTAATCGCGATATATCAGCGCAGTTTAGTTTACCTAAATGGCCGATGTTAGGCGTTGCCTATAATAAGCAAGATTTTTGGAATGAACGGCAAGGTTCGCAGTTGAGTGACCTTTATACCGGAACTTTTCGCTATAACTTGGGACAACGCATTGGACTGGATCTGCAGTATCGACATGAAGATGTCGATTCAGATACATCGACGGCCACCTCGACTACTGCGGGCAGATCTTCCTATGGTGGATATTACGGCTATAATCAAGATGAAAAGGTTGATACCGGATCTATCTCCTTGAACCTTCAACCCTTCGAGAGTTTTGGTATTAATACCCGATACGATGTACGGCGTGAACTAGAGAAAAAGGGAGATCGAAAGTCTTCCTCTTACTCACCTTACTCTTCTCTTTCAAATCAGTCAGTTGTAAGTCAAACCGAGTCAAAATCAGATTCGGAGATAAAAAAAGATAAAGAGGAGTATGTTCTAGCTGCCCGCGAGCATCGACTCTCCATCAACCCGCGAATCAATAAAGACCTGCTAGGGATGCGACCCACAATCACTAATCAGGTGAGTTTTAACGAAAATTGGTTTGGTGAGTCAAAAGATGCCTCCATCAACGCTAATATCCGTTTGGGACTTGGTGTCCGACCAAAATCTTGGTTTGGCTGGTTGTTCAATCGACAGCCAAAAACGAAAAAGGGTGACATTGTTCTTAATGATGAATCCACCCAAAATCCAGCAATGGGAGATATGACCGAAGATGAATCCAACTTCAGTACCCAGATCGAGAAAGAAAACGAATTAAATCGACTGGAAGAGATGGGTATTGACCGGGATAGTATCGAGAGTGCGGAAAGTTTGAAAGGGGATTGGATTCAGCAAGATAAACAGGAAATAGATCAAAAACTTTTGCAGAGACAGAACCCAGACAAAGAAAAACCTAAAGGCCTTCTCCAAAGGAGTGTAGAATCATTGTCGATGAATAGCGATGTTAGTTTCAATACCCAAGACTATTTAAGACAACTGGAGTCGGGCGATTCTCTAGCGGAGATTGTTCAGTTTGAGGAGGGGGATAAACGACGCTCTCGCGCCAGAACCGGCACCCGCTACAACGTCCGGACCTCTGTCGATCCTTGGTCCTGGACCTCTCTCAGTGGCAACTATTCACGCAGCAACAGCTTTATGAAGTCGTCTAGTACTTCATCCAAATCCAATACCGTAAGCTATGACGGTAATCTCAAACTTTTTAACTCCAAAAATACCTCTACACTTCAATTACGTTACCGTTACATGACCCGAGATCATAGTAATATCAACGCTCGGATTGGTGGCAGTTTATCGTATGAACCTTCGGTTAGTTGGAGACACTCGTGGAAAAGTGGAACTCGCACTACACTGGGGGTTAGGACGACTTTCCGTGATCAGGAACGCGCCGGAATTAACAGTTTCTCCTTGATCGTTACTCCCAGTTTTAACGTCGACTATAAGCTTAGTTTAGAAAGCGGAATTCGAATTCCGTTTCGACGAAAAGCTATTAAATTAGAACACGACTTGGATCTAAGTAATACCTTTTCGACCGTGGTTCGACGGGAAAGATTTGGTGCTAATCGGGAAGAGAGGTCTGAGCGCTACGAAACAACGCTACAAATGAGGTACAATTTGAGCGCTAAACTGAATGCTAACTTGAACTTGGGGGTCAGCTACAATCAGGATCACGTGGAGGAGGGACGTGACTATTTATCAATTGCCAGTTCATTAACCGTTAGAGGCGAGTTTAGGTGATAGCCTCAAAAAAGTCTAGCTATTTCACTAACAAGCAAGCAACAAGCAGGCATAAAAAAAACCCAGCAACGTCCTACTTTCCCACGGGGTCGCCCCCGAAGTATCATCAGCGCTAAAGGGCTTAACTGCCGTGTTCGAAATGGGAACGGGTGGATCACCTTTGCTATTGTCACTGGGTAAACTTGCACTTTTCTAAGAAAACAAAACACACCCCGAAACTTAGCCGGAGGGTAAAATATAATCAGAGCAGTATAAGTACAAAAAAGCCCCCCTTACAGGGCAGGCTTCAAAATAGTGATAATTGCGCTAGCCTAACAGCTAGTGAGTACCTTATTGAAAATTAACGAAATAGTATAAAAAAGTCAAAGCCTTCGGATTATTAGTGCCAGTCTGCTGAATGTGTCACCACACTTACACACCTGACCTATCAACCTCCTTATCTCGAAGGATCCTTATCAGATTAACTCTGTGGGAAATCTTATCTTGAGGTGGGCTTCACACTTAGATGCTTTCAGCGTTTATCCCTTCCGAACATAGCTACCCAGCCGTGCCACTGGCGTGACAACTGGTACACTAGAGGTTCGTCCATCACGGTCTTCTCATACTAGCAACAGCTCCTCTCAAATTTCCTACGCCCATAGAAGATAGGGACCGAACTGTCTCACGACGTTCTAAACCCAGCTCACGTACCACTTTAATGGGCGAACAGCCCAACCCTTGGGACCGCCTACAGCCCCAGGATGTGATGAGCCGACATCGAGGTGCCAAACCGCGCCGTCGCTATGAGCGCTTGGGCGCGATAAGCCTGTTATCCCCGGAGTACCTTTTATCCGTTGAGTTACGGCCTTTCCACGCAGCACCGCAAGATCACTAAGTCCTGCTTTCGCACCTGCTCGACATGTCTGTCTCGCAGTCAAGCTCCCTTGTGCCTTTACACTCTACGCGTGGTTTCCAATCACGCTGAGGGAACCTTTGAGCGCCTCCGTTACGATTTGGGAGGCGACCGCCCCAGTCAAACTACCCGCCTGACACTGTCCTTGATCCGGATACACGAACCAAAGTTAGAATTCTAGGGCAACAAGAGTGGTATTTCAAGGGCAACTCCATTGAAGCTAGCGCCCCAACTTCAAAGTCTCCCACCTATCCTACACATGCTACACCAAAACCCAATATCAGGTTATAGTAAAGGTTCACGGGGTCTTTCCGTCTTTCTATGGGTAACCGGCATCTTCACCGGTATTACAATTTCGCCGAGTCTCTGGCCGAGACAGTGCCTATGTCGTTACGCCATTCGTGCAGGTCGGATTTTACCCGACGAGGAATTTCGCTACCTTAGGACGGTTATAGTTACCGCCGCCGTTCACCGAGGCTTCGGGTCAAAGCTTCCAGGTTGCCCCTTCACCCATCACCATAACCTTTCGGCACCGGGCAGGCGTCAGTCCGTATACATCATCTTGCGATTTAGCACAGACCTGTGTTTTTAGTAAACAGTCGCATAGGCCATTTCACTGCGGCTCTTGCGAGCATCCCTTCTTCCGAAGTTACGGGATCATTTTGCCGAGTTCCTTAGCCAGAGTTCTCTCGAGCACCTTAGGATTCTCTCCTCACCTACCTGTGTCGGTTTACGGTACGTACACCAAAGTTCGTCCACACCAAGCTTTTCTCGGCAAAAAATCAAACTGAAGCTTCTTATTAAGAGAAGAAGCCCTTGACGCTTCGGACCATCACCTATTCAGTTCTCATATTTTGCGTCCCTTGGTATTTCAATCTCCCTCGGTGGTTCAGGAATATTAACCTGATTCCCATCGACTACGCCTTTCGGCCTCGCCTTAGGATACGACTAACCCCGGGCGGATTTGCCTTGCCCTAGGAAACCTTAGGTTTTCGGTGAACACGCTTCTCACATGTTTTATCGCTACTTATGCCGGCATGGTCACTTCTAGTTCGTCCAGTAAGTCTTTCGATTTACCTTCGTCCTACAATAGAACGCTCCTCTACCACTCTAGTCTATTAGATTAGAATCCGCAGCTTCGGTAACAAGCTTAGCCCCGGTACATTTTCGGTGCACAGTCACTCGACCAGTGAGCAGTTACGCACTCTTTAAATGAATGGCTGCTTCTAAGCCAACATCCTGGTTGTCTGTGTAACATTACATCCTTTACCACTTAGCTTGTATTTTGGGACCTTAGCTGGCGATCTGGGCTGTTTCCCTTTCGTCAACGGAGCTTATCCCCCGCAGACTGACTCCCATGCTTCAGGCAATGGCATTTGCAGTTTGACTGGAGTTGCTAAGATGGTAGTCCCGCTAGTCCAACCAGAGCTCTACCACCATTGCCAAACACATGAGGCTAGCCCTAAAGCTATTTCGAGGAGAACCAGCTATCACTGGGTTTGATTAGCCTTTCACTCCGATCCACAGGTCATCCCCCAGGTTTTCAGCCCTGGTGGGTTCGGACCTCCACATACTTCTACATATGCTTCATCCTGCCCATGGATAGATCACCCAGTTTCGGGTCTACTCCACGCAACTTATCGCCCTATTCAGACTCGCTTTCGCTACGACTCCGCTTCGGAAAAGCTTAATCTTGCTACGTAAAGTAAGTCACCGGCTCATTATGCAAAAGGCACGCGGTCATGCACATCGGTTACCCGATCTCGCACTTCCACAGCTTGTAAGCTCACGGTTTCAGGTTCTATTTCACTTCCCTAACAGGGGAACTTTTCACCTTTCCTTCACAGTACTTGTTCACTATCGGTCGCTAGGACGTATTTAGCCTTAGGAGGTGGTCCTCCTGGATTCCCACAGGTTCGTCTATCCCGTGGTACTCGGGATTCCTTCTAAGCAGGTGTCTCTTTTCACTCACAGGACTGTAACCTTCTCTGGTCGCCCTATTCCAGGGACGTTAAGCTAAAAGACCGCTGCCTGTTTGAAGGTCCCACAACCCCAGACATACGTGTATGCCTGGTTTAGGCTGATTCCGTTTCGCTCGCCGCTACTCGGGAAATCGAGTTTTCTTTCTTTTCCTCAGGGTACTGAGATGTTTCACTTCTCCTGGTTCGCGCCTGTACTGTTACCGCACAGGCGACAGGTATTACTACCTATCCGGTTGCCCGATTCGGGAATCTTCGGATCAAAGCATATAAACAACTACCCGAAGCTTATCGCAGTCTGTCACGCCCTTCATCGCCGCCTAGCACCAAGGCATCCACCGTGAGCCCTTAGTAGCTTTGACATTAAAGCCAAAATTCCTCAAGGTACTCTTGCTAACCTTATCAGTTAGCACAATTATCAAAATTTCAAAGAACAAAAGAACCTTACAACAACACCTGTAAGAAAAACCTACGGTACTATCGAAGGTTCTCTATAAGTGGAGACGAGCGGATTTGAACCGCTGACCTTCTGCTTGCAAAGCAGATGCTCTCCCAACTGAGCTACGCCCCCACAAAATGGGCGTACCAAGAGTCGAACTTGGGACCTCACGCTTATCAGGCGTGCGCTCTAACCGTCTGAGCTATACACCCATAAGAATCTTCAAAAACTGAATTATGCAAGAAGCACCAGTAGGTATTATCTTTGAGCGACTGCCCGCAGGCAGCTATACGGACGCTAGCCACGAGTAGGCTAACTTATATGTCCGAGTGCTCCTTAGAAAGGAGGTGATCCAGCCGCAGGTTCCCCTACGGCTACCTTGTTACGACTTCGCCCCAATCGCTGATCTCATTTTGGACAGCTCCCTCCAAAAGGTTAGGCCACTGGCTTAGAATGCTACCAACTTTCATGGCGTGACGGGCGGTGTGTACAAAGGCCGGGAACGTATTCACCGCGGCATGCTGATCCGCGATTACTAGCGATTCCAACATTCATGGAGTCGAGTTGCAGACTCCAATCCGAACTGGGGCTGGCTTTAAGGGATTGGCTCCCCCTCGCGGGTTGGCGACCCTCTGTACCAGCCATTGTAGCACGTGTGCAGCCCAGGGCATAAAGGCCATGCGGACTTGACGTCATCCCCACCTTCCTCTGGCTTTTAACCAGCAGTCTCATTAGAGTCCCCACCATCACGTGCTGGCAACTAACAACAAGGGTTGCGCTCGTTGCGGGACTTAACCCAACATCTCACGACACGAGCTGACGACAGCCATGCAGCACCTGTCACTTTGCCCCCGAAGGGGACACCATATTTCTATAGTTGTCAAAGGATGTCAAGCCCTGGATAAGGTTCTTCGCGTTGCTTCGAATTAAGCGACATGCTCCACCGCTTGTGCGGCCTCCCGTCAATTACCTTGAGTTTTAACCTTGCGGCCGTAGTCCTCAGGCGGGGTACTTAACGCGTTAGCTACAGCACAGAGGAGTAATCCCCCCTATACTTAGTACCCATCGTTTACAGTTAGGACTACACGGGTATCTAATCCGTTTCGCTCCCCTAACTTTCGTGCCTGAGCGTCAGTATCGAGCCAGAAAGCTGCCTTCGCCATGGGTGTTCTGTACAATATCTACGCATTTCACCGCTACACTGTACATTCCGCTTTCCCCTCTCGTACTCAAGCTATGCAGTATCAAGCACAGTTGCTTGGTTGAGCCAAGCGATTTCATACCTGACTTGCATAGCCGCCTGCGCACGCTTTACGCCCAGTGATTCCGGACAACGCTTGCCCCCTACGTATTACCGCAGCTGCTGGCACGTAGTTAGCTGGAGCTTATTCCTAAGATACAGTCAGATCTTCGTCTCTTAGAAAAGGAGTTTACAACCCGAAGGCCTTCATCCCCCACGCGGCGTCGCATCGTCAGGGTTTCCCCCATTGCGAAATATTCTCGACTGCAGCCTTCCGTAGAAGTTTGGGCAGTGTCTCAGTCCCAATGTGGCTGACCATCCTCTCAGACCAGCTACCCATCGTTGCCTTGGTGAGCCGTTACCTCACCAACTAGCTAATAGGACGCAGGCTTATCTTTGAGCGACTTACGCCTTTCATCGAATATGCCGAAGCAACTTCGATCGTATTCAGTATTAGCATCCCTTTCGGTATGTTATTCTTAACTCAAAGGCAAATTACCTACGCGTTACTCACCCTTTCGCCACTTTCCTCGCAGCCGAAGCCGCGATTCTCGTTCGACTTGCATGCCTAATCCACGCCGCCAGCGTTCGTCCTGAGCCGGTATCATACTCTCCAAAAAGTCGTTTTCTCAAGCCCACTTCAGAAGTGAACCTTGACGAGAATATTCGTATACCTTATCAGTGCGATGCAACATCTTGCATCGCATGGCATTTCTCACGCTAATTCAGTTTTCAAAGATCAATTACTCTACGAGAAACGCTTGTGATTCAACGCCTCTCAGCAAAGCAGGGGAAGTATAACACCTGCTAAATATGGTGTCAAGAGAAAGTGTTTTTTTACCCTTTTTTGTTGTAGTTGGTGCTATTGCTAACGCCAAGATCAGCCCCAAACACTTACCTATATTTACACACAACCTGAATGAACCTATTTTAATTACCCAATAGTGAATGGGGTCTCATTAAAGCACCATTTTGTACCAAAAGAGTGGCCAGGCGCCAGACTGTTGGTAGATATTACCCATGATCTATGAGAATGCTTGATTTTTCAATGTTTGAGGATCATACATACTACTACATGATTGAAATAAACCTCTCGATGACGGAAAAGCAAAAATTGGAATCGGGGCTGTGAAAAGGCACTAGACCGGCGTGAGGCTAAGCGTATAAAATCTGTGTTACTCAAAGATGAGGGCCAATCTACAGAAATGGTTTCACTGGCCTGGAGAAAGTACAAAACTTGTATTCACCGACATTTGCAAGAGTACCTAGCAACAAATAAGCTCACAACGAACAATGGCGGTTGCCAACAAAAGACCACATTTGATTGCATTGTATGGTCAGCCGTCTTGGTTCCTTTTTTGATACATCTACCTGCTTTGGAGCAGAGCCATATTTGGGGTTGACGTAATTCTGCAACCAACACTTCGAGGCACTAACAACAGCTGAAATCCCTGCTCAAAGGATTTATTCGCCCAGCATGAATCCCATAAATAATGGAACTAGCTTTTGATATTGTCTGAACCCACCGTGTCGCAGAACCAACCCTTTAACCACCCAGACGATGAAAAATGGAACCCCGGAAATAGGCATGCCCCAACTGTTGGAGACGGTATACACTTGCTGGGTGAAAGGGCCACCACAAAAAGCGGGTACGCATCAAAGCCAGGAAAAGCGTTGAAATCATACCGATGAAAACGGAAGCCGGGTGGTAACCCTAGAGGCCAGAGACTGAGTTAGCCACTTCTGTATCCGCTCCAGGCCTTGCCTGCCGGCGAGGCCAAGTCACATGGTGGCTATTCAGCATTCCCATTTGATAACTACTGTGGTGAAAAGCCCAAAAGCATGAGCTTTGTTGCATAAACCGATAACGATTCGTGCTTGTCCTGCGCGTACTCTTTTCAATTCCTGATCTCCACCTGATAAGAGTCGGGCTTACCCTGATGTATCTTCCAATTGAGTATGCTACATCCGATCCGCCCTTCGGTTTGCTGTCCTTTCCAACTGCGGCTCCAAAATGCGCTTGTCGCGGGCCGTGTCGCTCTCGGCTAAGCTCCGTTGATGATACCCTTGCTACCGTTTCTATTCTTTCCGTCCATGTGCAGGATGGACTGCGGTCGCCCGTTGTGCGCTTCAATCTGTCGATAGCGTACCGCCCCGGGCTTGGGGGAGTAAGCCGACCGTCGATGGACTTTTCACTGATCATCAGCACCATGGCGGTCAAACCGGCCGATCTCACCGCCTATCTGTTCCCGCATAGGCCGGATCTGCCACGCCTCATCGGTGCCGGCTGCTGTCAAGGTCTGGGCGACGACTTCACCACTGTGGGCCTAGACGTCCAGGTGCAATTTGCCACATGCAATTTACGCCGGCTATGCTGCTGAACCCAATCGTGTTGACTGACCTGCTACTCGCCTTCTCCATACAGTTTCAATCCCAGCTGGCGCACTTTGTCAGTCGGCTTTACCGCCATTCCTACTTCTAGCTCTCGGTGACTCCAGCCGTGATTGGACCTAGCCCTGGGTCTGCCGCCAGGCCAAACCGAACAGTTGGCGCAACGTCTGGGCTGTCTCAATGCTCCAGTCCGAGTCAAGAAATTGGGTGCTGCCTTGAGCCGGTCCGTCATACCGTCAAGCCACCCCGCTGGACCAACAAGCGACTATAGACGCTCCAGTTTTTCACCCGCTAGACCACTCTCTTTTTCGAAGCAGTGGTCGGCTGGCCTGACGAACGAGGAGGCAAAATGGTTTTCATTATAAGCTCTTGGGGGAGGTGACTTTTCTTGGTCGAAAAACCATCTCAAGTGTAATTCGAGAGCCGATACTTTTTCAAGCATTTGGATCAATTCAGCCTTTTCGTGCAACAAATCCAGCAAAAGGGGATACTCCATCCGTGGTGTTTTGGTGGAAAAGACGATTGACCTATTGATCGGCCGTCGGCTCAAACGGCGAGGACCGAATTGGAGTCGAAAAGGAGTCGACAACGTTGTAGCTTTTCGTTAACTGATTCAAAATAGCCGCTAGCCTCCCTACCGGGAGCAGAAAATCGCCGCCTGGCCCATCAGCCGGTTAGTGGCAGATGAAAGACTAAGCTCCCTGCGTCCAGGCCACACCACTGTCTACACCCGATTTGTCACGCATATACTGGTTAGAATTAATGGGGACGACACCCTTGATGGCCGTACTTATGTGACAGATCGAACTTTTGTTGGCATTGATTAGCGAGGGAGGAATATTGAAACTGACCCTGGTCATCTACAGTGCCAGTATAATTGAGATGACCAATGGTCAGGAACAGCTAAGCAAAATACGGTTACTATTGGCTTGGAAAGTGGACAGCATCAATTTGTGGTGCGAGCTATTGATCATCGCCTTAATGTTGGCCTCTTGGAGTCACTAACCATCATCGAAACTGAAGCACCATGTCTTTTGATTCAAAATCCCATCAACGGATATACTGTGAGTGGTGAGCTTTACATCAGAAGCCAGGTTAGGGATGATGATTTTACCTCCTTTCAAGTTTTTTGTTGGATTTAAGGCTGAGGGAGGTACCCATATTTGAGAAAGAAAAAGACATTGGAGTTGAAGTAGGTACGTCAAAAACCGTGTCAGTTGATTTTTGATGCTGAGGCACCACCTAGCGTTTAATTGCATAAGTTAGCGAGAGTATCATGCGGATAGCACTCTATTACGAAATGACTGATCATACGCTGGAGGCTTTCCGCGGCGTACTTTCATCCACCAGACCATCTACACTATTTTAGATGGAGTCCTGAGACGGTCCCAGGATTGTTGACCAAAGGAGTTGGATCTAGTAACATCCAGTGGCGAAACAA
>Ga0208128_1000163_pt1 | contig 27406 bp, 17 predicted proteins | sample ETNtaG_35_FD_185758 | JGI IMG/M metagenome (GOLD analysis project Ga0208128, IMG submission 185758) | Marine microbial and viral communities from oxygen minimum zone, Eastern Pacific Ocean - ETNP201306PF51B (SPAdes) (version 2) | ecosystem: Environmental > Aquatic > Marine > Oceanic ... | reverse complement strand
AATATTTCAACACCCCGAAAGTTTCTCGATAACTGAGTTGAATAGATAGATTATAACCGCAATAATGCAAGATAGCCGCACACAATTTTAAAGGTTACCCGTAGAAAATATGGAGAAAGGACTGATGACAATGAGACGTACTTACAACTGGTGGTTCACACAATTTTCCTTAACCCTTGTATTCCTTGTGTTCTGTTCGCAATTTCTACTTGCGGAGGACTGTTTTTGGACTGGTGACGCAGGCAATGGCGATTGGAATGACCTGGCCAACTGGCTTAATGATGCCGAAGGCGCGGCGGCAGCTGTTCCACAAGCAGGGGATTTAGCAACTTTTGACCGCCCAACTGGTGGCTCATCGCCAACTGCAGGATTTCCAGACGGCGTCGATATCACAATTACCTCAAAAGCTGATGCAACAGACCCAACTCAGGTTGAACTGCCAACAGACATTACCATCAATGAACTAAACCTGGCACCAGGTGGTCAAGATGTTCAACTGACTTTTGCTGGCGCAGGAATAGTAACGCTGACAGCTAACATTACGGTTATTGGCAGCGTGGAAACAACTGCAACTATCCAACTAAACGACAATACGCTGGAATGTGCTAATGGAAAACTTAGCTTTACCATCCCGGACGGTGCGTCAGGTAGTACGGTCACTTTCCAAGGTGGGAGTGCTGCCGTTGTTACAGCCAGCACATTGGAGATGATCACGTTGAGTGGAACCAGCGACAGTGTAATTCAGCTTATGGGGCCAGCTATAGAAGTAACAGGGAATTTGGATGTAACGACGGATGTGGGTAACGCAACATTGGAACCCCAAGATTTAACTGTGGGTGGCGACCTAACTATTAACGCTAACGGGGATGGGACTCCAGTGATTACTATGGGGGCAAATAACCTTGATGTCGGCGGCGCGCTTAAAGTCACCAAGGTCGGAACCTCCGCTGCCGTAGAAGGCTGGCCTCAGTTATCTTCTGCCGGTGAGATCTTGGTCGCCGGGAATGTAGAGCTTAAAAACGTTCGATTTGATGCTGATAAAGTTACTTTCGATGGCGCAGCCAATCAGGCCGTTGACTTCAATGGTACAGACTTAACCGCAGAAACCTTAAAGGTGGTAAATGAATCTGGCACGGTTACGTTTGATAGCAATAGTGCGTTAGACGTGAAAATCCTCAAGGTTTACTCCAATCTAACGCTAAATAGCGAGGCGCAGGACCTCACAGTAACCGAAGCTATGCAGGTCATTGCTGATGGCTCTAAAGGAGTTGCGTTTGAAGCTAACGGTGCAGATCTAACTGACGTCAAATTGCTTGAAATCAAAGCGGGAACCGGAAGTGGGAACGCTACTGTTTCTGGAATGGGTCAGAATATTGTCATTGAGGAGTTGAAAATCTCCTCCGAAGGAACAAATTCAGGGATTCCAACACTGGATATCGGTGACAATGGTATGACCGTCAAGAATCTGACCTTAAAAGATGATGGCTCAGAAATGAGTATTCCCACCCTAAGCGCTGGGGTTGGGACAATCGTTCTAACGGGTAACCTCGCTATTTCAGGGGTCTCCGATAGCCCTACTGTCTCTTTCTCTCCAGCTGTAGATTCCGATGTGCCTTGTGAAGTTATTCTGGCAGGAACCACTAGCCAAACGATCTCACTCGATAAAGGCATAAACTTCCAAAACGTCATCTTGAATATACAGAATATTTCTACTGAAGGGGTTGATCTGAAGACTTCAGCTGCTATTCGTGGCTTGACTATCAGCCACAACCAACCGGGTAAGATTCAGCATGCGGTAGAAGAAGTCAGTGGTAAAGCTTTTGAACTTAAGATGACAGAAACGTCTGGCTCTTTGACTTTTGTTCAACCGGATGGAACAACCAGTGCCTTCCGCCAACTAGCAGAGGAGGTTGGCGATTCTGCTATTACCATTACAGCGGGTGACGACGCGGGTGAAGACGCCGTTCTAAATCTGAATAGTAACGACCTGCTCGGCAGTGACAGTGATCCTAACCTATCAGCAGATCTCACCATGAGCATTATGACCGGTACTGGTGGTGGTAATGCAGAGATCATTCAGGCTAGTGGAGTTATGCAGTTGCGAGATGTGACCTTAACTAGTGCTGGTACTGGTGGAACCAAGCTAAAACCAGGTGGCCCACTCACTGCCCGCGAAATCCATCTCGAGTCAGCCGGCGATGGTGATACTACAGTAGAAGCTGGCGGCGATATCGTGGTGGCGACCCTCATTTTGGAAGGTTCGTCCGGAACTGGCGCCCCAAAACTTGAGTTGGACAATCATAATCTGCAAGTTTCTACTGGACAGGATTCAGGATTACTGGAATTTCGGCATACGGGAGGTGGTGCTCCTGCTATTGGAACCGATACGAGTGAGGTCGGTGATATCTCGATAGATAGGTTTGTTCTCAAGCAAGCGGATCTAACTATGCCCGCCTTTACTGCTAAAGTTCTAAATATCACTGATACGGCCTCTGAAGGCGGGACTAGAAAACTGACGATGGCCGGCACTTTAGCCATTACAGTGGCTGCTTATGTTAGTAGTGTTGCTAATCCCGCAGAATTAAACCTAAACGGGAATTTACTGGTTGGTGGTGGCTCCTTTGAGGTGACCAGTGGAAGCCATCCGGCCAAAGTTTTGGCTGTTGGATCTGTCGAAATTGGTAATTTAACTATTGATTCGTCCGCTGGACAATTAGCGACCTTTAGTCAGAACACGGGTACTAAGTTTGAGGCTGGTGCGATTGAAATCATCACCGGAAGTAGCGGATCGGCAGAACTTGAAGTCTCCAGTTCGCTTCTGGGTGGCGAAAGTGTAAGTGAAGTGTCATTAGAGGCCGATGCTTTAACGCTTCAGTCTGCTACGGGTAGTACTTCGGCCGGAAGCCCCAAACTCAACACTAATAACGTTTCCATAAAAATTGGAGGCGACTTAAGGCTGTTGAAAGAGGGGAATGGAAATCCATTATTAAATCTGGGGTCTGGAAATGTCGAGGTCTCAGGAGATTTGCAACTGACTGGTGTGGGAACAGTACTTCAACTACAGTCAGGTAGTGAACTGGTCTTAGATGGGATCCAAAACCAAGAGATAGACCTGACTAACGTCGATCTGCAATCAGGCGATGTCAGATTGCGAATTAGCAACAATGAAACTGAATCTGGACAAGCGATTGCAACTCTCACTCTTCCAGCTAACTTTCAAGTCGGTGGTGGCCTAACCGTGGACAAATATGCTCGAGCTGCGATCACCTCCAAAGATAACGATAATAACGATCTCTACACACTAGAAGTTAACAAAATTGTTAACATCAATGGTAAAATTGAAACTACAGACACCAACATTAGCTTCCTGGATTCCGAATCAGGGGGAGTAACAATTGGTCCATTTGGAGAGATTTCTGCTACTGGTAGTGCAACTATTAAACTTCCCAAGGGCCAATTAGATAATAGTGCTGGAGGAATGGTAGACCTTTCAGCAACTTCGACCCTGGAAATAGAGCAAAATGCAGAGATAAAAACCAACGACAACCACCTGGTCGCGACTACTCTTGGATCAGTTACAGGTAACTATGATCGTCAGTTTACAGGTACTGGTAGCGTTAGACTCTTACAAGGGCTAAAAGATAATTTCCCGACCCCACCACCTACTCCAATTTCCATCTCAGCTGGTTCTAACGTCGAAATGGTCCTCGGTGAAGACAGCCTTTTAAGTACTCAGTATGCAAATGTTAGCTTCAGTGGCCAAGTTACCCTTGGTAAGGGTACTGATGTCGAATTGTGGGCAGGCCGTCCAATCTCCTTTGGCCCGCTCAAAACTCAAGGGAATGGTGATGTCAACTTCCATGGGAAAGGTAGTGCTTCTGATGGGTACTCGAAGTTGATAGTTAATGGGGATGTTACTTTGGATACCGATATCAACATTGGAAATGGCGAGGATGTTGACGGTGGGAATATCCACATTCAGTTTACCGATAACAGCATCATAACCAATAATGGAACTTTCAAAATTGAAGGCTACCCTGGGAGTAATGATGGTGCGACTAAAAGTAACCGACTGCTTGTATCTGCGCAGAATGTCGGTGGTCAATTAACTTTGATTAATAATGATCGGCTAGATTGGGAATGGGCTGCTGTTCGCGGGATTATTTACGATCCAATGAGTTCCGGCAGCGTTGAATTCTCTTCCAGCGATAGCGTGGTCAATGCGACAGGAAACACCGGCTGGCCAGATGAAAAATTTGCTACTCCAATTGAGCAAGGTTCCTCAGCTATCACATATTTCACTACACAACCGATCTCCACTGATAATAAGAAAGACACCCAACTCTACAATTTCTATGCTACCAATAAACCAAATCTCAATCAAACTATAGATCTCTTCGAAGGTGGAAGTACCAAGGACGGTGTTTACGCCTTTGCCCAAGGTCTAGATGGAAACAGCTCGACTGCGACTTGGGACCACCTCGATCCGCAACCGTTGAGCGAGGTGGCAATGGGGCGGTACTACGTCTATCTGGATCCTTTAGGGGATGATGCAGGTAGTTACGTTGTCATTTCCGATCACACAGTTAACATTAGTAAGATCGTCTTCCTACCAGGTACTAATGATCAACCAACCTCCGGTAGCGACGTTGCTTACACCTCCTTTAGAATTGACTGGACGGATGATGGATTAGCTTCTGCTGAGGTTGAATTACGCTATGCTAATGGATTGCCGAGTCTGCAAACCTTATCCGAGGTACTGGATCAAACAACGCTAATTACTAAAGTTTCCTCAGGCAAAGATGGTGCGGATGGCTCTTTAATCTGGGATGTATCCAATCTGGCTACGGATATAGGAGATACCTACTACATTTATGGCATCTACTACGAGTCGTCAAAAGCCGCTTACTCAGTTAGTAAAGGGGTAAAACTGAAGAACATTCACTTTCTTGCGGAGAATGATTCCGGCCTACTAGAACGCGTTCCCAGCGGAAGTCAGATAGTTGTTGATACCGCCAGTAATACTGACGTTATTGACCATAAGAATTACCTGATTAATTGGTCAGACTGGAATGCCAGTGTTGGCACGATTGACCTTTATGTGTCACAAAAGCTATTTAACACTGTGGCCGAGATCAGATCAGCGGCTACACCGGAAGCCAATACGAACGATTTAACCCGTGCGGTAAGCATTGGTGAAAACCTCGATCCCTCAGGGCCAGACCAGGTGAGTTGGAACTTAACTTCAGGCTTTGGTATCTCCAATTCACTAGCCGTACCCGAAGGAGATTACTATATTTATGCGGTCGCTGAAGATATTAACGACGACGATAAATACAGCAAACTGGTAATTGCAGGGTTGACTGAGGAGGAACAAAAGGAATCTAATCCAGACTTATCAAATTTGGTGCCGTTTATAACGGTTAAGCACAACCCGTTCTTCTATCCAACCGAAGTGAAAGTTACTGGACAGGTGAATTCCGGTCCGGCAGAAGGTGCGGAAGCCATTAGTGTATCCTGGAAAGGTGGGGATTGGGACGACACCAAAACTTCCAGAGTCGGAATTTTCTACGCCCCTAAATCGGCAGTTGATGCCAATCCAGGTGACTTCTCTGACTCAGCGCAATTAAGTGCCAACGCTACAGAGGCGGTCGCTTTAAATCAAGATGGTGATGCTGTCACCACGAGCCAATTAACAGGCCTAAATCTGGACCAGCAATACGGTTTCAGAGAGTGGAATTACTATTCACCTGATGTTATTGCTGATCTAGCCGAAGGTGAGTACGTAGTTTGGGTCGTACTTGAAGATGCAGATGGGGATTCAATCTCCAAGCGCAGTGCCAACACCGTCAATATTACTCACCAAAGTTCTATTCGGATAGATGACCCAATTCCGGTCTCTACTACACGGACGCCACATTCTTACCATACCATTATGTGGACGGATGTCGATCATGATCAATCAGCAACTGTAGATCTATACTATAGCAGTACCGATCTACGAGGTCAAAATGGTGTCGGTGGTCCACTAACACTTCAACAAAGCTTTGACGTCGCAACTTCGTTTACCAAGATAAATAACAATCCAATTAGCGAAGATCTGGACGAAGATGGGGATCGTTACCTGTTTCACCTGGTCGGTCGCGCCGGTGCACCGATCTATGATAGCCAAACCTATTATATCTATGCCTTGATTGATGCTGATGGTGATCAGCAGCCAGAAGCAGGTTACCAATCTGGTGGTTTGATACCTGAAAGACAATCTTCAATTCTGATTACAACGCCTTCTGGGGTCGATGAAGTCTCTTCACAATATACGATTGAGTGGTTAGAATCGTGGACCGACCCCCTGATAGACGTCAATGTGGACGTGTACTTCAGTCCCAGGAAAACGCTTTCTCTCAGCGAATTAGAACTCGGTCTTCAGGACTCAAATGCTGCCACTGGGATTGTTGCTCGAGATCTTCCGCTGAATGAAACTTCTGACGGTTTGATGGCTGGTGAAAACAGCACGATTTGGGATGACCTCATCATCGAATTGGGTCAACCAAGCGCAGACGGGTCGACGACAGACCTAATCGACGAGAATCTGCCCGAGAAGGAAAAAGGCTACTATATCAACCGGCGCCTGGTCTTTACTTCTGGAGTTATTACTTCGGCTCACACGATTCTTGGTTATAATCCACAGACCGATACGATCTCTTTTACGCCGCCGGCTACAGGTATAGGTGGTCAGGCTATAGATGTTAAACCGTCAACAGTGACGGGATATAAGATTGTTATTCCGGACGGAACCTACTACATCTATGCAGTCATGGATTCTGCTGTTGAAGGGTTAGAAGTCAATCGCTCAGAGAAAATAGATCCAGACACTGGTCAGGAGATCCCGAACCCATTTCATCCAGGGCGCGGTGTCAATAACATCTACAATAGCAAAATTAAGAGTCACGTTAACCCGAAATTAACGGGTACTGCGGAATCCGGGTCGAATAACGGGAATACTACTGATCCTATCGCACCCAAAATTGTAGATTCCAGTTTGACGGATGAATCAGACCTCTACCTGGGGGCACGAGTGATTATGACCGCCGGTGACTTTGCTGGACAGAGCCGAACCATTACTGGCTATGATGCTGGTACCGGGACTTTAACCCTTGATCAATCATTTGAGCCCGAGAGTGGTGCATTATACTATCCCGATGTTGATAGCGAAGGTAATCCAATAACACCGGAGGGAACGAATTCTCAGTTCCGGATTGACTCATTAGAAATTTTTGCCCGCAGTGTTGGTGCTATTACCATAACTAACCACAGTGTCGATATCGAATTTCCAGGAGGTAATCGTGCACTGGGCGACTATTTTGATGTCGGTGTTAAACTGGACACCAATGGCCAGCCCATTGCAGGTATTGAAGTCTACTTAACTTATAACGCGGCAACGATTGAGATCGCTGATCCAGCGGTACCATTTAACATTCTGGTTAAAACCGGATATACGACGTCAGAAGCTAATAGTCCTAATGTCCTGATCGCGGACGACTTAGAGGAAATGGATTATGAAGGATTCTCAGTTATTATTACTAGTGGTGCGGCACGAGGCTCCCGAGGCATCATTCAAAACTTCGATAACGCGGCTAAAGCATTGACTGTTGCCCCCCCATTTGCCAACAAAGATGGAACTCCTGTTAAGTTAAACCAAGGTGTATTTTTCCGCATTGATCGGCCGATGGGAACAGGAGCACAAATGGGTGAATGGAGCCCAACTGTCAATGCTAACGTTAGCTTGGCTGCTGGAGAGCTTGATTTTTCCGCTATTTCAACCGGGCAAGCAGCGGAAGCTTTTTCTGCTAATGAGCCCTTCCTATTTGCCACTTTCAAAACCACTGCTGTCGGTGACTCCAACATCAATTTCTCCTTTGCTGAGGGACGAAAAACAGTGGTTATCGATGCTGAAGGTGAAAAGCATATCCCACACGGTCCGTCTACGGTTCTGATTGAGACGATCAAAAAAGAGACAACAAAACTTTCTGGGATTGTTCGTTTGCAAGGGCGAAAAGCCAATCATAGCGACACGGTTACGCTTGAACTGCGGAAACCAGGTAGTATGGGACACTTCCCCGGTTATCCGGATCCGGCATCACCGGCTGCAGCCCTAGATACAGATCTAGTAAAACCTGGAATTCAATTGGACACCAACGCTGATGGTCAATTTACCTTAACAGACCTTCCTAACGGAATGTTTTTCCTGACAGCTAAAACAAGTCACCACCTCCGAGGGCAAAACGGAGAAATGGTCAAAATTAGTGGTAGGGATGTTGTGGTTAGTAAGCCGATTGAAATTCGACCGGGTCAATATATTTCAGGTGTTCGGATCTACGGTTATCGCGATCTGAATGCGGATGGTAAGTTCGATGGAGTTGGCGAATTTGAAGATGAGCTTTTTGCTGGCGAAGCCGGTACAGAAGACAACAAAATTGACCTGAATGACGTCATAGAGTTTGCCAAATTCTACAGAACAGCCGATGCAACTGCTGATATTGATGGAAATGGGGCGGTTGATATCGATGATTTCAAATTTATCGCCAAAAACTTTGGCTTAGTCACTATGGCACCGCTTGGACCGGCAGGGGTCGCTTACGGCGATGATGGTGATTATGTTGTGGGAGAGGCTGCTGGTGGTGGTGAAGAAGCCGCTGCTGGTGAAGAAGCCGCTGCTGGTGAAGAAGCCGCTGCTGGTGGTGAAGAAGCCGCTGCTGCACCTCTGGCTGAATCCCTACCCCATGTTTTTGAAGACCTACTGCATATCTCTCAATTACCTTCTTCCATCGAGTTTGGTGAAACGGTAGAGATGAATGTCACAATCCAGGCTGACGTGCTAGGATACGGATTTAATTTGAAATACGATCCTAGGCAACTGGCAGTCGAGGTTGTTGAAACAGATGGGTTTTTGATTAACAAGACGGTTACAGCCGAAAAAGATCTGAAGAAGTTGATGATTGCACACGCCAGCGCCGAGCCGATACGGGAACCCGTCCGCTTGTCACTGAAACCACTGACAACGGGTACATTCTTGGTAGAATTGATGGATGGTCAACTAGTCCATCTCGATGATCAAACAGAACGGAGTTCAAAAATGAACTATCAGCTTGAGGTTACCACACCTGAACTGATTGCGGCTTCGGTTCTGTACCAAAACTATCCAAATCCATTTAACCCGGAAACCTGGATTCCGTATGCGTTGAAAGATGCTGCTAATGTTCAGATCCAGATCTTTGACTCGCTTGGTCAGGTCGTCAGAGTATTAGATCTTGGTTTCCAGGAAACAGGTAAGCGCCTCTCAACGGAAAAGGCCGCTTACTGGGATGGTCGAAATGAAAAAGGTGAACATCTAGCAAGCGGAGTCTATTTCTATCAGATCCAAGCAGGTAATTTCAGTAAAACCAGAAAGATGGTAATTCTGAAATAATCGATCAGGATTCCCGTTTCACCTGATTAAACTTCTAAGGAGAGAGGTTCCGGCCTTTCTCCTTTTATTTTATTTAGATGCAACTCCCTTTCACATTTTCGTTTTCAAAAAAAAGGTGGCAGGATCAATGGGTTAAAGTTCACTGTACTGATGATGCGTGGGAAGCACAACTCATTAAAACTCTATTGCATGGGCAAGAAATACCTTGTCGTCCAGACCATCAGTCCAAAATCAGGATTTATGTCGAACCTGAAAACGAAACCCAAGCACGCGAGATAGTCAGCCAAGTTGGTGTTGTTATCGCTGAACATCAAAGTACGGAACCAGAGCCAACATCGGCTATCGAAGATTTTACACCTCTAAAAGCCGCTCCAACAGATCTTGGCTACATCATTTTAGCCGAGAAACCAGAAGTCGGTAAAGTTATCCATCACCCCAATCAAGGTTTTGAGTTGCAAGTTGGACCTAGGCCCTATCACATTATCAGTGAGGACCTCTGGGAAGAGTTCACTGACTTTAGCGCCCAGCGTCAGGAATTTGTCATTTTACTCCGTCATGAGTACCCTGAACTGTTGAAGTGGCTTAAAGGTCAGCGTCTGCTGCCCGAGTTTATTCGGTTGATTCAAAGCACCTATCAAGATCGATAGCAGCCTCTAAATTCACCCAACCTCCCATCTTACAACTTTACCCTCGACTGCCACGCGCGAGCCTGTCCTCGATTCCAATCAAGAGCGAGGATAAAGAGGTTAGAAATCCATAAGTTAAGCCCAACACCAAGCACTAGATTTCCTGACTGCATTGCTCCATTACCTTTTGTTTCAAGATCAAGGTCAAGGTCTTTGGCTCAGTCCTGTGCAGGCGCTATCCGGCTTGGAGCCTTTGAGCTAGAATGCGAGCTATCGAAACATGATGACCTTTCGAAGAGAGCCTTGCCTTCGACGATCGGCCAAACGTCATTTAACAACCTAGTCGTTTGCCCATCAACGGTTCGGCAACTATAAATATGTTGCAACTTCCTCGTCTGCTGTATTGGTAGTCGTATCTGACTACTTACCCGGGTTTGGCTGGAATCGGTCTTCTTTTCTCGGCAATCAACTGCTTGGGCGGTTCATCCATGCCGACAAGCGAATACAACGGATCACAGGGCTGTTTATATCCGTCGATTACCTGCTCCATATGAACCACAAAAGTACCATTGTCGAGCGGAGGTATCCGTTGATAGGCTTTGAGATTGAGATCGTCGGTCTCATTTAACAGCGGTGCTAAGCGTTGGACGCTCCCTTTTGGCATCGGGGTTGGAGGGCGCATCGTGACCTCATCAGATCAGATTGATTTTCGACTTAAACCCTTTGGTGTTGACTGACCAATATTAGACAATATTAGTCGGACGTAGATCCCGAATTGGTATAAACCACCAAATCTACCAGCTACCGTATCTTCCTTTGCTCTTTCAGATAAAAGAAGTATGACATCTAAGATAATATGGGATAGGTTCAATTAGCACTTTGCCTGTCAATTGACCAGCCTTATCTTGAGCCAAACCAATACATAATATCGAGACAAACAAAAAGGATTTAAGGTAGTACTAAATCATAGCTGATTTCCTGTCCAAATTATATTCTCCGACCAACCACTTCATGACTTCAAAATGCTTTTCCTATTTCTTGGAAAAAGAACATGTCTTTCTAACAAATCTTCCTAGAAGCCATTTCAAAACTGACTCAGTGTAATGAGGATGCAAGCAAGGTGAAAGGAAGCTTGCTAGATCTGAATTTCTCTTTCTCAACCAACAACCCGTCGTCGCCAGTTTGGCCGCCATGCCAAAGTCGGCTTAACCTTCCATCGACGCCTGTCAGACCGCAATTTACCATTATCCTCATCTTTCTTGGTTTAGTTGTTTTTAGGCTACAGACAAATCAATTCAATGCCGCCTTCCAACAACCTTTGGCCCAGTGAATTACTGTCGGACCCCTTATCCGCTATGATGCGAACAGGATTTTGCCGCGACCGACTACCACTTTTTCTCGGCACCGCAATCTTCTCAATACCGGGTTCCACCCGTTTCATTTTTTTGCCCAGGCCAAACTGCCATGGCAAATGTTTCTTGCCAATCTAACTGACCTTATTGCCCCAGTTCTAACAGGAACTTAGGCCATATTTTGGGCCAAACTCCCTGATCTTCCCATTGCCGCAATCTTGTCTTGGGTCCACCTTTTTTGGTGAAGGCTTAGGTTTTGGCCGCAAGGATTCAAGTTTTACTCCATTGTTGGTTGGTGACAAATGAAATGTTATCGTTCAACCAGCATCTTAATCACTTTGGGTTAAAATACAAACTCATTGTTAATGCTAACAGGTTGGCTTTTGCCCAACTATACAGAATATGAAGAAAACTATGGCTTTGCGTAACATCAGTTACATCAATCTCAATGGTTGTTATTAACAGGTGAGAGGCCAGGTTGGCACTTCAAAGGAAAGTATAAATATTATGATGCACATCAGATCGGTGATTCCCAGTTGGCAGGCAGTGGCACTCCCGCAGGCTATTAGATGAAAAGTTATACAAGCTCGACTCTCTAGAGAACCACTGCTGACAGATTTGGTAGGGAAGCATCCTGATTTGAGCCTGAAGGAAGTGAGCATTGATGGCCTTTCAACAGCTAACCTTTCAGGGCAAGACAGGTGAGATTCTGGGAGAGGACGTGGAACTGTTATTCTCGGCTAATGCGAAAGAAAAAAGGGTATTGAGAATCCTACCCGTAGAACAACTAAAATCACAAAACGGGATAATGTGTCGTGTATAACTAGCTATACCATAGTGTTTTTATCCAAAGACTACAATCTGGATTCCTATCTCCTAGGGGATCTTACTCTAAATTAGGAAGCTAAGAAATACCAGAGTCACACGAATGTATGAAGAAAACCGAATGTTGTCCGAATTCTGATATTGGTAAAATATACCGTGTTAAACAGGAGAAGCTTTCTCCCTGGCTACAGACTCAGGTTAATGACTCTGATCTAGATTCCGGCCAATTTAATGGGAACTAATGGATTGTAGGATCCAGAGCATGGAAGTGATGAGAATGGGAGAGTGTTTTGACCAGAGTCCGTCTCAAAAAGGAAAATTAGGTGGAAGCGACAGTATTCGTTGACTCGACAGCAGTAACTTGATAGGGTATTGCTATTTGGGTTCATGAATTTAAGTAGCATTAACTATTGAGTCTTACATTTATGCTGTCAGTGTTATATTTTAGCTGGAAACAAACCAGAGAACATTAAAGGAAGATAGGATCGCGACGTAATTCTGAGTGATGACTTTTAACTTTAGCTATGATTTTGGTTAGTCTATTGGATGCAGTCCTTGATAAGGGTATCGCTCTTTGTCTGGCCTTTGATGGTGTTGGGGGAAAAGATTAAAGATCTATCTTGATAGTATTATACTACTTGGTAAACAAGGTGAAAGGTTTAAGCTTGCCGGAATAAATGTTGAAACTCTTCGCATTGGATGTACTAAGAACCGGTCAAAATATACACGCGATGGTGTTATGATTGATGAAGCTGCTCTTTGGCGTCGCCCCCTTAGTCTTGGCGAAATCAAAATGGTAATAGCAGGTGATATTATGGCAGTCGTTTTTCCTAAGGAAATGCCAGCTGTGGCACGGGATGCCATCAAAACCTCACTGAGAAGTTAGCCTCTATTAACGTAAGGGGTTGATTATTTACCTTAACAGCCCTCGTTTGTGCTAGTAGAGGTATAATAAATTGAATTAGTTTGACTCCTGCCTGATTTGAAATCAATTATAACAGTTGCTCCTTATTCCTTTGTTCTTACTGTTCTTTGTTTGAGCGCCTTGACTTGTAGCCGTGGTGATAATGCTAAACCAGTTATTGAGGAGTTGATACTACCTACAATAGTTCGGCCAGGAGAAACAGTTGTTTTCAAAGTGGTTGCGCATGACCCAGATGGAGATCAATTGACCTATATTTGGATGGTAAATGGGGAGATCTTATCTACAACGCAGTCAACAGCGATCTGGGTAGTTACTCAAGCCTTAGCAGGTCAGAAAATAGATGTAGTTATCTCTGTGAACGACAGCCTCAATGAACCTATTGTGACAAAAAGTCCTCTAAAAATTCGATCCTTCGACACACAACATCCGGAGAATATGGTGCTTATTCCTACTGGAGAGTTTGAAATGGGGACAGATGTGGATCAGATACCCCAACTTCTTCGGTTAGAAAAACAATATTTTCCCGATGTAGAGGCAGGCTGGTTCGAAAACGAAACCCCACGACATAAAGTTTGTCTGGATGCTTTTTATATGGATATTTATGAAGTATCTAATGCCCAGTATAAGGAGTTTATTGACGAAACAGGATATCACTTACCTTTGTACTGGAATACATTTGATTTTGCACCCGATCATCCTGTAGTTGGCATTAGGTGGTATGATGCGGTGGTCTATGCTAAGTGGGTGGGTAAACGATTACCGGCCGAAGCGGAATGGGAATATGCGGTGCGTGGTGGATTAGTTGGCAAAAAATACCCGTGGGGCGATGCTGAAGTTGATGGGAAACGAGCAAGTTTTGCCGATAAAACTATCAACTTAAATTGGTCAAATAAAAATGTTAGCGATGAATATAAATACACCGCCTCTGTTGGGACTTTTCCTCCTAACGATTATGGATTGTATGATATGGCAGGCAATGTGTTTGAATGGTGTTTTGGCTGGTATGATGCAGATTACTATGCAAAATCGCCAGAGTATAATCCAACAGGTCCCATATCGGGCACGATGCGTGTTATACGGGGTGGTTCCTGGAGTTATCCTCCAACTCGTGAGTTATCCTCCAACTCGTATGCGAGTTTCTCGTCGTACTGAAAAGCATCTAACCAGCATGCTTGATTACGTTGGCTTTCGCTGTATCAAAAGTGTTGTGCCTTAAAAACCTATTTGGTAGAAGATGCAGTTGACGGTGGCACAACGGCTATGGATGCTGTTGGATTCGGTGTTGGCCAGCCGGGTTAGCAGCTTGGAGTGTGAACTGATGCTCTGGCTCTAGCCAGTACCCCAGACTGTGGTAGCAACTGTCGGCCACCTATGGAACTTACCCGTCTTCAGAGTCCATAGCATCCGAAGATATTGCTTCCGTTACGTCTTTTTCTTTCTCACGGTATTGGGATTCCCAGGGCTTCAGCCGTTTCACCTATCCAGGGAATGTTTCTTCGCATCCTATCAGCATACATCCTTTATGCGCAACCATTCAAGAGAATTGGTATTACAGCATTTACCCCGCTAAGGGTGAGCTTGTCCTGATTTAGGCCTGTCTGTAGTGGCTGTGCGATTAGGGCCAAAGCGTATATGTAAACCTGAATGCCCTACGGGTTGGCGATCATACAGCATTTGTGTTATCAGCCAGAAAAGGAGAGAAGAACCGGTCAACACAGCAAACCCCGCCAGAAGCCCTCCGTTGAACCACTGTTGCTCACCAAAAGCTACGATGGGAGTAACTGAGAAGCCAACCGGAACCGATAAGGCTAGTATGGTCACTAAAACGCCATTAAAGGTGATAACGCCTTCTGTTACCAATCGGCCGGGTGAAAATCCGGTCAGTGCGCGCTCAAAATTGAAGACGATAATCCACCAGGTGAAAACCAGGTATAACAACTGACCTCGACCAAGCCAACTCTCGGGGAATAACGGAATCGGGTGCTCGAAATGGATGATTAGCAGATATAGAATGGCACCACCGATTGAGAGATAAATTAATTCAAACCAACCGATGAGGCCTCTGGAAGGCAAAAACAAACCTACGGTTGGCAGGCCATAAAATCTTTCGGGTAGTGAAGGTATCTGCTGAATCCAGGTAGAGACAGCTTTACGATGATTGAGGTAGGTTAAAACGACCAACACAAAAATGACAGCGAAAATGTGCGTCCATTGGGGCAGGTCTAAGGCGGTAGAAACTGCTGGTTGGGTCAACCGAAGCATGCCGACACCAGCGACCAAAGCCAAGCCGAATAGAAAACCTTGGGTCTGCTCCATGACACTGTGCCAGTTAGTTTGCCAACCGGTTCTGATCCAAAAGAGTTTTATCATTTGTCCAAGTGAGAAGGCCAAGCCACCGAGGAAACCAGTCACCAGCATTGACAGCAAAAGTTGATGCAAGTCGTGGCGGAGGCAAAAGACAATTGCACCTAGAACAATTCCAACACAACCAGACCAGTTGTCACCTCTGGGTGGTGTCATGCGTAATTTCAACAGGTTAACCAGAACCAGAAAAGCGAGCCACCAACCAATACCTAGGTGTAGAATCAACGAAGTGGCAAAATCAAATCCACCGCGTATAGCCACCACGATCAAGGTCGCTCCCATAGCAACAGTAACATCCAGCCAATCGGTGTCGTACCAGTAAAGGGGGCTCTCGTGCCGTTGAGACGATTGATAATCGTAGTTATATCGTGTAATCAGATCGATCAGAAATAGCTGCAATGCCCAACCGATAAAAACCGACAGAAATGGTAGAAAAAACAAGCCCAATCTATAGTTGTCTAAGATTATTGGTAAAGCGATGGCAAGACCACCTGGAGCTGCCCACAAAAAACCGATAGCAAATAGATTGGCGTAACCGTAGAAGATGGTAGGGGAGTGGCCGGAATGGGTGTAAGAGACGACCTGCATGTAGGACATGCTTCCGCCAAAAGACCAACCAATTGCGCTAAACATAGCGAAAAAGTGGACTCGTGGAAGCCAGTCCAAACGGCCGGAAGTCAGACAGATGGCTATAGCTACCAACGCACCAGGTAGAGCCGCACCAACTTCGTGACCAAAATTACCCCGAATTCCCCAACCGATGGAAAGTGACAATGCGCTTAGGGTCCACATCTGCCAGGGGATATTGTAAATTTGTTCCAGCATTACGATGCTGGGGACCGGTTTTCTACGGCTAGTTTGAGGGTGTTTTCCAATAAAATGGCCCGGGTCATGGGACCAACGCCGCCAGGAACAGGGGTGATTGCGCCTGCAACTGCACTCACAGCTTCAAAATCGACATCACCCACCAGTTCGGTTCCAACCCGGTTAATCCCAACATCGATTACTACGGCTCCTGGCTTAATCATCTCGGCCGTTATCATCTGTGGTCTTCCCGCAGCCACTACTAAAATATCCGCTTGGCTGGTTTCGGCGGTCAGATCGACTGTCCGTGAGTGACAATAGGTTATGGTGGCTTGACGTTCCATTAACAACAGCCCAATGGGTTTACCAACTAGCGTACTGCGTCCAAGACAGACCGCCCGTTTTCCCTCTACCTTAACTCCGATCTCATCGATCAGGCGGATAATACCTGTCGGTGTGCAGGGGGCGATTTGATGACGACCGATCAGTAGATTCCCTTGACTAATAGTGCCCAACGCATCAACGTCTTTTCCTGGCTTGATAGCATTAATTACAGTTTGTCCGTCAATATGCTCCGGTGTTGGCATTTGAGTGATAATACCGTCGATTTTATCGGACTGATTAAGACCTGCGATCAAGTCTAGGACGTCATTTTGATTGATATCCGCTGGAAGCCGGTGAACCTCGGAGTAGAAATTGACGCGGTGGCAGTCTTTTTCCTTGTGGTTAACGTAGATGGTGGAGGAAGGATCGCTCCCAATTTGTACAACCGCCAAACCCGGTGTTAGACCGAGTTGCTTGGCCTGTCTCCTGATTTGGCTGCGGATTGATCTGGCAATTCGATTGCCATCGATAATTTGTGCCAATCTATGATCTCCTTAATCCTGAGGTGAATTAGTATCGGCGAGGCGCTGGTAAAACACATCTTCCAGCGACGGTTTGACGAGCCGTAAATGCCGAATTTGGGTATTCGTCTCCAGTGCCACCTGGAAAAAGACCCCTCCATTCATTTCATTGGCTGACGTCGCTGTAGTTTGGTCATCAGGTGTAGCTAAGATCCTTAATTCTGACATTCGTTCGCAATTACAACCGTATTGATTTAGGGCTGTTATATACCGGTTCACATCTCCCTTTAACCCTAGATCATAAGTTACCTTTTGGGTTGATTGAAAAACTTGGAGGTTTCCTGAAAATGCAATTTTCCCATCATTGAGGGCAATCACGATGGTGCAGGTTGATTCAATATCATCTAGGATATGGGAGGAAAAAATGACGTGGATCTCTCGATTGGCGGCTAGATCTGCAACCAATGATAACATCGACTCCCGGCCTTTTTGATCCATTCCACTCGTCGGTTCATCGAGTAGAAGCAGTGCTGGATCGTGTACCAGGGCTTGCGCCAGTTTCAGTCGCTGACGAAGTCCAGTTGCATAGGTTTCAATCGGTCGATACCGGATCTCACCAATACCGACGTAGTTTAGTACCTCATGCGCACGTTGTTTTGCTGCTCTATTTGTCATTCCACACAGTTGCCCAGCATAACCAATGAAACTGACAGCACTCATACCCGGAATATAACTGTCATTCTCAGGCATATATCCTATCTGACGGCGAACGTCTGTTCCCTGATGAGTTACGTCTTGTCCAAACAAGCGAGCTATACCTGCTGTTGGTTTCAAAAAACCGAGCAGCGTTTTGAGAAGTGTGCTTTTGCCAGCCCCGTTTGGACCTAGTAGACCGATTGCTCCCCCTTCAAGTTGAAGGTTTAAGCTATCGAGGACAACTTTCTGACCGTAGTGAACGGTTAGGTTTTCGAGTTCAACTAGCATTGGAGTTAGCAACAAAAAAGCCCTCTGGTGACGGGAGGCCAGAGTGTGCATAGTACACTAAAGATCGCAAAACCATATGGAGAGTAAGCATGGGTCACCACTCTGAATGGTGTAAAGTATCACACTCATTTTGATGATTGCTAGCGTAACACAAAGAGTACAAAATTTCAAAATTTAGATTGTGTCTTTTTGACAAAAATCAAATCCAGGAGCGAATCAATCAAAGTCAAAGTTACAGCGCGTTTCCAAAGAATTGCAACTCAACTAATTCACCCGATTTAACCGTTGTCTCAGGGGGAATTGTAATTAAGCCGTTGGCCAAAACTAAAGAGTGAAGGATACCTGAGCCCTGGGCCCCGGTAACTTGAGCATAGTACTGACCGTCTCGTTTCTCAATGATGGCTCGTGTATAATTGACTCGATCTGAGTTATTAACCACATTTTGCTGTAGAACAGCACAAAAGATCGGGCGGTTCAGTATGGTATGCCCCGCCATTTTCCGTAACGCAGGCCGAACAAAAAGGTCAAAAACGGTTAAAGAAGAGACCGGATTACCAGGCAAGCCAAAAATTGGTTTCCCTTCGGCTAGCCCAAAGGCCTGTGGTTTACCCGGCTTCATTGCAACTCGCCAGAAGTTAATTTCCCCCAAACGAGACAAAACCGATTTGACAATATCGTATTCACCAACGGAGACACCACCACTGGTAACCAAGGCATCGGCTTTTGTCAGCCCGCGGCGTAGGGTTTGTTCCAACTCAGCTTCATTATCCCGGCAAATCCCTAAGTCCAAAGCTTGATATCCAGCTTCTTCTACTTGCGCGCAGATACCATAGCGATTACTATCCCGAATTTTGCCTGGATCTAGATCTTGTCCCAGTTCGGTTAGTTCGTCTCCAGTGGAAATAACAGCGACTACCGGTGATCGAAAAACGTCAACCTGTCCGGTATTTAGTGAGGCTAGCATAGCGATTTCTTGGGGGCGGATCTGCTTTCCTTTCGACATGACGAGATCGCCGGTTTTAACACTTTCGCCGGGGAAACGGACGTTCTTTTCCTTTGTCACGCTTTCGTAGATCTGAACTCGTTGCTGGTCTGATTGAGTAACTTCTACCATCACAACGCTATCTGCTCCCTCAGGTAGCATCGCCCCGGTCATAATTTTGGCGGCCTGTCCAGATTTAAGTGTCTGTTGTGGCGCATGACCTGCCGGAATAACTTCTACTATCGATAGCGTAGCGGGCTGATCCTTCGACGCCCCTTGCAAGTCGTCGGCAATAACGGCAAATCCGTCCATGGCCGAGTTTCGGAAAGGTGGTATGTTTTCATTAGCGTAGACATCCTCAGCCAGAATACAACCTTGGCTATTCGAAATATGCCGTCGGTCGACAGGTAAGGCTGAAACGGCCTTTAATATTTTATTCCGTGCTTGCTCAACAGTGAGCATCATCGTATTGTTTTCTCCTCATTTTTATAATGTCTGCATCTTAACACTTGAAAGATGGTTCGTCAACTCTAGTGTTCGATATAAATTTACCACTCATCTGTGATGATTTTTTTGGTAAATGACCCGCCTTTCTGTTATAATTTTTTGTACCAATGAGGTATCTGAAGTGGCAGCAATTCCGAAAGGGACACGTAACAAGATCGTACAGGTGCTAAAAAGAAATCAAGGGTTGAGTAGCACTGAGATCGGCGAGCAGCTCGGTCTGCACAAGGTAACAGTGCGGCAACATCTCGATGTCTTGGAAAATAATGGATATGTTGACTATACCAAAGAAAGAGGTCGCCGGGGTCGCCCACGTAACGTCTATCACTTAACGGAAAAGGCCATCAATCAGCTCTTTCCTCGTAACTATCCAGGTTTTGCCGTTAGCCTACTGGATGCAGTGGCGGCCACCGATGGTGAAAAAAAGGTACACTCCCTTCTCCGTCAACAAATGGAACAGCGAGCGGCAAACTATTTTCAAGGGCAAAAGTACGATAGTTTAGGAGAGAAAGTTGAAGCGCTGGCCGACTTTTTCAATCGTGAAGGACATATGGTCGAAGTTGAAGAGACCCGAAGTGCATTTGTGTTTAGAGAGTACCACTGTGCTTTAATCAATATTGCTGAGAAGTATGGGCAACTTTGCCAGATTGAGCTCTCATTCTTTCAGAATATACTTGGCCTGCCAATCCAGCGTGAATGTCACATTGCCTCAGGCGATAGCCTCTGTAGTTACCACATCCCGAAAATGAACATCATTAATTGATGATCTAACCACTGTATTTGTTTAATCCCAAATCAATAGAGTTTACGATCGTGTTGTTGACGATATTATTTGGGTTGGCAATTTCATTGGCACTCTAACTAATCTGGTCAAGCGATCCACTAATCCGTTCTAGAACCAACTAGCCCTGTTCTCCATGTTTCACCTATGAGGCCTCCGGTGTGGACGTCTTTGTGCGCTGATATTTTTCAAAGCTTTCCGGATGAGCAACCAACCCAAATCTGCAAACATCATAATCATTGGCGGGGGCGCTGTTGGTTGCGGCGTGGCGTATTCGCTGGCGAAGGCGGGAGCGGAGGATGTGCTGCTGCTGGAGAAGGAGCCGACCATGGCGGCGGCTACTTCCGGCCAGGCGGCGGGTCTTGTGGGTCAGGTGCGCAACAGTGTGGAGCGCACTAGGCTGGCAATGTGGTCGGTGGAGACTTTCTCTGAACTTCAGGCTGACGACCTGGCCAATCCCGGGTGGCGGCAGGTAGGGTCACTGCGTGTGGCGTTGAACGATGAGCGCGCCAGGGAATTTGAGCAGATGAAAGCCGTGGCTGATGAAGCCGGTTTGGAAACTGAGTTCATTGAAAACGCCGCCGCACAGGCCAAGTGGCCGCTGATGAATTTCGCCGCGGCCAAGGCCGTGCTGTGGTGTCCTTCTGATGGTTATTTGCAGCCAAGCGACCTGACCATGGCCTACGTGGCACATGCCCGGCGCGGGGGCGCAAAGTTTCTGACCGGCACACCAGTGCGCAGTATCCACGTGAAGGAGGGGGACGTGAGGGGCGTGGAAACCGACATGGGCACCATTGCCTGCAAAACTGTCGTGAACGCTGCGGGGGCGCATGCGTTTCACGTGGCCAGGAGCATTGGGCTTGAGTTGCCGATTGTGCCGGTGCGCCATGAGTTTTTTGTGACCGTCCATGCTGATGGCTTGGAGCCCAATCTGCCCGTGGTGCGCATCCCCGATGCGACGCTATACCTGCGCGCGGAGACTAACGCGCTTCTCTGCGGTGGGTGGGAGCCACAGGCACTCTCCACTGACCCGCGCGATTATCCGCTTATTGATGAACCGCCGCTCATTGAGCCGGACTACGAGGTGCTTGGCGGGTTTGCCGAACAACTCGGGCCGCACCTGCCAAAAGTCAACGAGCTGGGCCTGCGCAGCGTATTCCGCGGATGGCCGACCTTTACGCCCGATGGCCGGTTCATCATCGGCCCGAGTAGCCAGTTGTCAGGCTTCGTGATGGCTGGCGGTTGCAACGCCCACGGTGTGTCAGGCAGCGCCGGCATCGGCCGCCATGTGGTGGAGTCGATGTACGGGGACACACCTTCTGATTATGCGCGCAGCCTGTCGCCCGACCGCTTTGCCGACAATGGCTGGAACTGGGAAACCGCCCGGCGCGACGCGCAACACTATTATGAAACTTACTACTGTCTGGGGCATTAACCAATGAGCGAGAACATATCAGACGTCATCATTATTGGGGCCGGTGTGGCCGGGTTGTCCACTGCCATGCAATTGGCCAAGCGCGGAGCGTCGGTGAGGGTGCTTGAGCGTGAGCAGATTGGCAACGGCTCCACCGGGCGCGCGGCGGGTCTACTCGGGCAGTTGCGCGGTACCTCTGAGCACACGCGCATGCTCATGGATGGCGTGAAGATCGTGAAGGAGCTGGAGGAGTTGGCGGACGTTGAGATTTACGTGCAGACCGGTTCCGTGCGCGTGGCCGAGACGCCTGAGCGTGCACGGGAAATCACTGACCTTGTCAAGATAGGCCGGTCGATTGAATTCGACATCGACCATATCACTATCGATGAGCTAGCCGAGCGCATGCCCCATATGCACACCGATGACCTCATCGAGGCCTGCTGGTGTCCCACCGACGGCCACCTGCAGCCATCCGAGTTGGCCCTCGCCTACCATAAAGTAGGCAAGGCTCATGGCGTGGCTTACCAGACCAACTGTCCCGTCACTGGAGTGCTGCTGGACGGCGACAAGGTGACCGGTGTGCAGACGTCTCAGGGGGATTTTCACGCTCCCATCATCGTGAACGCTGCCGGGCCGTGGTCGTATCTCGTTGCCGATCTTGCCGGAACCACACTACCCAACGCTGCGCTGGGTCATGTGTACCTCACCACGCAGCCGAATCCGGATCATCCAGTGGATCGGCTCAGCCCGGGCTTCCGCAACCGTCATCATCGCATCTATGGCCGGCCGGAAAACGGCGGACTGCTTGTCGGTATCTACGGCGAGGACTGCCCCGAGTATGACATGGACACGTTGCCGGTGGACTTCGACATGTCTGCCATGAAGGCGCGCCTTGATGACATTCATCTGGCGATGCTCATCCATTCCGCGCAGCAACGTTTCCCTTGGATCAACGAGCGCACACCAATGCATGTCACCACCGGCATAATGACCTTCACGCCCGACGGCCGGCCGTTTTGCGGTCAACTGCCGGGCCACGAGGGACTTTACCACTGCACCGGATTTTCCGGGCACGGCATCGTGCAGAGCCCGGTCATCGGTGTGATCATGAGTGAGCTGATCCTTGATGGCAAATCGTCCTACGACATTGAGTCCATTGAGGCTGACCGTTACTGGGAGGTGCCCGGCTTTCAAGACCGCGTCGAGATTAAGGAGCGGTGCTACAAAATGCAGGGCAGTTACTACGGCCGGGTGGAGGGCGAAATCTCCGGGACCAGCTAGGAGGCGCAGCATGAAGATTCTCGTCCCCTGCAAACGCGTCCCCGACCCCGACCAGAAACCGCGGCTCAACGCTGATGGCAGCAACATTGATGACGTCGCGGTGTCGTTCATTCTAAACCCCTTCGACGCCATCGCCGTGGAGGAGGCGCTGCGCATCCGTGAGGTTGCGCATCCTGACACCGAGATTGTGGCCGTGGGCATCTGCCCGGTTGATGGCGAGGCTGAGCTGCGCACCGCGCTTGCCATGGGCGCTGACCGGGCGCTGCTGGTGGAGCACGCCGGCATGTCCGACCCATGGAATGTTGCCCGCCTGCTCGCTGCCGTTGTCGAGCGTGAGCAACCCGGCCTTGTGCTTATGGGCAAACAGGCCGTGGACGATGACTCCAACCAGACAGGCCAATTCCTTGCCGCGCTACTCAACTGGCCGCAGGCGACCTTTGCTTCGCAGCTTGAGTTTTTCGACGGCGGCCTGCGCGTGCACCGCGAGACCGACCTGGGGATTGAGATCATTCGCGTGACACTGCCCGCCGTGGTCACCGCGGACCTCCGCCTCAACGAGCCCCGTTACGCATCGCTGCCCAGCATCCTGAAGGCGAAAAAGAAATCCATCGAGCACACCACCCCTGCCGAGTTGGGGGTGGCACTTGAGCCACGCGTACAGCTCCTGTCCATGGAGGTCGTGAACAGCCAACGCCAATGCGAACAAGTCAGCAATGCCGCCGATCTTCTTGCCAGGCTGCGCGAAGCGGAGGTGATTGAATAATGAAGACGCTGGTTTTAATGGAACACGATGGCGTGGCGTTACGGTCGGGCAGCGGCGAGGCCCTGGGCTTTGCGCGCGCGGTAACCGAGGACGTCACTGCGCTTGTGCTTGGTGAGGGTATTGCAGCCATGACAGCTGAGGCTTCAAAATTTGCCCCGGTGCTGGCAGCGGACAATGCCGCGCTTGCCAATTCCGTGGCCGACCGCTGGGCACACGTGATTGCCGAAGTGGCCCGCAACCATAACGCTGAGCTTGTCGTGGCCACGTCCACCACTTGGGCCAAGGACATCGTGGGTCGCGCGGCCGGGCTGCTGGGTGGTGCGATGGCCAGTGACGTGATTGGCCATGAACTGGAAGGGGGCGAATTGCGCCTGCGCCGGCCGATGTTTGCCGGAGCCATCACCGCCACCATCACGCTCAAGGGCTCGCCGCAAATCATCACTGTGCGTTCCTCCGCCTATGACACGCCCGCGCCGGCCGCCACGCCTTTTGCCATCAACGCGGTGAGTGTTGACGTTGACGCATTGCCCAGTGGCATGGAGCTTGAGGGAGTTGATCGCAGGATCGACGCACGGCCGGATGTAACCGAGGCGCGCATTGTGGTTTCCGGTGGTCGCGCATTCAAGGGCTCTGAGGATTACGAGAGGCTCGTTGGTAGCCTGGCTGACCGGCTCGGAGCGGCTACCGGCAGTTCACGCGCACTGGTCGATGCCGGCATCACGCCCAACTCCCTGCAGGTCGGCCAGACCGGCAAGATTGTCGCGCCGGATCTCTACCTGGCGCTTGGCATAAGTGGCGCGGTGCAGCATCTGGCCGGCATGAAAAATTCGCGTGTCATCGCGGCAATCAATCGGGATCCTGATGCGCCAATTTTTGAATTCGCCGACTTCGGTCTCATTGGAGACGTGTATGAGGAGGTCCCACGCCTTATCGAGCAGTTGAAGAGCAGCCAATGAACGGCGAGCTGTCACGCGAAATCTTCGGCAATCTGGATGACACGTCCCGCAAAGTTTTTTACGTGCTGGCGTTCTTGTCGTCGGCAATATTCGCGTGGGGCGTATGGCGGCGTGTGCGGCTTTGGCGACGTGGCCGCCCAGATAAAGAACGTATCGATTGGTCCAGTGCCTTCCGCAATATTTGCACCCGCGCCCTGGCCCAACGCACGCTGCGCGGCACCCGGCCCAAGGCGAGCTTGGCGCATCGCACGTTATTCTGGGGATTCCTCGCGCTGTTCATCGGCACCATCCTCATCAGCATCGAGCATTACGGCGCGGCGCTGATGGGGCGCAAGGCGACCGAGCCGCTGTTTCATAAAGGCGTATATTATGTAGTCTACGAAATCACGCTGGACACTTTCGGCCTGTTGATGATTGGCGGCGCAATGTGGTTTGCCCGGCGGCGCATGCGCGGGGATAGCTCGATGGAACATCGTGCGGCCGACCGGCTGGTGCTCGCATCGTTGTTGGTGCTGGGTGTCACCGGTTACCTCATTGAGGGCCTGCGCATCATCCGTGAAAATACTCCCATGCCCGGCATTTCCTTCGTGGGCTTCGGTTGCTCGAAAGTATTTGTCGCTGCCGGGGTCGGAAAAACTAACGTGGACTCGATTCACTTTGGCTTGTGGTGGTTCCACTCGGTGGTCGCCTTTGGTTTCATCGCCGCGCTGCCGTTTTGTCGGTTGGCCCATGCGATTGCCGGTATGCTGAGTTTGGCTGCCACACCCCGTCCACTTGGACACATGGAACCCATAGCGATGGAAGAGGTAGAGGAAACGGGCGAGGTGGGTGTTGGCCGGCTGGAGCAGTTTACGCGGCGCGAACTATTGCGGCTGGATGCCTGTGTGTCATGCGGGCGCTGTGAGGACGTGTGTCCTGCGCACGAGGCGGGCAAACCGCTCTCACCACGGGATTTGGTGCAGGATTTGCGCAGGCACATGGAGGCAAGCGCGTCGGCCGCGTTGCACGGCGCGACCATTGGCGCGCAAACACTGTGGTCATGCACCACCTGCAATGCCTGCAACGACATATGCCCTCTTGGTGTGCGCCCGGTTGATTACATCACCGACATGCGCCGCCATCTCATCGGCGAAGGCGAACTACGCGGCGCGCCGGCAACGTCCCTGCAAAAAATGCAACGATCAGGCAACCCGTGGGGTTTGCCCTCACAGGATCGCCTGGACTGGGCCGAAGGCCTCGGCGTGCCCACGGTCAAGGATAATCCCAGCTTCGATGTGCTTTACTGGGTTGGCTGTTCTGCCGCGTATGATCGCCGCGCGATGAAGGTGGCGCGCGCCGTGGCCCAGTTGCTGCAGCGGGCGGAAGTGAACTTTGCCGTGCTCGGCGCCGAGGAACGTTGCACCGGCGAGTCCGCCCGCCGCATGGGTGATGAGTTTCTTTTTCAGGAACTGGCAACCTCGAACATCGATACCTTCAGCCGCCATGGCGTGAAAAAAATCGTTACCCACTGTCCGCACTGCCTCAATTCACTCCGCCGGGATTACCCGCAATTTGAGGGCCATTACGAGGTTACGCATCACACGCAATTCCTCGGCGAGTTGGTGGCTGCCGGAAAACTCAAGGCCACTGTCGTGATGAATAAAAAAGTTACGTACCACGATCCCTGCTACCTCGCGCGCGTGAACGGCATCACTGAGGCGCCGCGCACGTTGTTGCACGAAAATCTGGAGGAGATGCCGCGACACGGCTGTCAAACCACCTGTTGCGGCGCGGGCGGTGGCCGCATGTGGTTTGACGATCCCGCCAGCGAACGCATTGGCGCGGGCCGAGTCACCGAGGCCCTGGACACTGGCGCCCAAACTGTCGCCGTCTCCTGCCCCTTTTGCCTGACCATGATGACCGACGGCATTGCCGCCAAAAAACCAGAGGTAAAGGTCTGCGATGTCGCTGAACTGATGATCGATGAAAATGGTTAACGCTTGGGCGGTTCCTTGGTTGCGCCAATGGATTTTCTCCCTGCAATCAACTGGCTTTGCAGTCGTTTTGCCAGCCTCGGTTGCTTTTTAGCGAGATTGTTTTTTCGCCGACGTCCTTTGCCAAATTAACCGAATATCTCTCCGTGCCATGTTGACTTCGAAAACCGTTGGATATTTTTGTTTAACCTTAAACATTCGAATCGCCCCTTCAGATTGATTGTTGTGATCAAGTCTCTCTGGCTCAGACATAAAATACATGACCTCAATCACATTTTTTACCCTCAGATTTGGGTTGGCATTAAACCCCTTCATCGGGGCTATCTGTTTGTCGGCTGGTGTTTTCTTGATGTCCTTTATTTCGTTTGGGCTTGTTCTAGTCTTCACTAGGTGGTTTGGAGCTTGTTTGGCTGTTTTTCCCAGACCTAACATTCGCTCCTCTAACCTCTTGATTTTCTCTTGCTGTAATTGAAGATGTTCTTGCGGGCTAAGCACTACTTCTATCAGCAGATTTTTACTGTCCCCTTGGAGGGTTTTCCGGGTTAATCTCATCCTCTATAT
>Ga0208128_1000158_pt1 | contig 27803 bp, 21 predicted proteins | sample ETNtaG_35_FD_185758 | JGI IMG/M metagenome (GOLD analysis project Ga0208128, IMG submission 185758) | Marine microbial and viral communities from oxygen minimum zone, Eastern Pacific Ocean - ETNP201306PF51B (SPAdes) (version 2) | ecosystem: Environmental > Aquatic > Marine > Oceanic ... | reverse complement strand
TTGATAGTTCCAGGCCGTAGCCTGGTCGCCAAACTCACAGAAACTTCGCTTTCGTATTATCTAGCCAGATTCTATGATACTCGATCTGAATACCAACACTCTGCAAGCCACGGCGTTGTTTCAAATATTCAACTATCCTGCTATAGTCGATAAGCTGATCCATATAAGTGCTAAACAATTCAATTGTTGGAATACCTTCGGGTGATCAATGTCTTTCAGAACAGCTAAAATTAAACCTTCTACGGATACAAGGTTACGCTTAGTAGGTTCCCCTTCAGCATTTAACAAATACAGGGATCGTCTGCGATCTCACACAAACAGCGAGGTTTGATTAACCTTATCTTTGTTGGCGATACTGCTGAATCTTTTCCTCCAGGTCTTCAAAGTTGTTATCTCTCACTATAGGTCGTGTTATATCTTCCTTAGACCTCTGGTTTTTGATAATTATAACTGCGATGAGACCGAAAATAACCAGGAAAAGAAACGGTGTGATATAGGCGACTAGATTAAACCCCTCCGCTTTCATAATGGCATCAAATTGAGAACCGTGCTGTGCCAGGTATTCGGACTTGATTTGATCTACTGTTTTTTCGAGGGCCAGTTCCTGCTTGAATTTTTTTTCGATTTCCTGAGCAACCCCACAGACACAAACCTCAATCGTTTCCCGTGAACATCCACAGTAACAATAAACACTTTTAAGCAATTGTTTTAAGTCATCGTTGTTGGCTTGGCTACTTAACTGGAGTAGAATAACAAGCATAACCACGACGAGGTTCCACCAAACGTATCGTTGCTTAGACACCGGATAAGCCCCGTGGCGTCAGGTTGGTGGTAGGAATCGTATTTTCCAGAATGGCTATGATACCACCGATAAGCATTACAGCTACTCCAATCCAGACCAAATTGATCAACGGATTGTGATAAACCTCAACCGTGATTGGTTCTTGAGTGTAGTTGGGAAATTTGCTCGGTAGCGGACCAAGTGCGATATAAAGATTATTGAGTCCCATGTGTCCCACATGGTGAATGGCAGATTCTATGGTATCTTGATCACCTTGTCCAGCGGTAAAGTAGAAGGCACGAGCAGGCTTCATGGTATCAAATACTTTGCCATTTTTCTTGACGGTGAAATTGACGCCGCTAAGATCGAAATTGGCATGTTTCTGTTGAAAGCCTTCACCTGCGATTAATTCATAACCTCGAATTTTAATAGCTTGGCCGGGAGTGAGACTTTCGGTTGTCAATCGATCATATCCTTTAGACCCCATAATACCAATATATAAGATGACGATCCCGATATGCACCAAGTAACCGCCATAGCGGCGCTTATTGTGCCTGAGAAGGCGAATCATGCCTAAAAATAAGCCTATTTGGTTTCGTTTAGCTCTCAGCTTACCACCCCGGTAAAATTCTTCCAAGATAGCAGTTAACACGAAAACAGCACCTAAGATACAGATAGCAGACAGAATGATGGTTGATACCGAAGTGTCCGGTTCACGGTACAGGTAAAAGATCACTAGAGAGATTAGAGCTGCAATAACAGATATCGCGGTCGGCTTGGCAAAGACACGGTTAAAATTACTACGCGTCAGCGTTTTCCAAGAGATAAGAGGACCGATACCTGTTAGCAATAACAAAATCAAGCCGGGAATGATAACGATTTGGTTGAAGTAGGCTTCAGGCACCGCCATTTTTTGCTGAGTAACAGCTTCAGAAATGATAGGCCAAAGGGTACCAAACAAGATCATGGCAGTTAGAGCCACTAAAATCCAGTTATTAAGTACAAAAGCACTCTCTCTAGAAAGAAGAGATTCTAGCCGATTTGGACTCCGTAGTTGATGCCTACGTAGTAGAATCAAGATTACTGTTCCTGTTAACAAAGCCAACAAAAAGATAACGAAAAATCCGCCTACCTGCGACTGGGCAAAAGCATGAACAGACGAAATTACGCCGCTACGTGTAATAAAAGTACCTAGAATAGTAAAACCAAAAGCCAGTGAAACTAGAACAATATTCCATATTTTCAGCATGTTCCGTTTTTCTTGAATCATGGCCGAATGGAGGTAAGCACTACAGAGCAACCAGGGCATAAAGGAGGCATTCTCGACGGGATCCCAAGCCCAATATCCACCCCAACCCAGTTCGTGATAGGCCCAATTACCACCGAGGGTGATGCCGACTGTTAACGCAATCCACGAAAACATCGTCCAACGACGGGATAAGTGGAGCCACAGATTGCTTAGATTGCCAGAAATGAGTGCTCCCATAGCAAAAGCAAAGGGCACAGTGAGACTAACAAACCCAACATATAACATAGGTGGATGAAAGGCCATACTTGGCGTTTGCAGTAATGGATTCATCCCCAAGCCATCAGCCTTAACAACTCCCCATGGGAAGCGGGCTAACGGGTTCCGAACCCCTTCAATTAAACCTGTTACTAGTAGTACGAAAAAGAAAGAGACAAAAGACAACGTAATTAGGGCAGAATCGGCCAGTGATATGTTGTCAGTAGAAGCTAACGGTTTTTGGTTTTGCCAAACGACCATAACAGAAAAGAATGTCAATAACCATAGCCAAAACAGAAGTGACCCTGACATTTTGCCCCATAAAGCTGTCACTTTGTAGAGTAGCGGTTGCTTGAGACTCGAGCCTTCATAGACGTAAAGCAATGCAAAATCGTCCATTATGAAGCTATAGACCAAAGCAAGTGTAGCTGTACTGATTAAACCAAAAGTTGCCATGGTGGCATTGCGTCCACTCTGAATGGCCCCCAAGTGATGGTGCCTCATACCCATTGCAATGGCAACGATGGTCCACAGACAACTGAAAAGAGCCAACCAGATGGCGGCTTGTCCAATTTCGGCAATCATTTTAGGTGGACGGAGAACTTAGATTTCCTTACCCGTTTGGGCTCTTTTAGAGGAATTATCCGGCTCAGCATTTTCGTACTTAGAGGCACATTTGGTTTGGACTTTAGTCGCACGAATTAGGTTTTTATCCGCATCGTAAATTCCTTCGACAAAGACATTGCCACCGTCGTGAAAATTATCGGGCCGCACCATCCCCGTCGAGATCACTTTAACCTGAGCGGTATCTTGCAGGTCTCGAACAGCAAAGGTCAATTCCAGTTCTGACGCTTTCCAACGGGAAGAACCTTCACAAATAACCCCATCGACTTGAATACCTTTTTGATCGACACTGGTGGCATTTAAGATTAGTTGATCCGGTGAGAAATGCCGAATACTGGTATTTTTCACACCTGTCGCTATCCAGTAGACCATAGCACAGATCAGGATTAAGCTGGCACCAATTACTTTTTTTCGATGAGTATTTTGACCCATAATTTAACCTTTTGTTTTATGAAAGAAATCGACCACTGATTCTGCCAAATTTTCCATTGATGGGCTATCGGGCACAAGGTCGATGTGGATATCGTTTTCAGCGGCGTAGGCTTTGGTCGTTTGGCCGATCGCTGTAGCTGCCATTTTTGTCAGAGATTCTACGGGATTAAAGTCGTCCACATAACATTTTTGGGTTAGAAAGTTATTTAAGGTTGAGGGACTAGTAAAGATGGCCATATCAATCTCACCGTTAGCTAACCGCTTTTGAATGACCCGGATTTGGTCAATACGACCTGCATGGTCTGGACGAACAGTTTCGTAAATTGGAAGATCCTTGATAATTGCACCACGTTGTTGCAACTGATCGAAGATTTCCCGTCTCCCAATTTTAGAACGAGGCAGTAAAATCTGTTGGTTTTTAACTCTCGGCAGTTCACGGCCAATAACTTCACCCGTCGATTTAGTGGGAATAAAGTCGGCGACAATGCCATAAGATTCTAGTATTTGAGCGGTTTTTTCCCCCACTGCACAAACTTTAGTAAAAGCTAACGCTCGACAGTCAAAACCCTGGTTTCTCAGGGCTTGGGTGAAGATTTCGACGGCATTAGAACTGGTAAAGATGATCCAATTGTAACGAGAGAGTTGTTGGATTGCCAGTTCGAGATCCGTATTAGGATGAATTGGCACAATCTCAACAGTAGGAAAAGAGATTACTTCGGCACCATTGCCTTCCAGCAGAGAGGTTATCTGATCGGTTTGAGTGACAGGGCGAGTAATCAATATAGTTCGTCCAAAGAGCGGTTTTTGGTCAAACCATTGACAGTATTGGCGAAGCTCTACTACTTCGCCAAAAACCGTGACCGCAGGTGGTTGGCAATCTTTGGCTTTCTGGCGTATATCGCTCAGCTTTCCCACAACTGTTCGTTGTTGCGACGTTGTCCCGAACTGGATTACGGCTACGGGTGTCGATGGTGATCGACCATGCATTAATAGTTTTTCCACCACTGTAGGGAGAGAACGCACCCCCATAAAAACGACGATTGTATCAACACCTTTAGCAACCTTTTCCCAATCGATATTCGATTGATTAGCCGAGTGGCCTGTAACAAATAAAACCGAGGAGGCAGAGTCACGATGGGTAACTGGAATACCGGCATAAGCAGGTACAGCCAGACCCGCTGTGATTCCGGGGACAATCTCGAACGTAACACCAGCTTCAGCGATTGCCATGACCTCCTCACCGCCTCGCCCAAAGATCAGTGGATCGCCACCTTTCAACCGAACAACGATTTGCCCTTTTTGCGCTCGTTGGATTAAAAGCTGGTTAATCTCAGCTTGCTGATTCTCTGATGATCCCACCTGCTTGCCCACATATACCTGTTCCGTTCTAGCTGGACAGTATGACAACAACTGTGGATTCACCAAACGGTCATAGACAACAACATCCGCTGTTTGCAGACACTCTTTTCCTTTAACCGTTATCAGTTTTCGATCTCCAGGCCCCGCTCCTACCAGGTAGATTTTTCCAGACGGAGCGGTCGGCGACCGACTTCGATCGTCAAGATCTATATTTCTTTCTACAGCTCTCATGATCAGATCTGAAATTAGTGGACTGAGATCAGTGATTAGTCGTCAATTTGTTATTTCTATTATCAGTTAAAGGTACCAGTTAACAGCTGTTGTCCCATCTGTTGACCAACGGAAATTGGGTCATCAATTGATCCTTCAACGCAGACTCGGTTTAATCCTTTTTCTGAGCAAATTACACCGACCATCTGAAGTCTGGCCAGTGTATATTTCGCATAAATACCGATTGGGATTTGGCATCCTGCACCTAGTTCTGTCTCATTAGCCATCGCAGACAGAGCCGCCCGTTCAGCCACAACTTCGGTACGGCTGATTGAATGATCAATCCTCTTGAGAAGATCCAGAGTTTGAACATCGTCGGTTCGAGCAACCACTGCTAAGGCACCTTGTCCAACAGCCGGCACCATCTGATCGACCGGAATCGGTGTCAGTTCTAAATGGGGTAAGGTTGGTGGTGAACCGAACAATCGGTTTAGGCCCGCAGTAGCTAAAATAATGGCACTCAAATCGGTTTCGTGTAACCTACGAATTCTGGTATCCACGTTTCCCCGCAAGCCAACAACCTTTAGATCAGGTCGATGATAGTGAAGTTGGGTCTGGCGACGCAAGCTACGAGTACCAACTTTTTCCCCGCTTCGAAGGTCTGCTAGTCCGGTTCCATTTTTGCTGATTAGCATGTCTCTAGCATCTTCACGAATCGGGATAGCACCCAACGTTAAGCCAACAGGAAGATCGGTCGGTAGGTCTTTTAGGCTATGTACAGCCACGTCAATTTTCGCCTCTAGCTGTGCCTGGTCAATCTCCTTACTAAAGGCTCCCTTTGCTGATATACCAGTAGATGCATGAGAGGGTATATCAGCTGGCCGATCTCCAGTTGTCTTGATAATTTGAATATGAACTTCTAGGTCAGGGAAATAGGTCTGAAGTTGGTCTCGAATATGGTTGGCTTGCCAGAGAGCTAGTTTACTCCCTCGCGTACCTATAACAATCATTCAGATATGTCGAAATTGTCGGCCGATTCAGATGAATCAATGTCGTCGAGACAAAATAGCTCTCGCAATAGACAAATCTGCTGCATCGGATCCGCATTGGCAGCCACCTGCCGCAAGTGGCGAGTAGGTGAATCCAATAATTTTTTAATTAGCGATCGAATCATGGTCGAGACCACTGTCTGTTGTTGGCGGTTCAAATTTCCTTTTTTTAGACAGTACTCGAGTTCTCTAGCGGCGATTTGCTGAAACTTTTGGTTCAGCGATTTAATGGCTGGGGTTACCCCTAGAGAATTCAAATAACCGTGAAATTTCATTGCTTCAGTCGAAGCAATTTTCTCAGCTAATTCCGCTTCCTGTTGCCGATCTTGCAAGTTGCTAGCAACAACGGCCTGTAAATCGTCAATATTATAGAGATGTACATTTTCCAGTTGAGCTGTTTCGGGCGAAATATCACGCGGAACAGCAATATCAATCAAGAACATAGGGTGATCAGATCGCTTTTGCATCACCCGTTTTAATGGGTCAAGCTGGATAACATGGTGTGGTGCGGTAGTCGAACTGATGACAATATCAGCATGTGCCAAAAAGTTGAGATTTGGTTGGTATATCACAGGCATTCCGTTGAACATCTCTGCTACCCGTTCAGCACGTTCACAACTTCGATTAACCACGATCACACGGGAAACCCCATTTTCGACCAGATGCTTAACTGTCAACTCACTCATTTTTCCCGCGCCTATAATGACCACGGTTTTATCTTTCAGATGGTTGAAAAGTTGTTTGGCTAATACAACAGCAGCGTAACTGACAGAGACCGCACCAGAAGCAATGTTGGTCTGAGTACGAATCTGCTTGCCAACACTAATGGCCTTGGTGAAAAGCCGATTCAACAGTAAGTCAGCAGTATTATCTTTGAGTGCGGTACTATAAGCCTCTTTGATCTGACCCAGAATTTGTGGTTCGCCTAAGATCATGGAATCTAAACTAGAGCTAACGCGGAACAGGTGTAAAATTGCCATTAGCCCTTCATAAACGTAAGTATATTTGTCAACCAATTCCCCCTCAAGCTGAAAAGATTCAGTCACAAAGCGGCGCAGTTGATAAGGATCTTGATCGGATGGGAGTGTAGCGTAGATCTCAACCCGGTTACAAGTTGAAAGGGTCACTGCCCCCTGAATCTGATATTTTCCTTGTAACCATGTTCCCAACTTGATTGGGGATTGGTCCGAGCTTTTACCCTGGTATAAAGCATCTGCGTCATCATTCTGATTTTGAGTTTGTATTAATGCCAATCGCTCCCGAAACTCAAGTGGAGCGACGGTGTGATTGGTTCCCATAACGACAACTTTATTCATACTTTTCCATTAAAAACAATCAATCGTATACCCAACTTGATTGGAAACTTGGATACCTGAACTTTAGTGTGAAGCATCTATATTTGTATATTTGCTATCAAGGCTATCGATAATCAATGTAGTAATGATCAGTGGTTTAGTGGCCAGTTTTTAATTCCAAACATCATTAACTAACTGACTTCTGACCAGAGAAATAACTCAGCCTGAAAGGGCATCATGAGAACTAGCTAAAGTCGGTACCAACTGAAGTTGGTTCATTCGCTGACCAGTATTTCTGATTTAATATGCGCTAAGCTGGACTTCTGATACCGAACTGCATTGAATAAGCAACTTCTCTGACAGTCGAGATGGCCAAGGCCGAGGCAACACACATCTTCTGCAGCGGAACTATGTGCAGACGAATCCGCTTGCTTCGAACCAGTCTGTCTGGAGTGCGAGATTAAGTTATTGTAAAATTTCTGTCGATGTTCCGCTAGTGGAACGGTATTGCTGACAGTAGGACGTAGAGAACCCAGTAGGTCGAGAAATCTACCGTAGCCATTAGATACAAACTGTCTGGTTAGCTGAGCATGTATCTGCGCCATTTCCACAGTCCCTTTCCCTCTAGCTGAAATCCCAATCATCAGATCTTGGTCTGAAATCAATTTAGGGGTAATAAAACGACTCCGATTTGGCTGATTGATAACCTCAACCAGTTCAGGTTGAGTAGCTAGCCTCTCCATTTTTTCGATAGCCGATTGTTCAACCATCGTAAGAAAAACGTCATCAATCGCCGTTGGTGACGACGACTCTGGAACCCGTTGGGCCCCACATCTCTCCAGCAGATTGAGGCGTTGCTGCATTTCGTCGTTTTCCTTCTTGGGCTTTTGGCTAATAACGGCACATCTTTGGCCTTCGACTATCAATCCAACTGGATAGTACGGAGGTTGGGTAGAAGGAGCGAAGGTAAACTCAGATGCGTTGTCAAGTACCTCCTCTTCTGCCAAATGGTTCACAGGATCAATGCCTACCAATTGTTCTACGTGTTGTCGAATACGGCGCGATAGTGCTGGGCTTTGTCCACCTGTTGAAATACTAATGGTCATAACTTCAGTGTTGACCAACGAGGTCGGAGCGAAAGTCGATTCCGAAATCACATCGTGGACGTTAACCAAAGAAATCCCGTGTATAGTATGCGCTTGATGAAAGATGTGCGAATTGAGGTCGTCATCTTCAGTTTCGATAAAAACCAAAAGATAACATCGATCCAGATCTTCTGCTTCAAAGCTGCGTTTTTGCCACCTAATACCATTTTCTTGACTTAATCGTGTTAGCAACGGGGTTCCAACTTGACCGACTAAGGTAATGTTAGCTCCGCATCGATAAAGCGATATGACGCGTCTTTCAGCGTAGGCACCAGATCCAATTACGAGACAAGATTTCTTGTAGAGATTGAGATGAGCAGGATAAAACATTGGACCTATATCTATCTGTCTCTGGAAACCAGGTAATCGGCAAGATGTTCCAAGGCAGTACGGGCCGGCGTTTCAGGTAGCGACCGGAGTACTAACTTAGCCTGGTTGGCATAATCTTGAGCTACTTGTAAGCAGTGGTCTTCAACCTGATATCGGTCGATCAATTGACGAATCCAGTGGATGGTCTCTTCTTCCTCAAACTCCGTATTGAAGACGACTTCTAGCTTTTCTCGCTCTTTAGCCGTACACTGTTGTCGAGCATAAATCATAGGAAAAGTCAATTTGCCCTCACGCAAATCGTTGAAAGATCGCTTGCCGAGTTTTTCCTGTTCCGCTGTAAAGTCGAGGAGATCATCTATAATTTGGAAAGCAGTTCCGATGGCATCGCCATAACTGGCCACCGCCTGGATCTTGTCGGATTGGTCGGTGGCAATGACTGCACCTATCCGGCATGAGGCTAAAATCAATCGTCCTGTCTTAAGGCTAACAATATCAAGATAGTCCGGGAGTAAGATCTCAAAATCACCATTTTTGTAGGCGTGTATTACTTCACCTTCGCACATCGCTTGAGCCGCCTCTGACAAAATAGCCAAGGCAGGATCATCGGCTTTGCGAGAGACAAGCATATTCAAGACCCGTGCATGCAGGTAATCTCCAACCAACACCGCAACCTTATTTCCCCATTTGGAATGCAGAGTTGTGCGGCCTCTACGAATTGGGGCTTCGTCTAATACATCATCATGTACCAAAGAGGCTACGTGGATCAGTTCCACGCAAGCGGCCGGAATATAGCTGTCATCGCCGCTATAACCACAGGCTTGGCCAGATAAGATCACCAAAATCGGCCTTAACCGCTTACCTCCACCCTCAACAACATGACGAACAGCTTGATCTACGAAGTCATACTGGATTGCTGTCTCCTCAATTAGGATTCGCTCGATATCATCCAAGTCTGCAGAAATAGGTTGAGTGATTTGATCAAATGTTAAGTTGGGCATACTGACGGTAATCTCAGTGGTAAGTTATTAGTTCACTCAATAGTTGCCATCTACGAATTCTATTTCCAACCAAAACTTATGTCTTCAGCTTGATTGTGTATTGGTCAATCTGTGCGGTTCAGTTCAGACCACAAGGCACGGTAGAAGTTCATTACCCGAACCGAATCGGATAGGCTATCACAACCGGGGATTTCAGCCAGAGTGAACCCTTCGTATCCAGAGGACTTGAGCAGAGTGAACAACTCTAGCCAGGGATATTCTACTCGATGTAGTTCTGTGATGTGAACTAAGCCAATTTTGTGCTTGACTAATTCAAACGGTTTTTGAATTGAACCATCCTCCACCTCACCGAAGTTGGAGTTCCAACAAACGAAAACATTGTCGTGGTCAGCGATGTCGATAATAGTTTGGATGTGACGAAGTTCTGACGTGCCACGCCCATGAACCTCCAAGCGGATCTGAACATCGTAATCGCTGGCGAATTGCCCACACTCCCGCAGGGACAAGCCAATCTGCTCCAGCGTTTTCTCTTTTGGCACCTCATTTGGAAAACCGTTAGGTCGCACTTTTACCCCTGAAGCTCCTACATCAGCAGCTAACTTGGTGTATTCCTTGGTTCCTTCAATGTTTTGACGCACTACGTCGGAATCGGCAGAATGATAGTCAAATGCGGAGCCTAAGCCAGCCAGTTCAATTGGCGAATCAGCAAATATTTTCGCGACATCAGCTCGCTCCGTCGCCGATAAATCGACTTCGACCTGATGAGCATGCGTAGTACGAAGTTCTACGCCTTGAAAACCTGTTTCGGTGCAGTTTTTGATGATGGTAGGAACATCCCAATCCTTAGCCATATTATAAGTAACCAATCCCAGTTTCATCGACCTCTCCATCTATTTAGCTGATTAGTGCCTGCTTGCTCGAGCAAGTACCGGTAAGTTACATAAAAGGTTATTATATCACGCCTACTGAGGGGGTGCAAGATACACCCAAGTGGTAGTATCCATCACCGGTGGTGACAAATGAGCAGGAGCCGTTAGCTCTATTTTCACGGCCAAGGATAGTCGGCTATTGAATCATTTAAACGGGTAATTGAGTCCCGATGTTACTTGTATTGATTTACCATTCGGCCTTTCCAGTTAAGTGCAGGAGAACTGTGATTGATCATGAAGTTGATGAAGCCATGGTGAAAATATGTTCGGAGATAGAAAAAAGGGACTAAATAATTCATGTACATTTTTTAGTGCAATCAATTTCGACATACAGTGCGACTAAGATTGTGACGACGATAAAAAGTGACATCACGAGAGAGGCGTTCAAAAGTTTTCTACAGGTAAAGACGTGGTAATAGGATGGTGCGTTTTGGACGGATGGTTACTTTCACTAATATTGGTTACGGACACTTTTTTCGTTACATAATTAAGATGTTAAATGATTTAGTAAGATTTTTCAAAAAGACAGGCATAGTGTGGAGAATACCAAAGAAAAATAATTACGGTCTATCAAGTGAAGAATTACCAATAGTTGCACAAGCGATCAAGAGAAACCACGATTTATAGCTACAGGTGGCGAGCCAAAATCACCCGCTCACGGTGTAAAGGGTACATTCCAACTCTATGGCTACGTTGCTGAGGATCAAACCCGAATACAGGTCTCCTGGGGCATCAACGCTGGTCTAACCAAGGCATATAGCTAGGGCTGTCTCTTATTTCGTCAATATCGACCGACCTATGACCGTAAAGCCAAGTAATGGTTACAACTGTGTTACCTCTCAGATCTGCGTTGTAGCTCTCGACCGTCGTCTTCGGATGAACCTGCCTTCTTGGTCCAGGTTAAATAACGGCTCTCCGCTAGGGCTTGCAGTTGCTGACTCTGGCGGCGTCATTCACAAAAATGGTGATGCTTCGCTAACGGGTAGAAACCGCTACCAAATATTGAGGGAAAGAGACCATCCAAAAAGGGAAAGCTAAGATATTGTAGAAAAGGAGGAGTTAAAACTAAAATACAAGCCGACTCAAACGCTTGTCATTTGTCACGATATTTCACAAATCTATTGCTGCCGGCAAGATTTCAGGCATCTTGGAGGTCTGTACTGTTTTACCGAGGTTGGGATAATAGCAAAATGCAGGTAAGGCATGACCCGGCTGGACCAATCAAACCTAGAAATTTCTCTGAACCAAAATCTTTCCGAGTTCCACTGCATATCTCATCATCGGGTCTTTCAACGTATCCGGCAAATGCCGGATCGCGTTGTGGACTTCGTAGGTGAAGTCGCCTGCATAGTTGATATCGTATAGTCCACCCATGACATCTTTCCAATTCACTGTTCCCATAAAGGGGAGTAGATGCTGGTCGGCCTGACCGTTGTTATCCTGGATATGCAACACTTTCAATCTATCACCGAGGATTCGCAGTTCTTTTCTCTGCTCAAGCCCCTGCATGTGCGCGTGGCCCGTATCCCAGCAGATCCCTACACGAGGCGAGTTAAAGGAGTCCACTAGTTCACAAAGCTCTACTGCCTCTGAACTCACCCACTTGGGACATCCCCGGCTCTTTCCCATAGAGTCTGGAACGTTCTCCAGGCACACACCGGTGTTATATCTCTCCGCAGTTTTAACCAGTGGATCAAAGAATTCGTGATTCTTCTGGAATACCTCTTTGCGATGTTTTTCACCATAGTCCCCTGGCGTGACATCCGGTTCCCAAACCACCCAGGGGATTCCCATGGCACCGGCGATTCGGAGAGAATCGTGGCTCATTGTGGTATAACGCTCAGTCTCTTTTCCTACCGCAAACTTTGGAAAGATGGGGGCGTGCATTTGGGTGAATGCAAGTCCAAAAGACTCTGCTGTTCTGCTAATGTGTGCAGCCCATTCTTCGCCTTTGCTGTCTAGGAAGGGCGGATATTCCATCCTTTGGTAATCGGTGAGGTTGAAGTCAAGTGCTTCGAACCCAGCCTTGGCACAGCGTTCCATCGCATTCTGGATTTCGACACCGACTTCCCAGAAAATGTTTAGCGAGGTCGATATTCTCATTTTCTTGCTCCAGCTAAAGATACTTGCTTACACCGGCATCTGCCTACCGGTAATTTCACGTCCTCTCTTAGCCTGTTCTTCTCCACCGCCGGAAATGATCCTCACTCCCCAATCCATCAGAAACCGAAGGCGGCCTTCCGCATCCAAAGACGGATCGTTCCAGGAGCTCAAGAAGACCATACCATTATCATCACAAGCGTTCTTAACGGCCGTGCGCGCCTGATCCATATCTGTTGGGTACGGTGGATCATGTGCATCAGCGTAACCAAAGGACATCCCCATGTCACCGGGGCCCCATTCAGCGAATGCTAGACCAGGAACTTTGGCTATGTATTCTGCGTTGGCAGCACTCTCCCGATCCTCGATTTTAAGACCCAACATCAACTCCCCCTCGGGGTTAAGCGGCCATGGATCGGCCAGTTTCGTATACTCGGGGCCTGTTACCCCCCAGATGCCAGCCGCATACCCCTGACCACCTGCTCCGCGTTGCCCCTGAACCAATCCGCGGTTCAACCCAATCGTCTGGAAGGGATAGCGGCACTCCTCTACAAATGCTCTCACCGCGTCAGCCTGCCTGGCGTGGGTATGAAGAATGCCATGTACACCTGTACTCAAAACATGCCGAACTTGCCACGCATTGGCACGTACCTCTTGAAGCGTACGACAGTTAGACGGAAGCGTGGCAATCACTGTTGGTGTTCGATGCCCAGAATTTGTTGGCCCACCATCCACCAGCCCTTGCATGAATGCCTGAAGACCTACCAAGTCAAAGGGATTATGCTCAAAGTCCGCCACCAGAGAATCCGCCCACGTCTTAGCCTGTTTCTTACCATTTTCATAGGTAAGCGGACCAGTACCCGTATAGTAGAGATTCTCTCCTTGTTCAAGTAACTCTATACATTTGTTGATTCGTTCCTTTGCCATTGTTTCCCCTTTCCAAGTTTGTTTAGCCTGATTGTCGATACCGCTATTATATGAGAATCCAAACTAAAGGTCAATATTGAAAGAGCAGGTTATTCCCAAGGGATGGCTTGTAAACTTGAGCCTATACTACGTGACATGCTGATTTTCAATTAATTCAAAGGTAGAATATAATACAGTGGCTAAAAATTCACTTTACAGGTCAGGATATGCCCGGTTACCGGATTGAGTAATAGCCTACACTAACGAGTAGTCCACCACCGTCTACATCCTGCCCTGGATAGGAACCGGGTAAATAGAGTCAAGGAAAGGCATTACTTTGTCTTTCACGTTTTAGGAGATTTCCATGGATCCTCGACACGAACAGGAATTAATTGTCAATTCGGATGAATTGCAACAGGTCTGTAGCCAGATTTACCAAAAGGTAGGCGTTGCCAAATCTGACGCCGACGCCATCGCTGAGATGCAGGTATTGATGGATCTGCGTGGCGTTCATTCACACGCTACACGGTCATTGGTAGGCTATGTGCGCGGTATAATCAGTGGCAGTATTAATCCGGCTCCCCAGATCGAGGTGCTTGGAGATAACCCAGCCTCCGTTCTGTTGGACGGCAATGGTGGATTGGGTCATCTCGTCAGTTTTCATGCCATGAACATGGCTATTGCCAAGGCTAAAGCTGCTTCGATTGGAGTAGCCGTCGTTCGCAATAGTAACCACTTTGGTGCTGCATCCAGCCATTCAATGCGAGCTCTTGCGCACGATATGATTGGATTTGCAACGACAAACGGTCCTGGTGTCAATATGGCCATTTTTGGGGCGATGAGTCCGTCGATTGGAAACAACGCCTTTTCTTACGCTATTCCTGCTGGCGAAGAACCGCCCATTGTGTTAGACATGGCTTGTGGCGCGGCAGCGGCGGGCAAGATCGGAACAGCACGGATGTACAATGAAAAAATCCCTCGCAACTGGGGATTGGACGAAAATGGCGAGGAGACCGACGATCCGTCAAAAGTCGCGGTCATCCTGCCAGCCGCCGGAACGAAAGGCTCAGCACTATCTGTCGTCATGGATGTGCTGTGCGGTCCTCTCAGTGGCGGACTGACAGGCATCATTAAAATGTTTGATCCAGGGGACGCCCTCAGCGAAGATTGCGCACCGGCTCACTTTTTCCTCGCAATCAATATCGCTAGCCTTACGTCTGTTGAAAACTTCAAAGCGACGGTGGATCGCCAGATCTATATGACCCGACAAGCCAAGCCCCGAAAGGGATTTGATCGCATCGTCTTGCCTGGAGAGATCGAATGGGAGCTCACCCAGAAACGCCGTATGGACGGGATTCCTCTTCACAAATCCCAATTACAAACGCTCAAGGAGTTGGCAGATGAATTCGGTGTGCACGTATCCTGGTAGTTATTCTTAACTGACAATTCGGCGTCGGCAAAAACCTGAACTCTCACTTTGGGCGATTGGCCCATCCTTTTTTCCTGATAACAGTTTGAGACACTCCATCCCACCACAATTGCGGAGTGGATCCCAAGAACTTTCACTTGCAATCAGCAGAAGTTTGTCGATTGATGGCCTGGCACCTTGTTTCTTCTCCAACTGATTGGGCCGCTGTGCTATAATCGGCTCAGTTCCTACAATTGAGGATAAACATATGCAGGCAAAAGGCCTACTCTTCCCAGATAAAATGCAAGTTGAGGTTGAAGATTTCGACCTGCCGGAGGCGTTACAGTCCAACCAGATCCTGGTCGAAAACCTTTTCGGACTAATTAGCCCCGGCACCGAATTAGCCATGTTTACGCAAACGCACGTTGGGTTTTCGAGGCCGGATTTCGGTTATGCCAGCTATCCGTTTCGACCCGGATACGCAACAGTGGGACGAACGATCGATGTGGGAACAGAAGTAGTAGATCTACAGGCGGGCGATCTGGTTTTCACCCGAACCCGTCATGCCTCACACGCCGTACTATCCCGGTGGGAGAAAGTACCCGATACCATGACAATTCAGCGTGTTCCTTTTGTGGCGCTGGCGCAGGTCGCCTTAACCTCGGTGCGGTTGTCAAGCATCCGTCTAGGACAAACAGTTGCCGTCTTCGGCCAAGGGTTGGTCGGTAACCTGACAGCTCAATTAATGCGTTGCGCGGGCGCCCGACAGGTCATCGGTATCGATCTGATTTCCAGTCGGTTGGCGATTTCGGCCCAATGCGGAATCGATACTCAGATCAATTCCGCACAAACAGAAGTTACAGACCAGATTAAACACCTGACCTGCGATACGGGTTGCCAGATAGTTGTTGAAGCCACCGGAGCCCCACAGGTAGCACCGCAAGCCTTAAAGGCTGCCGCTCAGTTGGGCGAGGTAATCCTACTCGGCAGCCCTAGGGGCAACGCCGAGATCGACCTCTACTTCGACCTGCATCGAACCGGCGTTTCACTAATCGGTGCCCACGCCAGCCGACAAGCCGATGTCGCTCAATACGGTGAGGTTGATCCCCAACGATTGATGTTGGAGTTTATCGATAGCAGCCGATTGCAGGTTGACCTCTTATTAACCCACACCGTGCCAGCTACCCAAGCCGAAGAGGCCTTTCTCGGTTTACTAAACCAGAAAGAAGACTACTTAGGCGTCCTACTTGATCTACAGGTTTGGTCGTAACGCTCAATCCTCGCGTACAGGTTCCTGCAGCGCACGCTGGAAGAGATCATCCCATTCGGCTGACCCGTCGTCGTGACGGATGTCGAGGGTCACTCCTTCCACATAGGTTGGCCCTTTGCCTTCGATGAAATAGCCGTATCCCTGCGAAGACGATCCCATGTGAATACGGTTGCCGTCGGGATAGGTGATGGAACTAATAATACGCGGTTGTGGGTGGGTGTAAAGTTCGCCCTTATCGATAAACGGCGCTAAGTCCTCATCCTGCACCCGGTAACGCTCGACCGCGTCCTGGTCAACGGTTACCCCCAGTCCCGGGCGGTCAGAGATGGAGTGGTGACCATCAGCCACCGCGATTGGATCGACTAACAGGTGATCGGAGTAGAGGTTAAGACAGGTAATCGCAGGCCAAGTGGCGTGGCTTAAAATGGCTCCCAGATGCCCAGCCCAAGTGGTGGTCAGACCATTCCCCACCAACTGCAGCCAGAACGGCTTATCGGCCTCCGCACTCAGCAATCCTTGCCGAATCACCTCGCTTTTGCCAGCACCGATGACATAACCGTCACAGACCTCTTCCTGGATTCCGGTCAGAAAGGGGGGACTGCCAAAGTGCATGGCAATTGACGAACGGATCTGCTGGCGCAAAGCACGATTCCCCTCAATATCGTGTTGAGGGATCGGCGTCTCGAAAATAGCCACTGTTTCAAACGCTTCCAGCCGTTGTATCACCGGTAGCGCACTCTCAGCATCTTTCAGAGTACCATTGGGATCGAGATCTAACTTGAAACTTCGTGGGACCACCGCGTCGATTGCGTCGATTTGCTCTACAATATCCCACCAGGGGCGGGGTTTAAGTTTGAAACTATCGTAACCGTTGGCGACGGCATCTTTGGCTTCAGCCGCCCAATCGGCTGGCGAGGCATCGATCGACCACCAGGAGAGAGGCACCTGGTCCCGTACTTTTTTGCCCATTAGCTGGTGTACAGGTACCTCCAGAATATTGCCCACCAGGTCGAAAAGCGCCATCTGCAAACCTGCTCCCAGCGAATCCTCATTCATCACCGAGATTGGGTTCTGTCCGATCACGCGTGCCACGGCCTCGTCCGGAACACGACACCAGGTGTAGTGGATCACCGTTTCACCCCACCCGACATGACCGCTATCAGCAGTGACTTTGCACAATTCCAGAATCGACCAGTTGCCTACCTCTCGTTCGGTGATACGCAGTTGCCGATCAGTAAAAGGGACATCGACAATAATTCTCTCAACAGATTTGACTCGCATTGAGTATACTCCATTTGATTTTCTTCGAAGGCATCATATCCCTTTTCCCATTTCAATGCAATGCTATTCTTCGGCAGTTCTATTCCGCAGATTCTATTAGCTGGGTCAAAGTTCAGGCCACCGTAAGTATAGTAGGACGGATGCGATAGGCCGTCACTTTTTTAACAGGCTGTGCCGTTGTTCCAGATTACAGAAGCGTTTTCCCTTATCAACGATTTCAATACGTATATCGCCGGCGTCAGGACATCCGGTCGGTAATCGAAAAATGAGTTGTATAGATTAATGAACCGACGATCTAGGTTTAGTACGGTTGTGCATTGCAGCGAAAGTCTCAGCAGTTCCCCTGTTCTAAGTCTCCAAATGCTGACACGGGTGAGCAAAGACAACAATCAGACTAAAAGGAACTGGTGATTACTCACAGGACAGGCTATATGATGATGCTAAAGTAAGCGGCTGGAAATAATTTTATCGCTGCTGACAAGTCGCTACTGAGCCCAAACATCTACCAAACTGTCTGGGGGAGATAGTGATGGCTAGCGGCAGATTTCTACGGGTGGTCACCAAGGTTTAGACTTTATCATCCCCTTAGCCCCAACACTTTAAGGGTGACGCAGTTAAGGTTTGGTGTTGGTGTCGATCGGTAATTCATCATTGTCGAGAAACCGCTCCGTAGTATTGATGGTCGCTGGACTGGTACGGAAATCAGCGATCCACGGTTCACGGAAGTATGCCTGCTTCTCTCGTGGAAGCGCAGCCATTACTTCGGGCGGAATTCTCAGGCGGTGCCAATGGGTGGCCAGATGCGAATAGGCGTTGAGCACGGCGACGCGCGGAGTGTCTCGTTGCCAAACCGGTCCGGCGTGGCAGAGATTTTCAGTGAAGAAGATCGCACTGCCGGCCGGACACTCGTAACTCAGCAGAAATGGGCTGCGTTCTCCATCTTCCAATGACATGTGAGCCGCGTGCATAGGGAAGTTCGCCTTGTGGCTGCCGACAATAAAACAGGTTGCACCGTCGTTTTTGCGGACGTCAGTCAGTTCGAAAACGACACGTACCATGCCAGCGTGGATGCGGCCGTTCTGAAAACGATAACCGAAAATCGGATCTACCTGTTGTGGGCCACCACCGTGGAGGCCTCCTGCCGATTGGCCTTTTGTTCGCCATACACAGAAGGTGCCTTCCATCCGGATATCTGGGCTGATAATCTCGTGTAGCACATCGATGACTTTTGGATGGTCAATAAGCCGACTAGCGGGACCACCGGGCATGGCACGATGCTCCGGCGGTAAAGATTCAGGGGCGTGATGAATTCTATCGATCTGATCGACAATTTCAGCGACCTCGTCCGGTTGGAGAATCGCTGGTCGGATCAAAAATCCCGCCAAATCGAAACGGAAACGTTCTTCATCAGTCATGGCCATGGTATAGCTTCCTCTGTTCAAAAAATCGAAAGATTAAAATTCTTGATCATAATGCCTTCGGAAAGAGCCCAAAGAGCAGGCCGTTGGCAAGCCGTGTTCTCGAATCAACCTCGCGACGGTTCGGCCATATCCTCTCTGGCCTGTTGCGACAACTCTGCCAGATGTGAATCGTTGGCCCGAACCTGCTCCAGATGTTTCCATCTTTCAGGCGTCGCTGTCTCAACCATCTGCTCGCTATACTTTCGCTGAATCCAAAAACGCGCCGACTTGCCGATATACTCTCGCAAAGTCTCCAGGCGATCTGCTGGATAACGCTGACACATATTTACGGTAAACATCCGACGTCGCTTTCCCCCACCGAACGACGCATGCTTGGTGTTATGGTTAAACAAAACGAGATCGCCAGGATTGGTTTCAATAATTATGCCCGGTACGTTCTGTTCATGGATGGCCCAACACTCCTGGCTCTGCCGAATACCCTGTTGTAGCCTATCCGCATAACGATCGGTGAAGAGGTAATGGCTACCCGGGATTACACGGAGCGCTCCTGTACTACCGGTTAGAGAATCCAGGTAGAAGGCAATTTTGATGTGCATTGGATCCTCGGCTTTGTGGGTACCATCGGAATGCCAACCGGTATCACCGACATAGTAGTTGCCGTCGCTGCCCATATAATTAAAGTCATCTCCTAGCAAGGTGATCGCGATATCTAAGATTCGAGGATCACCCAGCAGACTGCAAAGGTATTCGCTCTGGTCGATAAACGGTACAATACAGGAACGCGCCTTGCCCTCATGTTGTTTCCCATTATGCCCACCACCATGCTCTTGCCAAACCTGCTCAAAGGCGGATTCGATGTCTTCGATGCGATCTGCCATCAAGCCAGGAAAGCTAAGGTAACCAAATGTCGAAAAGAAGTTGATCTGTTGTTCTGTCATAGTTGAGATTTCCCCCAAGACTAAGGTTTAATATTACAGATATCTAACAGGGGGATCAAGTACAAAAAAGACAAGCATAATGACAGCTACAGGTCAATTGAGAACCGGATCCAGCGATTTTCAGCCGATTACAACCTATCGACAATTTAAGCTACGCCCCAGCCTTCATATAGAGCAGGGTTGGCAAACTGCTGACCCAAGTCGAGAAAGCCGCGAGGCCCACGCCTACCATATTCAAATGGGTCGCTTGTCCCCTCCATCCAACGATGGAGTCGTTCCTCCATCTCTTCAAGCGTTGACCTTACTTCAACCGCATCAGCCAGATTGACCATCTCCAGAGGATCTTCCGACCGGTCGAACAACCACGGTCCCCGCTCGTTAGCATACCAGCGCGCATACGTCCACCGTTCAGTGCGCACCCCCCGCCAACGCCCCACCCACCCATCGCGATTGGGCCAACCGTGCGCCATATTCTGCAGATAAACCGACTCCGCCCCTCCAGGTGTCAACTCGGTATCCTCGGTCACACCTTCTCCCCGCCAGACACTGGAGATGTCACGGCCCTGTAGTCCTTCAGGCAAGGGTACACCACACGCACCGAGCAGTGTCGGCATAATGTCAATGGCACCGAAAAACGCATCGCTTCGCGTTCCGGCCTCAATCACATTTGGCCAACGAACCACAAATGGTACGTGAATTGATTCTTCATAAGGTGTTGCCTTAGACGCCCGCATTGACTCCGGCATCCAGCGATCAAAAGGTTTGCCATAACCGTGACTCGACAGATGATCACCATGATCTGATGTATAGCAAACAATCGTATCCTCATTGACTCCAAGGCGTTCCAGCGCTTCCAGCAACCGTGCCATCTGCGCATCAAGTCCAGTACAGCAGCCGTAATAATCCGCAATTTCCTGTCGCGCAAAGGCTTCCATCTGCTCCGGCACATTACCGGGCACATCCATCTCCGCCGGATCGTATACTGAATGCTCATCCGGATATTGCTTATAGGGCCAGTGCGGTGGTCGCCACGAAACAAATACCGCAAACGGATCATCCGGCCGCGCATCCAAATGCCGCTCCATAAAACGAATCGACAGATCCGTTTCTACCTCCGGTGCCCAACCATCGAAAAAGGTTGGACCGTTTTCATTCTGGTAATAACTTCGATTAAAATACCCGGTACCACCGTGCAAGGCGGCTAGATAATCCAGTCCATACCGGTCTTCCTCCGGATATGGGCCTTTACCGAGGTGGAATGTACCCACATGCGCTGTACCATACCCGTGTTGCCTTAAGATGCCTGGCAGTGTTGGTATATCTTTGCGGGGGCTATATTCATTGTCAATTACACGGTTCTGCCAGCCATATCGTCCGGTTAATAAAATCGCCCGATAAGGTGAACACAATGGATGATTTGAAAACATGTTGTCACACACCATGCCCTCTGCAGCCATCGCATCCAAAACAGGCGTTTGAATAACATCGTTACCGTTGGCCCCAAGGGCGCTATAACGCTGCTGATCAGAAAAAACAAACACTATATTTGGACTTTTATCTTGGCTCATTTTGATTCCTCCTAAACATCATTTAATGGGACAGCGTGCTGTACGTATAACTATATTAAAGTCGAGATCAGGAAAGTGGGAATATGAATGCCGAGACGAGTATTCTGGTGGGAAAAAGGTTGATATGGCCGCTGTTCCAAAGCCCACCAGAGTTCAAATCTACAAAAAAGGCGTTAGGAATAGTCCTAACGCCAAAGCAGAAATATTGAGAGGAGCTGAAGTTAACTCAGTTTGTCGAGTTCTGCCAAAACGGTTTCTACCTCAATCGTATTATCTGGTGGGGCATTTTCGACGTGCGAGAAGGCTACTTTGCCAGAACCATCGATAATAAAAACCCCGCGGTTGGTGATGCCGACCTCTTCCAAGGCCATCCCAAACTGTTTTGAAACCTCTAGATTCATATCTGCTAAAAGGGGAAATTGAATTCCACCGAGATGTTCACTCCAGGCCTTGTGAGCAAAAGCCGAGTCGCGGTTAATTGCGATCACATCTGCATTCTTAGATCGGATCTCTTCGATTTTCTCATTATAGTCCGGAATCTGAACCGAACAAACGGGGGAAAAATCTAAAGGATAGAAGACAACGATTAGATTTTTCCCTGCATAATCGACTAAAGAAACCTCAGTATCTTCTGCGCCAAGACTACCTGTCAGCGTAAAATCTGGTGTGCTACTTCCAACTTCAATTGCCATATTTCGAGTTACTTCCTATTCAGTAAAATTGTGTTGATTGCCCGATTAAATCGAGGGCATGTTTAATTGGTCAGGATCCTAACTTTGAACTGATTCTATCATGGTAGATCGAATTCTGTCAACCCTGGTAACAGCGTAGGCTCGGTAAGGAGGTGACGCAACTCCGGTAGGAAGAGCGAACGATACCAAATCAAATTTAGTTGGCTGGCTTAGACCTTTAGCAACTGCTTACCTTGTTCGTTTGATTGACAATTTAATCTCGTCTTTGTATCATAAGACACATGACAAAAGGACAGTTGGCGAATCTTACAAGCAAAGAATTGATAGACATGTCCTCATGTATGTCAAGGTCATTGAACCGGATGCCGACCTTGTGAACCGAAATCACTCCTCCCTAAGACACGCGAAAGATGTCTTTGAAACTCTTTAGTGAGACCTTGGCCTTCCTGTCCTCGTTGGCCCCTAATCTCCGCTAACTCTATACGATTCGACTTCGGTCAAAGTCTCGACTCTATCCAAAATCGGTGCAAAAAGATACGATGAATAGTTACCCCGTTTGAAAACAAAGGAGATATGTTTATGAAGAATCAACCCATCCGTTATGCTGTTGCTGGACTTGGACGATCTGGCTGGAATATTCACGCTAACCAAATTGGCCTACGCCAGGACGCGGAACTGGTAGCAGTGGTGGATCCTTTACCAGAGAGACGACAAGAGGCCGCGGACGAGTTTGGCTGCCAAACTTACGAAACCTTTGAACCAATGTTGCCACAGGAAGATGTTAACGTGGTAGTCGTTGCCACGCCATCTGCTGCTCATGCCCCTAATTCAATTGCGGCTCTGGAGGCAGGGAAACATGTCATCTGCGAAAAGCCGATGGCCATGCACCAGGATGAAGCCGACCAGATGATCCAGGCGGCTGAGGCTAATAATCGTCATCTATTTATCCATCAGAACTATCGGTTTCAGCCTGTCTTTACCCATTTGCAAGAGGTGATCGATTCCGGAATTATCGGTAGGTTATACCACATCCGAAACTACAACAACAATTTTTCCCGACGCGACGACTGGCAAACATTGGCCAAAAACGGTGGTGGTGTTTTGAACAACAAGTGTACACATAATCTGGATATGATTATGCAGTTACTCGATGGAAAAGTGGTTGAGGTGACGGGTGATCTGCAGCAAATCGCTTCCGGGGGTGATGTCGAAGATCATGTCAAGGCCTTTCTAAAAGCTGACAATGGGCGTACTGCCGATATGGAAGTAACCAGCGCTCAGAATATCGCAGCCCAGATGCCAACCTGGATTTTGTGTGGGACTTCTGGCACCTTGACCAGCGACGGTAAACAGTCGACTGTTCGTTGGTTTGACCCTGAAGAGGCTGGTCAGGTAGAGGTCATTGAAGGAGCGGCCAAGAATAGGGCTTATGGATCCAGTGCAAAACCGATTGATTGGCAAGAAAAAGTGGTTGAATCTAAAGGGCCAAATATCGGCAACTTCTACGATAACGTAACTGAGGTTCTACAAGAAAGGGCTGAAATGTATATCACTCCACAATCGGTGCGTGAAGTCTTACGGGTCATGAGCGAAATTCGGGCAGGCACCGATTTTGAAGTTGCCACAGCTTAGTGTTATAATCTGATGTTAGAAGGCAAGAAGTGATAATAGAAGTATGGATCAGATCAATTGGCTGAATTCAATCGCAAAAGTCAGCAGCATAATAGCTGAAATCAACGACCTGCTACGGAATCGCGTTTCGTTGGAAAGCGGCGACGATTCAAACCAAAATCTGGCTGAGGTAGTTTGGGAAGAAGAGCACAGATGGCGGCAGAATCGGCTACAGATGGATGCTGACTGTTGTAACGCTGTACTGGAAACTAGTGGAGAGTATGTACCCAGGGTGGCCTATCAGCAAACAGAGAATCAAAGAAAGCTGAGCCTTAACTGCCCGCAACAGATCTCAATTGAACTGGATCTGCAAACAATGGACAAGATTATTACCCCAAGGGGAGTTGGATTAGCCATGTTCTTTGGAGCCACCGCAGGATTGGTTGGATGGTTAGCCGTTTTTCTAGCCAGCCGATTGGATTTGGTACGATTGATCGAAAAATTAGAAGCTCCTGCTAATCGTAAAGGCAGATGAATTGGAAGATTCCGACCAGAAGTTGGTGATCTAAACTTGGGGGGATGTCAATGAAGTTTGGTTCCCTTTTTATAAACACCAGATTCCGCGTCCGTGGGCAGACAGAGATGGACACTAGTTTTTTCAAGAGAGCGTGGTCTGCGAAAGTCAAATTCTCTGTACAGTTCTCATAATAACAAGGCTAAAGTCGGCGAAATCCATTCCACGATGATAAAATTTCATCCACCATTCAATCTTGAAAAAACAGATTGGCGTCCAAATCGGGAACTGGTTCGCAGCGGGTTCAAAGACCTGAAGTATCTTCCTCAAACTGGCTGGAATGCTACGTTAGCTGCGCATACTTACGCTGCACGGCGCAAGATAACAAGGTTTCCGAATCTAAACCTGTGGGCGGCGAGGCACAACTGTCCCGCTAGTGCGCGATATGACGAACTTGGCGATGATACTATTGTGCTTTGGCATGGAACATCGTCAACACGAGCTGAGAAAATCGCCGAATTTGGACTTTTCCACAAGCGTGGCCTTTGGACCACGCTTAACCCACAGATCGCACATGGATATACTCGCGGACGTCTAATAAGTATGAAACAGGTTCAGTGACTGTTGTTCTGTTATTGGATCAACAGACTATTCGAGAGGGAGAACATTACGATTTCGCTGATGGTACGTCAGAGATCCTTCGGTTTCGCCGGGGTATGCCACCAGAAGTTATCGAATACATCCTCTGGGATGATCGGATTGAGTTTCTAGGCGAACAAAGAGCAAAGTAGCCGAGACCTTGGGGAACTGCCCATTTAAAATAAGTAGATGGTCAATGGTATCCCCGCTCCTAACCACCTGTCAGATTTGACAGCGAACACACCTACTCTGATAAATAGGAATGGTTACGTGTCAGTATCCAGCGGATCCTCTCTACGCTCGAATCAGCACCTGCAATTGAGGTCTTCTCGTCGCTTTATGCAACGATACATCCATGGGAGAGTTTAACTCACCAGGAGATTTTTGAAACATTGGATCCCTTGTGCGGCGAGGTTCAACAACGACAGCGATTTAGAGGAACATTCTCACTAACTTGCTAACACATTAACCCAATGGTTAATCGGAATCCACATCCCGATCGACTCCCCCGAATCAAGCAGCGATTGTGCAAATCTCGCTTTCTATCGAATTTCATGGTTCTCCACCTACAAACCGTTCGAGACAGTTGAAGCTCCTTGGTCAATTCCAGTGTTAAAACAAAAGGCGAACCAAGCACGCGACGCAACTGCAACACCGAGCTTATGAGAGTAGTAAGCGTGCATGAGCCAAATTAAGCTAGTTGCGATTGACATTGATGGCACACTGCTCAACTCTGCGGGGGAAATTACATCGCGCACCAAATCGACAGTTCAAGCAGTTGCCGATTTAGGCATCCAAATTGTAATTTCGACGGGACGTCGCTTCTCCACCGCTAAAGAGAAAGTAGAACCTCTTGAGATTCAGGACCTTTCCCTCTCCTGCCACAATGGCATTATTCTCAAGCAATTCAATGGTCAAGTTCTCTATCACCGTCTGCTGGACCGGCAGTTAGCCAGATCTATTGTCGTGTTCGCTAAGTCGATTGGCTGCTATCCAATCGTTTTTGAAAGTTTAGAAGACTACACTCGGATTTTTGTGGAACCGTTTACGACAGAGATTTCCTCCCGGCCAGATCCACAGACAATTGCGTATCTACAGGAAAGTGAACCTTTTACTATCTTCGTCGACGACCTGAGTCAGGGCTTAGAGGGGCAGATTATCGAAGTCATTTGCATTATTCCTTCTTGGCAGATGGCTGATATTTCGCAGACCTTTGTCGATTGCTTCGGTTCATCAATCAAAACCATTATTGCAACTGTAGTTGATCCAAGTCGCGGATTTTTCAGCGTCACCAACCCTGAGGCAGGTAAAAGTGGTCCACTCCAGTTTATAGCACAACAGATCGGAATTGACGAAAGTGCAATCTTAGCCATTGGGGATAACTACAACGATCTGGAAATGCTGCAGTACGCGGGTACGGGTATTCTTATGGGCAATGCACATCCAGATCTACAGCGGATGGGATTTGAGCCCACTGCTACCAACGACCAAGATGGCCTGGCCCAAGCCCTGGAAAAATACCTTCTATCTTAGGTTTTAGTAAAGGGAGGGAAGGAGGTTCGCCCCCGGAAGGCGGACGTCCCGTCTGTTAAGCAGCACCGATATACTGATTAGCCCCTGGGTTAGTGCGGGAAATAGAGATGGTCCATCAACGGTCTTGTATGCTTAGCCCAGCAATGATATAGAACTGGGTCAAGGACGAAGCGGACAAGATCATTGAGCAACCAAATCCTTCAGTCTCAATAAAAGATCTCAGAAATGTTTAACTGGCTTGGCACTGCTTCGCTCCTACAAAAGATGACTACAAACTGGGGCCAATAGTGATAACCCAAACAGAAGTAATGATGGTGGGGGAAATTGACCTCCACCTTGGCCCTCCCCTTTTACCAAAGGAACCCCGGGTGTGAATATGCGGTGCACATTCGTGGTAGTGATCCAAAATCGGTGGAGAGGGTTAAATGTCCGCTAACCACCCACATCGTTGCGACTAAATGTCCACCAAGTGCTACTTCCCTTCTGATACTCTTGATGTTATGATTAAGCTATCACCTTTTCTGTGGCTACTCAATTAACTGACTTTCAACGCTAATTTAGACCGCACTACGGTTCTCAAACCGTTGCTTTGATCTAAGGAGCAAGCATAAGAAACCAATATCCTCATTGCCCTCTTATTCGTCCCTACATTGACTCTATCTGTAGCCGAACCTGTAACTTTTCTGGTCACAGTTAACGATGGTTCCCTTACACCCGACCTGATTCTCAACTCTAGTCTCACCTATCAATTTATGCAAGCTGCTACCAGCAATTCCATGTATCCAATCCAATTTTCATCTACCATAGATGGCACACGCTGGTGAGGATCAGTATCTGACCAGCTATTCCTATCAAGGAACAGCTGGCAGCGATGGTGTAGCCACCCTACTGGACCCAGTCAGGCACTGAGCAAACTTTACTATTATTACCCTAATCATTCGGGGATGGGGAATATAGCATCCGTCACTGTTGCTATCAATATCCCCGATACTATAACTTGCGATCCGTATTAGAGAGCGCACTGGGGAAAAGTGTCGACCAGCCCATTACTACCGAAGAACCGGCTGGACTGAGCAGGTTGCTGGATGCCCAAAACTCCAACATCAGTGATCTAACCGGCTTAGAATATTGCGCCAGCCTGACTACTCTGGATCTCTCTGGCAACCGGATTTGCAACATCAGCCCCTTGACCAACCTGAATGGCTTGTCTCTGGATAATAACCAGATTATTTTCAGCAAAGGTCACCTAATTATATTCTCTAAATT
>Ga0208128_1000153_pt1 | contig 28178 bp, 25 predicted proteins | sample ETNtaG_35_FD_185758 | JGI IMG/M metagenome (GOLD analysis project Ga0208128, IMG submission 185758) | Marine microbial and viral communities from oxygen minimum zone, Eastern Pacific Ocean - ETNP201306PF51B (SPAdes) (version 2) | ecosystem: Environmental > Aquatic > Marine > Oceanic ... | reverse complement strand
GTGATGAAATCGAAGAGGACTTAATGGACGCTATAGGCATTGATGTCGTTTCCCTGCCGGCGCTAGGCACGATATTCGGGTTCCGAAACGAAAAACTGGAAGGAGTTCCAAACTCCTTGGGGGCAGGCTTTGCTCGTGTCGGAGCACTTCAATACAACCAAGGATGTTAATGGCGACCTCTTGCTATACCCCCAAGGTGATATGAGCGTTCTGCCGAGTGGACGCATGCCCGTTAGCGGGTTCTTCTTCGATCCGATCATCAGACAGGAGCCTATTGACGACGACAATCTGAACCCAGAAGACAACCTGGAGGAATTCCAGCCGCTATCCAACAGTGACCTGAAGCACTACGAAGCACAGGCGAAGCGCCTGGCATCATCGGACCGCGCTATTGTCGGCGGGGTTGCAGGAACAGCATTTGGCGATATCGCCTTGGTCCCAGCACCTTTTCTGAAGCGGCCCAAAGGGATTCGGGACGTTGAGGAATGGTACGTATCCACAGCCGTTCGGCAGGACTATCTTCACGAAGTTTTTACCAAGCAATGTGAGGTTGCGATCGAGAATCTGAAACGTGTTCATGATGTTGTGAGTAATGTAATAGATATTCTGTTTATCTGTGGTACAGATTTCTGCACACAGATATCGACTTTCTGTTCAACAAATACATACGATGAGCTTTACGCGCCCTACTATAAAAGAGTCAACGCTTGGATACATGAGAATACAGCATGGAAGACCTTCAAGCACTCGTGCGGTGCGGTGGAAACCTTTATCCCTCACTTCATCGATGTCGGTTTTGATATCATCAATCCGGTCCAGTGCTCAGCAGCGGGAATGGAGCCGCAGGCTTTGAAGTCCCGCTATGGAGACCACATCGTATTCTGGGGAGGCAGTGTTGATACTCATACGACCTTACCATTTGAAACACCTGATCGGGTACGTCAACAGGTGTTGGAGCGATGTGAAATTTTTGCACTGAACGGAGGCTTCATCTTCAATTCCATTCACAACGTTCAGGCCAGGACACCTGTGGAGAACATTGTAGCAATGATTAATGCCGTGAAGGAGTTCAATGACTCCTAGTGTTATATCAACCTTGTAAGGTCGTATGATATGGTGTAGGCTTTCTTCATAGATTTTCCAACAGGAGAGCTATGAAGAAGTCTGTTGTGGCATTGACAAAGAATGAACACGATGAGTTAACCACATTAACTTCAAAAGGCAGACATAAATCTCAAAAAATTCTCAATGCTCTTATTCTATTGAACTGCGATAGAAGGGAATTTTAGAAGCAACACTCGAACAACGAGGAAATCACCTGCCTACTCAATGTCAGTATGAGAAAAATAGATCGTGTTAAGAAAAGATTAGTGGAAGGTGGATACGATACAGCACTCAACGACGAAAAAGGAAGCAGCCTATACGTCAGCAAAATCGACGGCGATTTTGAAGCCCATCTGGTTGCATTAAGCGGCAGTGAACCTGCTGAAGGTTATGCCCGTGGTCTTTACAGTTTCTGTTAGATAGAGTCGTTGAACTCAATTATATCGATAGCATCTCCCCAAGCCCTGGCAACAAAAGAGGTAGGTGATTCCTTCCAAACAAAGCAGCGGTTTCGTCGCCAATATGGAGATGGTGTTGGACGTTTATAAACGCCCCTATAACCCCAAACGTCCTGTTTTATGTCTGGACGAATCTCCAAAAAATTGATGGCTAAAGTAAAAAGCCCTCTGGCGACTTCTCCCGCTCAACCGGCCAGATACGATTATGAGTATCGGCGCGGTGGAACGTATAATGTGTCTCTGGTCTGCGAACTGTTAGCAGGAAAGTGATTCTTAGATATCCTTGAAACGAAAACCAAGTGCGACTGGGCTCGGTTCCTGAAAACAATCGCTAATGAATACAAGAACGCACAGCTCATCACATTGGTCATGGACAACCTGAATACCCATGGCCCCGGCGCCCTGTATGAAACATTTCCGCCGGAAAAAGCCAAAGCCCGTTGGGATCAATTTGAATTTGTGTCCACCCCAAGCATGGTAGCAGGTTAAACATGGCCGAAATTGAGTTAAATGTCTGAAGTGTAGAATGTTTAAAGCGACGGATTGACAACATCTCCGAGGTAAAAAAAGAGGTGCTCGCTTGGCAGAAAGCCAGAAAGACTAAGAATGCCAAAGTCAATTGGCAATTCACCACCAAAGATGCACGGATAAAACTCAAAAGATTTTATCCAACATTGGATAGTTGACATGACACTAGGCTTTTCTCGTTACACGGAAGAGAAAACAGAACCGATTCTAAAAACCTACCCAGGAACAGCTTCTTTGACCGGCTAGCCAAGAATCTATGGTCTTGCTCCGCAAACAGTTATCAACTGGATAAAAAAAACAATTGGAGGGTCTTTCTGTAGATCAAGTCCTAATAGATCCCAGGCCGGAAGATATTTTAGCGTTGGATGAAAGGTGGTCTTTCGTTGATTCCAAAGCTAACACAGCCTGGCTTGGGTTTGCAATCGGTAGAAGGAGTCAGCAATTAGTTGGTTGGTATTTAGAAAAAAGAGACCCCGTATCAGCCAACTACTTTGTGGTAGAAATAGCATCTCAAGACCGCATTTGTCGATCTAGAAGTGATCCTTGGTATTGTTATGAGTGTTGGCCAAAGGAGAAATATAGGATTGGTCAAAAAGGGATGGGTGAAACCAGTTAGATTGAAGGCGGTAACAATATGATTCGACCAAGATGAGGAAGATTTGTCAGAAAGATATGTACTGTTTCCAAGAAATGAGAACATCATTTTGAAGTCATTAAGTGGTTGATCGGAGAATATAATTTGGACAGGAAATCAGCTATGATTTAGCACTACCTCTTTTTTTAATGCCTGTTGGGCTTCTTCCTCTGCATTGAGAGAGCGGACCTAGACTGGCTTTCCGCTAATTATGTCGGTCAAGCATCTCAGATACTGTCGGACCGGCTTTGGCTTTCTCCAGATCTGGAGAAAGAAATTCTTTCTCTGGTTCCATGGACAGATTTTCTCCCTACCGTCCACCTTTCTTCTGGGCAAATAAGGCCCTTTCTCCTGGTTTAAGATCTTGAGATAGGATGGTTTTTACCCTTGTCTGGCGATAGTCGGTTGAGGATAGCCGTACTTTGCTTGAAGAGACACCAACTGTATCCGTTGATAGGCTTTGAGATCGTCGTTCTCTTTTAACAACGGTGCTAAGCGTTGGGTGCTCCCTTTTGGCCTCCGGCTTAGAAGACGCATCGTTACCTCATCAGATCAAATTGATTTTCAGCTCAAACCCTTTCCTGTTAACTTACCAATCTTATACAATGTTAGCCGGACCTAGATCCAGAATTAGTACCAGACCTTTTCTAACTGCCAAATAGTGGATATCCGGCCTAGTTCAAACGCACTGTGGAGCTATTAAAAAAGGGTTGGATCTTCTGCCCATAAAAAGGTAGATCTCAAAAAAACAGATAAAAGTTCTGATAATTGTTGTTAGATTTGTATACTTTATTCGTATAAACAGATGGTTCACAGTCAAAGTGGATACACCTGCTACTCAGGTAACACAATCTGTTGTAGAAATTGGTCTACGGTTTGACGGTTATGGATCTGAGTGGTAATTGCTGAGCCGTAGACATTAGACAGGTAGAAAATCCCGCTGATGGTGCCAAAGGTCCAGCCCTTGACAGATCGAACACCACTCTGTCGAAATCCGTCGTAAGCTAGCCAACCGGTCAATATCACCGCTGGTAAGGTGGTCAAAAAATCGGCAGGACGTCCCACATAGATGCGGCCTGCTCCCGGTGCCCCTGCTGATAATGCTGCTGCCAGGATCGGTCGTTTCTGTGGCAGTTCTCTCCCCTGTTTGGCTAGGGTTCGGTAATAGCTAGGCTGGATATCTTCTACCTTCGACAGGGCCGTAAACAGGTCTTCCGCCTGATCCCATTGATGCAAAAAGAGTTGGTTGATACCGATCCACAGTTTGGCCTTTTCCTGCCGGAGAGAATCGGTCCAGGTCGAACCAGCTAACTCTGAGAAGGCTGCTATCGACCTTTGATGGTCAGCGGCTAAAAAGTAGGTTGTCCCAATCTGATATCGAGCTTTTTCTGCCAGCGTATTCCCTTTTTTTACCACCTCTTGGAAGGCGGAGATAGCACTCTCCACCTCTCCCATTTGTCGGTGGCAATCTCCGATTTTGAGCCAGCAATTGTGCCTGGATACTTTCACCTCAAGAACCGGTACCCGATTGGGCGAATTCTCCAGTGACAAGTAACGATGATATTCAGCAATAGCACGTCGATAGTTGCCGGTCCGGTAGAGATAGTCGGCAAATTTCAGGATATTGGATGGATGATCGTAATCGACCTGTTCTCCTGTGCTAGAGTCCTCGTCCTGACCTGCTTGGTCAACAGGAATCCTGTTTTGCTTAGGAAACTCAGTTGCAAAACAGCTTGGAGGCAGTATCAGTATGAGTAGCAAGCAGGTGAAAAACCGTCTCATCGCCGATGATTTCAAGATAGTAAATATTCCGCCAATTGCGTAAAGTCACTGACGGTTGCATCGGGTTGGTAGTCTGAATCTTCATATGGGAGTTGATAGCGATTAACAAAGATAGCCCTCATCCCACAGACTCTTGCTCCCATTACATCAAACGAATTAGCTGAAACCATCAAGCATTGGTTGACTTCCAGCCCCAGCGAAGCAGCAGCGCGGAGGTATACACCGGTATGAGGCTTAAATGCACCGACTGTCTCTACTGAAAATATACTGTCAAACAGATTTTCATCTGAAGAGAGCGTAGCCCTTGTGTATTGTCGCATCAGTCGATTTTGAACTAGATGGTCTAAAAACTCAGGATCGCCATTGGAGAGTACGACCAGCCGATATCGATTTGCCAACTTCTTCAGGGCGGGTAAAACCTCCGGGAACGGTGACAACGATTGCCAAGCCGACATCAGGTCGTCTATTAGATCATCAATGGGCTGAATATTATTTCGGCGGAGTGTATAGGTCAATGACTGTCGGACAGTGGTTAGGTATCCGCTGTGCCCGAGTGACAAAATCGTATCCTGATACTGCTCAATCCGTTGTCTAGCACGCCACTGCTCCCAAAAAGTAGTGGTAGAAACAGGGTAAGATTCCAGAGCCGATTCAATAGTTGGGGTCAAACTTCCGCCTAAATCTAGTATGGTACCGAATAAATCGAAGGTCAATGCTTTAACAGGCGATAGATGCTTCATTTTAGGCTCTCTTTCTTCTAATAATGCGAAGATATTTATTTAAATCTGAATTGCTAGCCACGTAGCTGGCCGTTGGACTCACTTTTGCCAAATAACTTTTGAAATGACAAACTTCAACTACCTAACAGGGAAGACCCGGTTGGTAAGTTGAAATCGATAAATGGCAAGAGTTGTTTGAGCTTAGTTTTCTGGCGTAAGATCGTGAGTAGAAGGTATCTGGCAGGTTGATTCAGGCGGAGGACTTTACTTGTCACGGCAGATAGGCTGGCAATAGAATACGACGGAGAAGATTTAGACCTGTTTGAAGGGGGGAGTTTAAAAGCCAAGGTCTTAAAAAAGGTCTGCGAAAGCGAAGAAAATCTAAAAACGTACCCCCGACGAGATACAAGAGAGCGGTTACATCAAGAAGCTAAAGTGCTTACAAACGAACTGATCAGATGTGCTGTTTCAAGACTGGGTACGGGTTGGACCAACCCTTTACGTTTAGTCACGCATAGCGGAGGCGGTTAGGAAGCAACAGCGACTCCATCCTGAAATCTGGTCTTCGGTACGGGTTGGCATACGTCTCGTCATTTCTTGCGTAAACTCAGCCGATCTTTCGTCATCAACCAGTCCTGATTTTATCGAGGTGTTTTTTTCGGTAGAGCTATAGTTTAATTTTGCATACTTTTTGCTAAACGGACCAAAACATCTGCAGCATATAAAACATCTTCCCGATCTGCATTATTATTAGTAACAATCCGTACTCGTTGTGGATCAAAATAGCTGATTCTAACCCTTTTTGCAGCTGCTTGTTTGGCAAAATCCGGTGCAGAAATACCAAGTTTCCGAGTGTTAAAAACAACCATATTGGTTGGAAAATCATCGGGTTCTAATTCCAATGCTTCTATTTCCGCTAATCCTTCGGCGATTATTTGCGCATGTTGGTGATCTTCCTGCAGTCGATTCACCATTTCAGTTAGGGCCACAATGCCCGCTGCTGCAATCACACCTGCTTGTCTCATCCCACCTCCCAGCCGGCGTCGAATTCGAACGGCCTGTTGAATGAACTCGGTAGTTCCAACCAACAGAGAACCAACTGGAGCTGCTAGCCCTTTGGATAAGCAAAATGAAACTGAATCGGTATACTGGGCAATCTCCCACGCGGAAACGCCCAAGGCATGAGCCGCATTAAAGATCCGAGCCCCATCCAAGTGGACGGCTGTCCGGTGTGCCTGTGCAAATTGGTAAATTGAAGCTATACGATCCAGTGCAATAGGACGACCACCCCGCCGATTGTGCGTACTTTCCAAGCAGATGAGACTGGTTAGCGGGAAACGAGTGGGATCTCGTTGGAGGTAGTAGGAGATTTGATCTGGGTCTGGACAACCAGTTGGATGATCGACGATGATTGGCATAACGCCCGCCAGCGACGAGATAGCCGCGGATTCGTAGTAGTAGATATGGGCTTCTGCATCCACGATCGCTGTTTCGCCAACTTGCGTATGGGTCATTAAAGCGACATTGTTGGCCATCGTCCCGCTGGAAACATACAGAGCAGCCTCTTTGCCCATCTTTTCAGCAGCCAAATTCTGCAACTGTTTGACGGTCGGATCTTCACCGTGGCAGTCGTCACCAACCTCTGCTTCTAACATGGCCTGTCGCATTTCAAGCGTCGGTTTGGTGACCGTATCACTCCGTAGATCTATAATTTTCACCGTCTATATTTTTCCCACTTGAGAGTTAAGGATTAGACCTAATCGTTATTGGGTATTTCAGCAGAGATAGGTTGCAGCCGACGCTGAGCTGCCAAGGATAGATAGTGTAGTTGGTGATTCTCGATTAAGTCTTGAAACAACCCAATCGCTTGATCATTTTCACCTAACTTCAAGTACGACTCCGCTAACCAATACTTGGATTTAGCTTGTGTGTCGTAAGGTTCGGAAACTTGGATTGATCCTGTTCCGTCTACCTGGCTAACCTGATTGTTAGTCAGGGCGTACTCAAGCGCTTGTTGGAAGTGAGTAACGGCGGCTTCGAAGTTTTGTTCTTGGTGGTAGGCTTTGAAAGCAAGATAAAGGTTGGTGTTGCCACTATCAAGAAATTCGAGACTGCTACTAGCATCCAGTAGATCTGTTAATTCTTCAATGATTTCTTCGTCGTCTTCAAAATCTGCATCTATTTGGGGTGCGTTTCCCAGTTCCTCATTTGCTATCTCTTCAGCCATAAGCTCCTCAATTGGTGCGAATCTACTTAAATCGCAAAAATTACAGTTTACTTTCTGATAAAATGGATTTTGTCAGGCAATATTGTCGATTAGCAAGCCACCTCCACGGAGTTGACCACGGGCGTCCCGGCTAATTTGTCGCAAAGTATCTACTTTTCGAGTTTGATGCACAGTCTGAATTTGTCGCCTCCGCTGGATACGGGCAACATCAAGTTTCTTGGTAGCAATCTTTTTCCCACGTCGTTTTCCAGATTCGGCTACATCTCTGGTTAAGTTTTGCTGTCCAAGCGGTTTGTTGGCATTTCGATTGGTCGTATGATTAGCTGCAAGACGCATGCTCCGGCCTAAGTCTTTGGTCGGTAGTAGTGTGCTGATACGCGTAGCCACGGGTCAATCTCCTTTTTGTGAGCGAACTGCCATCGACTTACATTATAACCGAAGATTGCTTGTTTTCCAACAAAAATCCATGTCCAGTGCTAATCTAGCAGTATAACTCAGTAATTTCCGGTTAAAATTTACATGAGATTAATTTCGGCAATGATCTGAGAGCGAGCACTTCCTGGAAGACACGCCATAGCGATTGCCACAACCGATGTAATTGGAGGCGTCGGGAATGACAAAAAAGTAAGTGATGTAGTATAATAAAGTGTAGTTGGCCGTCTCGCTTATACAAATTAACCCCCTACTAGCTATTCCTACATAGTAATCTGGTTGTTGCCGACCAACTACCTTTGTCTTGCCGACCTGGCCTGATCGGCAAAATAGAATGGGTTACAGAAGGTTAAATCTGTGATCTTGTCCGACTAGCGTGCGTCTATATAGATGAATTCAATCTGGAACACAACCCCCTAAATTAAAGAGGAATTTGCAGCATGAAACATTTGAAAATTTTGCTTCTGATGATACTACCGCTATCGGCATTTGCTGATAACTGGCAAACATGGCGGGGGAAATATGGGAATGGTATCAGCGATGAAACGGGAATTGTGGCCAACTGGAGCCGAACCGAAAATGTACAGTGGCGAACAAAACTACCCGGCCGTGCCGGGTCAACGCCTATCATCTGGGAAGACCAGATCTTCCTGACCTCGGTGGCCGAGAATGGCGACGATCTGCTATTAATCTGTCTTAACACAGATGGCAAAGTCAAATGGCAACAAAAACTGGGCACCGGGAATCGCAACATTAGAGGGAACGAAGGGAACAGCGCTTCCCCTTCCCCCTGTACAGATGGCCAATATGTTTGGGCTTATGTCAGTACTGGTGATATCGGTTGTTACGATTTTGAGGGAAACGAAATCTGGAAAGGCAACCTGGAAAAATGGTACGGCGGTTTTGACCTCTTTTTCGTTATGGCCTCGACTCCGGTTGTAGATGGAGATCGACTCTATCTGCAGTTTATCCACAGCAATGTCTCTCTTTTAGATAAAGCGGCTGATCAAAAGCGAAAGGACGAAAGGAAATCTGCAGGGATGTTGGTGGCTTTGGACAAGATGACAGGTAGTGAGATTTGGGTGCACGAACGCCTCAGCGACGCACACTCCGAATGTGAGCACTCCTATGCCTCGCCTATTCTTTATCGAGATGAAAAGCGCGAGTTCATGATCGTTCATGGTGCTGACTATGTTACCGGACATCGACTTAATGATGGTGATGAGATTTGGCGATGTGGTGGATTGAACCGTAAAGATCGTTATAATCCGGCTTTTCGCTTTGTGGCTTCACCTGCAGCGGTGCCAGGGTTAATTGTCGTACCGTCGGCCAAAAACGGGCCAGTTCTAGGACTCCGTCCTGATGCTACCGGCTTTGTTACGGACCAATCAAATGGCCAACGCTGGAAGCGTGACCAAAACACACCGGATGTACCATCACCATTGATCCATGACGGGCTTGTTTACCTATGTCGTGAGAATGGAGTATTAATCTGCATGGATGCTGAAACCGGAGAGGAGTTCTACCAAGAACGGACGCACAATAATCGCCACCGCGCCTCGCCAGTCTATGCTGATGGGAAGGTTTATCTTACCTCCAGAGATGGTGTAATCACGGTGGTAAAAGCTGGCAGAAAATTTGAAATTCTAGCCCAGAATGAGATCGAAGAGGAAATCGCCTCCTCGCTAGCCATTTCGAATGGGACTCTCTATATACGTAGTTTTGAAGCTCTCTACGCCATTAGAAACTAGGAATTAGGAATCTCGCAGATCCCAAATTGGGAAAATTGGGATCTGCGAGATTCAATTATCATGTAACACTTGTAATTGGAGAAATTTATGAGAATTTGGAACACGGCTTGTCTGCTGATGGCACTGACAAATTTTGCAACGAGTGCCGATTGGCCACACTGGCGAGGACCTTTTCAAAATGGCACCACTCTGGAAACCGGCCTGGTTTCCGATTGGTCGAAAGACGGACAACATCAACTTTGGCGCACCGATTTCGTTGGCCGATCTACCCCGGTTGTGCTTAGCGGTCGAGTCTATGCTATCGGTCGAACAGGAAAGGATATTACCGAACAAGAGCAAATTACCTGTTTCGATGCCAATACGGGTCAACTCCTCTGGGAACATAAGTTTAATGTCTTCCATACGACGATTCCTTTCAACCGGGTTGGTTGGGCCAGTCCTGTTGGTGATACCGAAACAGGTAATATTTATGTACACGGTGTTCAAGGCATGTTCTACTGTTTCAACGCCGAGGGGCAAATATTATGGTCGCACTCCTTGACCGAGGAGTTTGGACGTATCTCAGGTTATGGTGGACGAACGCACACACCGTTTGTCGATGGCAACCTGGTTATTATTAGCTATCTGAGCACCAGTTGGGGAAGTCAGGCTCCAACAAGGCATCGCTATTTTGCCTTCGATAAGAACAATGGTGAGACCATCTGGGTTTCTACCCCCGGCGGTCCACCAAAAGATACTACCTATTCTGTACCTGTTGTGACCGAAATTAACGGTCTGCGACTGCTGGTGGCCGGAAACGCTGACGGTTCGATTTACGCTATGGATATACGGACTGGCGAAAAGGTCTGGGGGTTTGCCCTGAGCAAACAACGCGGGCTTAACGTGTCGGTTGTTGCTGACGGACATTTGATCTATGCCTCACATAGCGAGGAAAATATCGATAATACTGTGATGGGCCGTGTAGTCTGCATTGATGGTCGCGGAAGTGGCGATATTACCCGAACCCACGAAGTCTGGCGATTGGACGGGTGTATGGCCGGCTATAGCTCACCGGCACTCTCCCAGGATCAGTTGTACGTGGTCGATAATTCGGCCAACCTTTACTGTATCAATGCAACGACAGGCCGACAACTGTGGATCCAAAACATCGGTACAGTTGGCAAAGGATCACCCGTTTGGGCTGATGGGAAAATCTATGTGACTGAGGTCAATGGACATTTCCATATTTTGCAGGTGGGTCCCAGTGGCGCCAAAATTGTCAGTACAGTTCAACTATCGATCAAAGAGAGTGTCGAAGAAGATGGCAAAACCAGACCAGAACGAAATGCTGAAATCTACGGTTCACCTGCCGTGGCTGACGGTCGAATCTACTTTGCCACAGAGGAGGGCATCTACTGCCTGGGTCAGGATGACCCCTCTTCACCAGCCTTACAGTTAATACCCGCTGAAGTGGTAATGCAACCCGGTGAGGAACTGGACTTTAAACTGACAACATCTGGCCATGGAGACGTAGTTACCTGGTCCAGCAGCGGGTTAGCCGGAGAAATTGCTGAAGGGAAACTGGTTGTTAATCCGCAAGCCACTGGCCATGCCGGAACAATTTCCGCTGCTGTTAGCCAAAGCAAAGCTACTGCTAGGGTTCGGGTGATTTCACCATTGCCGTGGGAAGAAGACTTTGAAACGGTTGCAGTCGAAAAGATTCCAACCCATTGGATCGGTGCCAGCGGGAAATTCTTTGTTCGCCAGGAAGGAGACAACAAGATCTTAGTCAAGCCACCCGCCAAACGGGGCTTGAATCGATCGGTCGTCTTTCTCGGTCCGCCGACGATGAATGGATACACCATCCAGATTGACCTCAAAGGTACCCGCAATAAAAGGCGATTACCTGACATAGGTCTAGTAGCTAATCGATATATCCTCGATCTGCAGGGAATCCATCAGAGGCTGCAGGTCAGATCGTGGTCTTCCGACCTGCGAATGGCTGCACATATTGACTTTAAGTGGGAAGTCGATGTCTGGTATACCATGAAGATGAAGGTGATGATTGAAGAGGCGCAAGCTATCGTTCAGGGGAAAGTCTGGAAACGGAGCGAATCCGAACCCAGCAACTGGAATATCGAGGTCCGTGACCCGATTCCCAACCGGACAGGAAGCCCTGGTATTTATGGCTATTCAGCGGCAGAGATTCATTACGACAACTTGAAAGTTGAGAATTCAAACAGTACAGTATTAAAGGGAGCAGAGTAGATAAGATGATCTACAGTACAGCAAGGCTACGGTGCCAGAAACAACGTTTCAAAAGAAATTCCCCAATCAAGCTGAGGATATATGCACATTCGGTACTGGCGATTGTAATCAGCCTGGTGGGTTTCCAGGCGATGGCAGATCAACACCAACCCCCTATTGACAAAACCACCTCTATGTGGGGATTCACGCCTGACCGAAATCTGGTTTCTGACGAAACTGATCTGCCAACCGAATGGGATGCAGAATCCGGACAGGGCATCAAGTGGGTGGCTGAACTCGGATCTCAAACTTACGCCGGGCCGGTAGTTCATGACGGTAAGGTCTTCGTTGGAACCAATAACCAGGCAACCTACAACCCAAAATTAACCGGAGATCGTGGTGTGATTGCGGCCTTCAACGAGGAAGACGGCCAGTTTTTATGGCAGATGACACATACCAAGCTCACTTCAGGCCGAGTCAATGATTGGCCACAACAAGGTGTCTGCTCTACGCCCTTTATTGAAGGGGATCGACTATATTATATCTCCAACCGCTGCCAAGTGGTTTGCGTCGACACGGAAGGTTTTCTGGATGGAGAAAACGATGGTCCTCACAAGGATGAGGCAGAAACCAGCCTGATCGACGGCGACATCATCTGGATCTACGAGATGATGGATGAACTGGACGTTTTCCCGCACAACCTGGCTACCTGCTCCCCCGTTGGGGCAGGAGACCTCTTATTTGTAGAAACCAGTAATGGGGTAGACGAAGGGCACATCCACATTCCATCTCCGTTGGCTCCCAGTTTTATCGCCCTCAAAAAGGAGACTGGCGAACTAGCCTGGGAAGACGATTCACCAGGCGAACATATTCTGCACGGCCAATGGTCAAATCCTGCCTATGCTGTCATTAACAACCAGCCGCAAGTCGTTTTTCCCGGCGGTGACGGTTGGCTCTATAGTTTTCAACCCGATAACGGGGAATTAATCTGGAAGTTTGACTGCAATCCCAAAGATGCGGAATGGGAGCTAGGCGGACGTGGTACTCGAAACAGTATTATCGCCACCCCCGTTATTCATCACAACCGGGTCTACATCGGTGTAGGCCAGGACCCGGAACACGGAGAAGGCGATGGCCATTTGTGGGCCATCGATGCCACCCAGACTGGTGATGTAACCGAATCGGGGGTAGTCTGGCACTTTGGTGGTCAAGACTTTAACCGTACCATGTCCACGGTTGCTATTCTCCAATCGCACCAACCAGAGGTTGAGTCGAGGATGGGTCACGAAGGCTTACTGTTTGTAGCTGATCTGAGCGGTTTTGTATACTGCCTGAACGCCGATACTGGCGAACGCTACTGGACCTACGACACCTTCGCTGCCATCTGGGGCTCAACCTTCGTGGCTGACGGCAAGGTCTATATTGGTGATGAAGACGGTGACGTCGCCATCCTCGCTGCAGAAAAAGAGAAGAAAGTACTCTTTGAAACTAATATGGGAAGTGCGGTTTACACCACCCCGGTCGCGCATGACAGTGTTCTTTATATCGCTGGCCGAAATAAACTGTTTGCTATCCATAAATAGCCCTAAAGGAATTGAACCATGACTGTAGAACCCGTTTCAGACCCGCCTTCAGGGCTATCCTCCAGTATGTTACCAGCAGATCTCATCGCGTCAGCACGTGAGGCGTTGGATGCGCATGTTCGTCACGTTGTTAACTGTCACTTCGATCCCGAAAAAGGAACACCATTCTGGTTGACGTACGCCCAGAAACTCGGATTTGATCCACGGCATAAAATAAATGGTTATAACGATTTACGTCTTCTTGGCCATTTTCAGGACGAATGGTTGAGGGGAGGACCGATACGAAAATGGATCCCTAAATCATTGGCAGATCAGCCGGTCTATGTCTTTGAGACTGGTGGATCGACGGGGCTCCCTAAATCACGGATCAGTATTCGAGATTTTCAAATTGATTACGAACTTTTCAGCCAACACCTCTCCACCGAGACCTTCCCTACTGGCAGCGACTGGCTGATGCTTGGCCCGAGCGGCCCTCGTCGATTGCGATTAGCGGTCGAACATCTAGCACAGATTCGGGGTGGTATCTGCTTCCTGGTAGATCTTGACCCTCGCTGGGTCAGCAAACTGGTTAAAATAGGGAAACATCAGGAGTTTGAAGCTTACCGCGATCATGTGGTTGGCCAGGCGTTGCAACTGTTGAGAGCCCATGATAACATCCATTGCCTTTTCACCACCCCAAAACTGCTAGAGGCACTATGTGAAAAGATCTCTCTCAACAAAGTGGGAATTACCGGTATCTTCTGCGGTGGAACGGAAATGAATGCCCAATTTCACCGTTTTGCCCGGGAGGAATTGGTTCCCGGTATCGATTTTGTACCTACCTACGGTAACACCTTAATGGGATTAGCTTATTCCAAACCGTTCGATTCCTCGACCGGATCCGAGGACGAGCCTGCAGACCGGTATTCAATCACCTATTATCCCCCCTATCCGAGAGCGGTGATTGAACTAGTTGATCCGGACGCCCCGGATCAGGCCGTAGATTATGACCAAACGGGTAGGGTGATGTTAACTACACTGACTGAGGAATTCTTCATGCCCCGTTTCTTGGAGCGCGACGAAGCCGAACGGGCTCGACCGACCGAACAGTTCCCATGGGACGGAGTTCGAGATCTGCGGCTGTTTTCAGAATTGAAAGAGACGGTTCCCGTGGGCGTTTACTAAGCAAGTAGGTGACCGAGATGTTGCACATTCCGCTACTAAGGGCCGGGCAGCCGTATCAGAGCTTGTCCACTATTGAGGTGTTAAATAGTCAAACCGGAGAGCCAATGGCGGTGATGAGTCAGGCCAACCGGGGACTGATTTCGCGCGACATGCTGTCCATGTCTGACCATAAACGGGTACTGGATCAGTTTACCGTCGCCGACCTGATCCAGGTCAGTCAGATTGCTGGACAACACTTCATGCAGGCAGAATTACCTATTGGTCAGCAACTACAGTCGCCAAACGACTATATCGCTCAACTGTCAACCTCGACGGGGGTTCCAAAAACGCTGTGTCGCCAAAACATGAACAAGATCGCCACGGTACTCAACCACGTCGATGATGTCCTTGGTGGTTTGACCCGAGGTCTCGACCTCTCCATTTTGGACAAAGGTTGGGGACAGCAACACGGACGGATGCTCGGATATCTGTGTTGCGCTGACAGTCTGGGAGGTATACTACCCAGTAATTCAGCTGGCGTACATTCGCTTTGGGTACCCTCGATTGCTCTGAAAGTTCCCTTGGTCTTGAAGCCTGGCAGTACCGAACCCTGGAGTCCTTACCGAATTGCCCAAGCCTTTATCAAGGCCGGTTGCCCACCCGAGGCCTTCAACTTGTATCCAACTTCCCACGATGGAGCCACCGAAATTTTACTGCGTACTGATCGGTCGGTTCTCTACGGCAGTGAATCTACCGTAGCCCCCTGGCGTTCAGACCCAAAGGTACAGATCCACGGTACTGGCTGGAGCAAGATTCTGGTTGGAGAAGATGCCTTGACCAATTGGGAGCAATATCTGGAGATGATGATAACATCGGTAGCTGAAAATAGTGGACGCTCTTGCATAAATACCTCGAGTATCTGGGTTCCTGCTCAAGGACAGCAGATAGCGGAAGCAGTTGCCGGTCAGCTCAGTCAAATCCAAGCCCTACCCCTAGACCATCCGGAAGCTAGATTGTCGGCTTTTTTCGATCCGCAGATCGCTCACCGATTGGTTGATATGATCGAAGGCTACCTTAAAATCCCTGGCGCTATCGATATCTCCAGCCAATTGTTTGAGGTTGAGAGCGTCGTTGAAACCGATGGTTATACCTTCCTGATGCCGAAAGTGATTTACTGCTCTGATCCATCTCATCCCCTGGCCAACACTGAATTTTTGTTTCCCTTTGTCAGTGTAGTAGAAGCCCCTCAATCAAAGATCTTGAACCTAATTGGTTCGACTCTGGTAGCAAGCGTTCTGACGGAGGATCAGGTCTGGATTACAGACTTGCTCCACTCCCCCGATATTGAGCGCTTGAACTTGGGAGCCATCCCGACCAACCATATCTCCTGGGATCAACCGCACGAAGGCAACTTGTTCGATCTACTCTACCGACAACGCGCCATGCAAGCTGACCAAAGATTAGCAACCGCTTGATTCAGGTGAAAGCACCTAGCACATTGCCAATACAGGATCAGGTAATTAAGAGTTGAGAATTAAGAATTTAGGGTTTGCCGGTGGGGACATCGGACCTATTCACAACCCTTTAACCAATTTGTTTTTTTTTGCCTTCTGCATCTGTTGGAGTCAGGTTGTCCACCCAGATCAGGGACCGGCGTTCCCGGTCGTATTTACCGATGTTACGCAAGAGGCGGGGATTCAGTTCAAACACCACAACGGAAAAAGTGAACACCATCACATTGTCGAAACCATGGGCGCAGGGGCCGCCTTCCTGGACTATGACAACGATGGATTTCTGGATCTATATCTTATTGAGAGTGGATCTTTAGAGGCTGACCTGACCCATGTGAACCGGCTATATCGCAATAATGGTGATGGTAGCTTTGCTGATGTTACGCAAAGGTCCGGAGTCGGCGATGCAGGCTACGGAATGGGTGTTACCGTTGGAGACTACAACAACGACGGGTTCATTGACCTTTATGTTACCAACTTTGGAGCCAATGTGCTTTATCAAAATCGAGGAGATGGCACCTTCATTGATGTTACCGAACAGGCTCAGGTAGGCAATAGCGATTGGAGTACAGGCTGTGCTTTTCTCGACTATGACTTGGATAGTAACCTAGATCTCTACGTAGTTAATTATGTGGTTTACGACACTTCGATGAAATCGTGTATCAACCGTAAAACGGGCCTGGTCGAATATTGCCACCCCCGCACATTTCGTCCGGCCAAAGACACTCTCTATCAAAATAACGGCGATGGAACCTTTACCGATGTTACTAGATCGTCTGGTGTCTATAATTCTATTCCGTGTCGAGGCTTGGGGATCAGTATCGGTGATATCGATCATAACGGCTACCCTGATGTCTATGTTGCTAATGACACCGATCGGAACTCCTTCTATCTCAACCGTAAAGGCCAGTTTCGGGATATCGCGTTTGCCTCTGGTACTGCCCTCAATAAGGATGGGGTTCAAGAGGGTGGAATGGGAGTCGATATCGGAGATTATGACGGTAACGGCTGGCCCGATATCTTTGTCACCAACACTGAAACCAATACACTCTACAAAAGCCGTGGAGATGGCACCTTCACCGACGTTAGCGATGAAGCCAATTTAGGCGGCGTCACCGCTTCTCTGGTCGGCTTTGGCACCAAATTCTTTGATTATGATAACGATGGCGACCTGGATATTTTTGTGGCTAACGGTGAAGTTCAAGATGCTCCCGATCCCGTCACCGGCATCTCGATCTATCCGCAACGGGATCAACTCTACCAGAGTAACGGAGACGGCACCTACACCGAAGTGCCGGCGGGCGAATACTTTTCTCGTCAATACGTAGGGCGTAGCACCGCCTTCGGCGATTATGATAACGACGGTGATATAGATCTATTGGTAACCAACTGTAATCAGAGCGTAATTCTGCTCCGAAACGATGGAGGCAACGCTAACAATTGGTTAGCCATTAAACTGACCGGTACTAAGAGCAACAGAGACGGTATGGGGGCTCGTATCCTCCTAACCCTAGGGAATGAAACTCGGCTAGGGGAGGTACAGAGCGCGGCCAGCTATCTCTCTGCCAACGATCTTCGTGTTTTCTTCGGCTTGGGAGAGAAAACACGGGTGGACAAAATCACAATCTATTGGCCTAGCGGTATCAAACAAACCCTCAACGATATCGAAGCTAATCAACTGGTTCAGATTACGGAAAAGATATGAGTAGGACCCCGTTCATACTCAAGTTGTTTTGTCCTCCTTCCCATCTGGGCCAATCTTCGATCCTGCCGAAGATTGGTTTAGCCGAGCTTTCTTTGGTTCGGCCTCTGTTACGGCACGGGACAGTAACATTGTTGCTGAGTTGTTTCCTTACCCTTTGTCACTCAGTTATCTTTGCTCAGTCAAAAGAGGCTCAGATACGGTTTTTAACTCATCAACTGGGTGACAAAGACGCTGCTATTCGAAGTCAGGCGGCCAAACAGCTTGGCACCTTCGGCCACCAAGCACGGGAAGCCGTCTATCCGCTGATGGAGGTGCTATCGGATGAATCCCGGTACGTTCGTCGCAACGCCGCTTTCGCCTTAGGGCTGATTGGTGAAGGAGCTGGCGAATCGGTGCCAGCTTTGATTCAAACGCTGGAGGATAGCGACTGGACAGTTAGAGCCAACGCCACCTTCGCCCTCGGCGGAATTGGTAAATCTGCCAGGTCAGCGGTTCCTTTTTTAATTACTGCTATCAATGATGTTAATTGGGAGGTCAGTGTCAATGCGGTAAAATCGCTAGGGCAAATCGGTCCTGTTGCCAGTTCTGCTGTGCCAGCTCTGAGCAACGCCTTAAGGAGCGAAAACAAAATGATCCGCAATAACGCCGCACTCGCCTTAGCGGAAATCGGACAGACGGCCGTCCCTACACTAATCGAAGCCCTCAAAGACACTGATAAAATAGTTCGTCGTTGCGCAGCCTTTTCTATGAGCCGGATCGATAAATTGTCTAAAGCTGCAATCTTAGCCCTGAAAACTGCTTTGAAGGATCGGGAAATCAGCGTCCGGGTCTCTGCGGCCGTTGTCCTGGCATTGGTCGAGCCCTCTAGTCGTCCTAAAACCATGCCGATTCTGATTGACGGGGTAAAAAGCGAAGACGAATTCACACGCAGCTTTGCTACCTATAGCCTCAAAAAGATTAGAGAACTCGATGCCTTAGCCATTGAAAAACAGATCGAGTCACTGATTCAGCAACTGCATCACCAGCAGGTGGACAAACGTTATCAGGCAGCGGTAGCGTTGGGTGAAATGGAGAAATCTGCCACCAGGGCCGTCCCGTATCTAATCATTGCTCTCAAAGATAAAGATGAAAAAGTTCGTTCTCGAGCCTACCAAGCCTTGAATCAGATCGGTAGCCCTGAAGCCATCAAAGCCTTGAATCTAGGAATTCAGTAGATCTGCTCACGGTATAACTACTTGCACTCATCATTTGAAAGAATCCATGATTGACGTTCAGAATTTGACCAAAAAATATGGAACTTTCGAGGCATTGAAAGGTGTCTCCTTCCAAATGGGTCGAGGTGAGGTTGTTGGGTTTCTTGGACCCAATGGTGCCGGCAAGACAACCACCATGCGTATTTTGAGTTGTTATATGCCGGCTAATAGTGGCACCGCGACGGTGGCTGGCTACGATGTGTTTCGCTCATCATTAGAAGTCAAAAAACGGGTTGGGTATCTACCTGAAAGTGTACCGCTTTATCCAGAGATGACGGTGACCGGCTACTTAAACTATGTGGCGAAAATCAAAGGTGTGCCCCGTCGCCAAAGACCGGATCGTTTAGCTTTCGCGCTGGAGTCGTGTGGTTTAACGGAGCGTTACCAACAGGTGACCGGCCAACTCTCTAAAGGATTCCGGCAACGTGTCGGTTTGGCTCAAGCACTGATTCATAATCCTGATGTTATCATTCTAGACGAACCGACCTCTGGTCTTGACCCACGCCAGATCATCGAGATTCGGGAATTGATTACAAGATTGGGCCAAAACCAGACCATTATTTTGAGTACCCATATTCTAGCTGAAGCCAGCATGACTTGCAAACGGCTGTTGGTTATCCATCAAGGACAGATTGTGGGTGACATTCAGTTGGAAAATGGACAACCTGTTTGGTATCAAAACGAGGACACAGGTAAGGGCCGGTATCTGCGACTAGAAGTCAAAGGTAATCTATCGGTTGTCGAATTCATACTCAATAAAACTGACCTTCCTTATACCCGTACTGACCAAGGCTTAAATAATCACTATATTTTCCAGGTTAGTTTAGTGGATGATTTGGAAAACTCTGAAACTATCGATCCTCGGCCTCAACTCGCCACTGAGTTGGTCAACCACGACTGTCAACTGCTCGAAATGTCACTATCAGAAGCGAGGCTAGAAGAGATATTTCTTCAGTTGACGACCACTTAAGACCATGTCTTCACCGAGTTACGAGGAGACAGTCCAAGAGCAGGTTGTCTCAGAATTAACCATCCGTTTCACGGATTAAATAGACATCTTTCCAAAATAAGTACTTGTACTGTATGGTTTGGTCGCTTTGGTGTTATGTTCATGACACTAAGCACCTCAATGTGATGAATCAATTTGAAAAAACAACCGCACAATCAGAAGAACTGTTCCTGCCAAGCCTTGGCGTCTCCAAGCAAACTTTCGAGGCCATCTTCAACCTTGTCGCCTCTCATCTCCAAAGCATTCCAGACGAACAACCGATGAAGAAAGGCGGTCAGAAATCACCGCTTCGATTGCCAGAGCGACTTCTTTTCACATTCATCTCTCTGCCCCATAATCCGGCCTTTGCCCGGTTGGGCTTAGTGTTTGGTTTCAGTGAATCTGAGCCCAATATCTACTTCTCAAGGTAGTTCCAATGAAAAGTCGAAAGCACGTGCTTAATGGCGGCTGAAAGACCATTGCCATTGAGTCACCGAGCAGTCCAATACTATAACGGTAAGCCCAAACTGCAGATGATCAAAGTCCAGTTGGTTATCTGGAAATTCTGTTGCTTGTCGGCCGCAAAGGCCAAGTTCACCCTGACTGAATTTTCACAGAGTCGTCTGCCCCATAATCCGGCCTGAAATAGGTCAGCCGGTTGGTAGTGGTTACCAAGGACCAGCTAAGCTGTCGGCCAACAGTTACACACCAATCGAGAAAACTCGGAATCAGCCCTTGACTGGTGAGGCCGGGAAATTTAACCCAGAGTTAGCCGGTGTGCGATTGACAACCTCAGGTATTGAGCCGAAATATCTCAGCTGGCATAGCTATTAGAATCTGGCAGAACCCAATCATTTGGCTGGTTTATTTTAGACAGATGTCTATTGAGTGCTTCCGTTATCATTGCCGTCAATCATTTTTAGGGATGGTTTAAGCATGGTGGATGTCAAGGTTTAATTCTTTAGGGAATTGCCGAAAAATATCCTTGATCTCACCGATGGTTAGTTCTTCATCTCTGGATTTTCTCCGATTGAACTATATAGGGATTATTCACCCGATTCAGGTATAATGAAAGTTGTTACAACTCAGAGATAATGGAAACCGTCTGGATTCAAGTAATAGGTTGGAGATTGAGTGGAATTGCCGAATGGGAGGGTAGGTACATCCTGCCTTACGATAGACTAAATACGAAGAATTTATGGTACAAAGTGTGTTTTCCAGCGTGTCTGAATTGGACAAAAGGGTTCAAATCCAGCCTATCTATGACTGGGTTTTTATTAGGATGAAATAGTCTAACAGGAAAGTCATTAATAAACTACAGATCTGAATATTTTTACAATGTAGTTTGTAGCAGGACAGACCTTGTCAGGTAAATAGGTATATGATAAAATGAGGAAATGTAATCCAAGGAGCTTACATTTGACAAGTTTTTGGCAGCGACAATCTGGGTTATCTTCTACACAGGTATTAGTCGGTATTTTAGTGGTTGGTGTCATTGTGGCGGTGGTTTTCGCACCACGTCTGTTAGGCCAGTCAGGAAAAGCCTTGCAAGCTCAGGCAACAGACGAAATTGAGACAATTGGTATTGCACTGGATACCTACGCTAAAGATAATGGTGACTACCCATCGACAGAGCAAGGCTTGACTGCACTGTGGGAAAGACCCGAAGTAGCACCGATTCCGATTAACTGGCAGGGACCGTATCTAGATAGTCCGATGACTGCAGATCCTTGGGGAAACCCATACGTCTATGTTCGGCCCGGGTTGCGGGATTCAAATGGCTATGATCTGGTTTCACTGGGTAAGGACGGGATTGAGGGCGGAACTAGTGAGGGAGAGGATGTCGTCAGTTGGATTCGATCTGACGAGTGATTCCGCCAGCTATCTGACAGCGGCTATTGCCTCTTCCAAGCTTAGTTGATGGGTATACAGGGCTCGGCCGATGATGGCCCCGGCCGAACCGATTCCTCTCAAATGATAGAGATCATCTAGTGTTGTTATCCCGCCCGAAGCAACCACTTCAATGGATGGATCCAGGGTTTCTATGATCTTAGCGGTTGCAACCACATTCGGCCCTTTCAGCATACCGTCACTCTGGATATCGGTGTAAACAACTGTTTTCACCCCTAGCGCTATCATCTCTTGGGCAAAAGCGGTAGCATATCGTTCAGAGATGTTAACCCACCCTTCAGTGGCTACTAAGCTGTCTTTGGCATCGATACCAACCACGATCCGGGTTGGGTATTGCGAGCAAACACTTTCAACTAATGCCGGGTCTTTCAATGCTGCGGTTCCTAGAATCACCCGGGTAACACCTAGATCTAGAATCTGCTTTACCTGATCTGAGTTGCGGATCCCGCCACCTAGTTGCGTCGGGATTGAAACCCGGCAGACAATCTCTTGCACAATCTCTAAGTTGGCTGATTTCCCTTGGAAGGCACCGTCTAAATCGACCAGATGCAGGTACTCGGCTCCTTGTTCAACCCATAATTCAGCAATGGCTACCGGGTCTTCAGAGAAGACGGTTTCGGCATCCGCTCGTCCTTGAATTAGGTTGACACACTTGCCGCCACGAAGATCTATTGCCGGGAAAATTCGCATTTGGGTTTGATACTCCTAGAGCCAGATCCGTAACCGTAAACGATCTCAAATCGAGTCAATTTACTTAGTAGATTGACTCGAACCGCCGGTACTATCAAGCTTTATTCCGCCTATGGTTCAGAAACGTCCCATCATCTGCATTACTTGTCGTGTTAACTCGGACGAAAATGTTCTTTCTTTACACTATGCTCAAGCAATCGAAGCAACTGGTGGCACAGCTATTATGTTACCCCAAACCGAAGATAAAGAGGTATTATCCTCCTACCTCTCGTTAGCTGACGGATTGCTACTATCAGGTGGTGGCGACCCCGACTCGCTGATCTTTAATGAACAACCACATCCCAAGATTGGACGGGTAGATCCGATTCGAGATCAGATGGAACTTTGCCTCATCAGGCAGGCGCTAGACCAAGACCTTCCAACTTTTGGCATCTGTCGTGGGGCACAGATGATGAACATTGCCATGGGTGGCACCATTTTTCAGGACATCCCCTCCCAACTGTTAACTTCCGATGTCAATCACTCGCAACAAGGGGTTGGCTGGTATGCGGCTCATACCATTCAAATTGAGACTAACTCAGCCCTCTATCTAGCCGCTGGAGCGACCACATCCCGTGTTAACTCGTTTCACCACCAAGCTATCCGGGACCTAGCTCCAGGTTTTGTAGTTACGGCAACGGCAACCGATGGTGTCATCGAAGCTATCGAAAACCCCAATCATACCTTCGCTATTGGCGTTCAATTTCATCCAGAATTGATGTGGCAACGCCATCCACTAGCGGCGCAACTGTTTAAGCGGTTCCTCGATGCAACGACCTAATTCTAAGTCTCCTCATCGCTCTCAACTTCGTCTACAACTGCTCAACCAAGAGGACACCTACGAATCGACCAAAGCGGTTAACGCCTTGCAACGGGCGCAGATTTCAAAGCTCGAAACCCGCCTGGAACGGTTGAAAAAGGCCTCAGATCTGTCACCGGAAATGCAACAGGAAGTGGTTGAAGTTAAGCTAGAGTTAGCACTTTTGAAGGAGCACGTAGAACAACAACACCGGGAGTTAACAGGCCTGAAAGGATTATTCCAAAAAATCTGGGATTATTTCCGCCCCCCAGGCTGGTGAATCTTCCATTAGACATGAGATTCGATTCGGATCTGCTGGCAACGCGGCTCCATCAAATTGGCAGACTCAAAAACCCAGATCTGCTTTCAGTTGAGTTGCCAGTTTTTAGCTGTTATAGTCAGCATACCAATTCTCGCCCTACTGAGAAAGCCCCACTTGTTGCAACCCACCAAACTTTTGTGGCGAACCATGGCAATGCACTTTGGGCTGCCGCATTGGAATTTACAAAGTTTTCTACAAAGTTCTCTGTGGCTTCACCTATCAAGAACTCTGTAATAGCGTCGATGTCCGGGTAAAGGGGAACGACCTCTTCCAGATCGCCCGACTACACAAAAACCCATGATCCCCTGTTTCTGTCGCTAGCTTGACATCTTCGATATCGACGTCTGTACTCCAAATTACCCAAGGTAAGGTTGAGGCCGCATCCAACTATCGGCAGAACGCCTTGACCTGATCCAGATTGTAGGTGCTTTCACCTGCGTGAAAATCCCGGTCGTTGTAAGCTGAACAGAACTTTAAGTTAGCTGGGAACTCTAGCTTCAAAATATCGACTTTATACTCTGGCGGTGTAAACTCCTCAGCACTCCGAATTACCAGATCCGGTTTTTATCGAGCGAATTACGTTCTATTGGCTGATCCGTCATCAAGGGCATAGCCGACGAACTCTAGTAGGAAGGGCGTATCGCAAGCCTCTCCAACCTGACGGACATAATCTTGCTGGTGAACACAGGCTTCAGGTAAAGCATCCGGATGCTAGTAGACCAACAATTTGATTGCGTCTTCACCAGAACGAAGTGCTTTTTCAACTGTCTAACCATCAATTGGAGTTGAAGCCCGCTCGTTTTCACTAATTCCGTCATCGACGTAGCCGGGTTTCTCCACTTGCTAATAGAGTGGCAATATCGCGGGGTAGTTCCATGATTGGGTAAGGGTAACCAAAAATAGGATCCGTCAAGACTGCAGTGGTATATGGTGCCAGAACTCGTATAATTAGCGTTTTAATTTCTGCAACTTGCTCGTGCTAACATTTTCCGAAGACTCATTCAAGACCTCTGATAAAGCCTTCTGTATCGATCCCTTCTAGTCGATGGTCATCATCTTGAAACGCTCTTCCGTATCTGCGAGTTTGGTAATTCGTCTCAACTTGCCTGCTGAAATTTCAACTTTCGACATTGTTTATATCATTTCTTTCAATGATTTAATTTTAATTTGATTCAAACCGCCAGGTATTGTTTCTACTTAAAATCGATGTAGATCTAATGCTTTCGCTCGATAATAAAGCGAATCAGGTTAGAAAAAACTGATTTCGCTTCCCGGGCGGCGGAGTCTCCTAAATGTGCGAACCGGTGTTGAAATGCCTGATGTGCTTTATCAGCTAAAGACTTAGCTCGTTGTTGGGCATAGGCAATCGAACCATAAAGTTTCGCCAACTCAAGAATATGCTGAATATCATCTGCCGTTTTTTCCCCTCTGGGTTTATCCATAATGTGGGTTAATCTCTCCTGTTCCACCTCGGAACAGGTCTTAAGCAGATGGATCAAGATTAAGGTTCTTTTCCCTTCTTCAATATCTCCACCAATCTCCTTCCCGTAGACGCGTTCTTCTCCGACCAGATTCAGCACATCATCCTGAATCTGGAAGGCAACCCCCAGATTCATGCCAATTTCGATAAAGGCGTCAAGTTCACCAGCCTCAGCACCACCGATGAGTGCTCCTAAGCGACAGGGGGTAATACAGGTGTACCAAGCAGTTTTCTGGACACACATCTGCCAATAATCTTGCTCAGTTAAGGTCCAAGTATTATTGGCAACCCAACTCAGTTCAATGTGTTGACCTTCTACAACCCGATTACTGAGTTGGATGAACTCAGACAAGATCTGAAAGGTGAGCTCGTATCCCAAATCAACTTGATTCCGGATCAATATTTCCCACATTTTGCAGTGTAATCCATCACCAACATTAATGGCTAACGGGATTCCGTGCTCCTGGTGTAGACATGGCACGCCCCGACGGAGAATAGACGCATCTTCAATATCATCGTGGATCAATAGCCAGCTTTGTAGAAGTTCCAATGCGACAGCCGTATCGATGGCTTTCTTTGCCTCCCCACCGAAAGCCTGACACATCAGTAGACACAGCGCCGGCCGCAACCGTTTCCCGGATCTGGTCGGATAGTCTAGCATCAGGCGATAAAATCTTTCGATTTCAGGGGCTGAATGCGACTTTGGAAGAAAGTCAACTATCCGGGCCTCGACCCTAGACTGGGTCTCTTGCAGATAGTCTAAAGCCAATTGGAACATGGATTCGCAGTAGAATCAAGTGGAAGAGGTGCCGGCGAAGTAGAATCTATTTCTGTCACGCGACCTTGATTTATTCGTCGTCGGTATCGTTAGGTGGGGGGTTAAAAATAACCTTCCAAACGTAAGAGAGATCTTTTCCGATTTGGCGAAATTCCTTGGTCATCGCAATCGAAATATCAAACAAAAATGTTCCCATCGAGGTCAGAGATGAAATTCGTGAAAGAGCTGGTTGACGGGCTTTAAGGACACTCAGCTTACGAGTATAGCGGTCGTGCCGTGCTTGTGGGCTGTGTATCGTGGGCGGGAATTGTTCGCTCATTGGTAACGGTTTCAGGTCGTCTGTGTATAATCGCTTATAACACTTGACACACCTCACCTTGCCAAAAGGATTTTTGTGAGTACAATCGGGACATTTTGTTGGATGATAAAACATTTGCAAGTTAGTATTTGTTGACTAAGGCCGGTACAAAATGTAGTGTACCATGTTTTTTGCATTGACTGCAACCGGTTTAAATCAACTAAAGCTGATACGCACAGCCCATAAGCGCCAACTTAAGCTAAGTTAATAGTCGAGTTCGACAATGGTGAAGGCAGAAGGAGCCAAGCCCATAACGACTATCACCTCAATGTATGGTTGGAAAATAAGATCCTCCCTCTGCAAGGATGGCCGCAAAAATCGATCCAAATGAAACTGTAGGAAGCCGCGAATTAGTTTCTGCCCGCGCTCAAAGCTAAACTCATGCCTAGAGCGGTCTGACTTTTGAGTGGCTAAGGCGGTCACGATACGGGTTAGTTGGTAGAAAATGAGGGGGAGTAATTTTTGATCATAATGTCATTCTTGGTACGGTAAACTATCAACTGGAGCAAGGGTTCAGCAGCCAAAAAAACATTAACCAGAGAAACTACGCACAAGCAACTTCTCTCGTATTTCATTTGGAACCTGATAGTTTGGTCAATAGAATTGCCAACTGCAGGTTCGAGAGAATTTGTTGAAATGCAATCTGTTCTTTCTGAACTATCTCTTTTCTACTGACTACCTGGGCTGCCATTTCTTCTCCTTGCTTCCTGCCAGTTTTCAATGCTTCGTCCTTAAATGATAACTCGTTTCGTCGAAATCATCTCCTCACACGCCTTAGAAATCACTTTCTCAGCTTAAGTTGACACCTACTGTTGTAACGGCTAATGGCCTTAGAAGGAAACCCGTTTCTTGCTCAGACTTAAGGTAGCTGTTGGATAGCTTTGCTAAGGTAACTTTAGCGACGGATTCCTACTGGTAGGCTCTGTCCATTTTACTCTTTAGAGAACTATTAGCATCTGTAATGGGTAGTGATTTTGCATTTGGCTGACGAATTTTATCCAACTCTAAGTCATAGAATCCCTTTAATCTCACCAATAGACATCTGTTGACAGCCCTCCTTGAATTGGGAGGAATAGTGGGAGATGTTGATCAGACTATTCATCACTACTTCTCGATGTAAAATCATCATCGCCGGTTATATATTCACTGGTCAGTAGTGCGCGAGCCTATTCCACCGCTGCGGGTATAGGTTGGGGAAGATACGCCAGCCACTGTAGTTACGCTGACAATTGATTAGACCTTGACTCACTAATGTGCGGATAGTTTTGCTGCCACAACTGGCTAAAGTTGCTACATCGCTTACATAGAACCGCTTTCTTTTATCTGTCATTGAAGAACTCCTCCAAACTTAGACTAGATTGTAACGGCTTGCGGATCTATTTTTAGCAGTCGACGCAGAAACAGAAGACGATTTTATTTTTCGGGGTTAAGTATATAGGAAATAGCAGGGTTTCAACCAAAACTTGAGATTAAGTTAGGTCAGAGAAAGAGTATAAAACTTAATGTTCGCAGGTCTGCGTATGTGGTGACGACGGCTCAATCTATAGGTTCAAACGACATTAATTCTTAGGGTAAAGTCGTAAAAGGGCCACTAAACATGACACCTTTCAAGTGGTTTAAGAATGAGTTTTTTCTGTCATTGAATACTAGCATTTCTGTGATTGTATCTCCAAACATATTCCGCCAAATACAAAGCCAATCTTTCCTGGCTGAGACCGCCTTTTGCCGCCAGTCTTCTTGGAAGGTAAGCCCAGAAT
>Ga0208128_1000151_pt1 | contig 28344 bp, 21 predicted proteins | sample ETNtaG_35_FD_185758 | JGI IMG/M metagenome (GOLD analysis project Ga0208128, IMG submission 185758) | Marine microbial and viral communities from oxygen minimum zone, Eastern Pacific Ocean - ETNP201306PF51B (SPAdes) (version 2) | ecosystem: Environmental > Aquatic > Marine > Oceanic ... | reverse complement strand
TGCAGATACAAACGTTGTCAGTTCCCCCTTGTTGAAGTCCGTACTGCGCATGCCCGTAATATGCGTGCCATAGTGTGTGCCCCAGTTGGTCTCCCAGTGTTCTGCAAATGTCCAACCTAGCGGATACCCCAGTTCCGGAAGGAGGTTACGTTTCAGCCCTTCCAACCCGAACGTCAGCATGTCCGGATGGGCATGCTGAACGCAGCGGGTGTATCGCATCCAGAGGACTCGCTGGTGTTCGCCATCTCCTGAGCGAAGGATAGCGTGACCGTAGCCATCGAGAATGTTGCTCGGCACTTTCACCTGCCAGCCCAACTCCTTACCAGCCTTCTCGGCAGCGACGCGAAGTTCCGGATTAGAGATTTTCTTCGCCAGGCTTCCGCCTGGGCCGTACATAGCCTGAGCGAAGCGGGCATCTCCGGTGAGTTCCCATGCAGTGACCCAGTCGTTGAGATCGCAGGGGTAGCCCTGTTGAGGGTCGATTGGGTTGGACTGGCCGGCACTTCCTGAATCGCCTACCTCGGCATAGGTGCGACCGATGAGAGAAAATTCCAGCGGAAAATCATACGGCCTACGGAATTTCGGATCCTGAATGGGAGAAACGAAACGAGGCTCCTTGTATCGGTCGGGGAACTGTTGGCGCAACCTCTCCAACGTCTGGAACAGCCGAGCCATATCGCGAATCTGGATGTGGTTGTAGCTCGGTGATTCATGCGCTGAACCGTCTTTGTAATATTGGTTCGAGAGAGCAAAACGAACACCGTTTTCATTCAGCAGGTAGTCCACGATGTCCATCGCTTTCGGCGTTCCGAGCGCCAGAGCCAAGGTTGAGGCGGTGACCTCTTGTTGCGGATAGTTGCGCCACACCGCGTTGTCCAGGCACATCTGAACCGGGGCGCGGATCACACCGGCGTCGATGAATCGCCGAAACTCCTTGATGGAGCGAATCTCCGGATGGTGGTTACTCCGGCAGAAATCGATCAGCGCCTGATCACCCTCGAGCTTGTCGAATATCAGGTCCCAGGCTCGTGCCGCGCTTTCCATACGCGGGGTATCCCAGTTAGGCTGAATGTAAGAGAAACTGTGGTTGAGCTGATGGAACTTTGCTTCGATGGGGGCGCCGACCGGCCATTGATAGATGCCGTCGCGATTAGCCAGTTTGCGGTGATTCAGATTGAGCGACATATCCAGCATACTTTCAGCAAACCGCAGCTTTGTGTGCGTAAGCTCGGTCCCCGGTGGCAACAGCGGCTTGGGCGCACTCAATGATGCCGGGCGTAAGTTCATTCATATAGGCTGTCCATTGGTGATAGTAGGCTATGAACGGGTAACGCCAGGCGCGGCCGTTAGTGTCCTTGACCGGAATCAATGGTTCACAACCGTAACCATCGTCCGGGTACTGGCCCGAATGCATATCGCCTTTATGCCAGTCGTTGGAAGGGAACCAAGTCTCGCATTCGGGGCACTGCACTTTCCACGGATGCTTTTCGGCATCGAAGACCCAGGGATAGAATCCACTGCGACCTTTGTAGATCTTGTCACCGCATTTCGGACAGCCTTTGCCTACACCTCCACCTTCGCACTGACCCAGGACCATGAGACAGGTCCTCGGCACGCTAGGGCCGGGGACAATGTTGTAGATATCTTCGTCAGGAGCATTGGTCCACCGTTTCGCCCTTGCGCAGGTTTGCTAAATCCTCTTCGGTGTGCAACGTGCGCGCTGACTTCAGATCGCTGTAATCAGAGGTGTCCATCGGCCAGATACGAGGGAGAGTGACGTTTCTATATTTTCGGCGCGTGTGCAGGTCTGCCCAAGCAATAACCTCGATCTCCAGCTCAAGTTTACGGCCCTGCCCAGAAAACTTGAGCATCGCCGTTCCTGGTTCCAGGCTGCGAAAGTAGAAACGTTGAATCTCGTCCTGATCCCACTGGTCGAACATCTCCAGCGACGGTGGAAAATCAACCGCCAGTTTACCGGAGCCCGCCGGTTGTTGCAGGCACACGCGGAACTGCTGTCCCGGAAGTATCCATAACGGTTTATCGAGAATTTTCACGTCGGCATAGCTCCAATTCGAATAGCAAATCAACCCGGCGCACAGCAGCCAGACTAACAATCGATTTCGCATCGCGTATCTGTTCTTAACTGTACTACATGTTCCACGCCTAATCTCTCGGCGTGTCGGGTTCTCTTCCGCTACTAAAGTTATGTAGAGATCACAACTCCGTAAGGGCCTTGGGTAAAAGTAACCAACCGGCTATCGTCGCCCAAGTACCGTCCGCCTTCACAAAACTATAGGCGCTCCGGCGGTATTACAGGGCGTTGTGTGAAGAATCCGGAGCATGGTGCGTCACACGACCTCGAAGTCCAGGGCCTCGATTGTCCGTCTCAGTCTTAACTCGTCTTCTTTCGTGAGACGATTGTTTGGCGGACGCGGGGGGCCCACTGGTAGTCCCTGCCATCCGAGCATGGCTTTGATGCCTGCCAACACCCCGACAGATATGAGGATAGAAATCATCCTGTTAGCGCTAGTCTGTGCCTTCATTGCATCCTGGACACGTCCTTCCTGAAACGCCTGGTACATTCCGCAAAATATCCTGGGCATTATGTTGTACGTGCTACCTATAGCCCCGTCACTTCCCATTATCATACCGGCCGCGCACATTTCATCGGGACCGGTAATCGCATTCAGACATCCGCCTGAAAGGTCCACTAGTTGCTGAAACAGATAGAAATTCGTATCGGTGAACTTAATTCCGGAGAAATTCGGTACGTCCGCCATGGCCTCGAGAAATCTGTGAGCCGTCACCCCTCGATCGGCATCGGAGGCCAGCCAGTAAACATAGAAAGGTAGATCTGAGGCACTGCCTATAGCGGTGTAATGCTTCACGGCAGCGGCCAGGTCATTCGGCCGGTTAGCGGGCGCTACCGAGGCCACCGCGTCTGCTCCGACCGTGGGGGCCTCGGTAGCGCCACGGCTTCTTCTGTCGTTGTTCCCCCTACATGGAGAATCACCGGTACCTGACCTCCCACGGCCCTGACAGCAGCCTCTCCCATTGCCTTTCGTTCCGGCACGTTCATGGCCCGGCCTTCGCCGGTGCCACCACACACAAAGAAACCGCTGATGTCGGTCTCCAAAAGAGAGCGCACGAGCGGTGCCACCGCGTCTATCTTGAGTTCGAGGTTATCGTCAAACGGCGTCACCAGTGCAGGCAAAATGCCATAGACAAGTTTAGACATGCATATTTCCTTTCCGGTCTAAGAGGGTATGGACACCCCTTCCTAAACGTAGCAATCCGTTTTTCCAACGAATCGCGAAAAACCTTGAGATCCGAACGATTCCTTGAACCGTATTAAGGGCTTCGACGGTTTTCCGCCAACATTATATCGGTACTCACTACCAGCGTGTATGCGGTAGTTTTTTGTTCCACTCACCATTCAATAACCACCATAACCTAACCACACCGGCTAAGATACGTTAATCTTAGCGGAATATCATCTCACCACTTGATGTTTCCCCAAACAGTGGCTAGCTTGTGATCCGGCTCAACAGAATAAGCTAACTGCTTCATATCCCGCTTAATTTCATCGGCGCTCAGAGCCTTGTCGTAAATGGCGAATTCATCAATAATGCCGTTAGCACCGTTGTCAGCGGCTTTGTAACCACTCTCCGCATTAAACCCAATTCTGGCTTTTGGCGTAAGTTCGGGGAACTTACCCAATCCGTCGCTGCTCGCAGCCTCTTCTCCATTAATATAGAAGTTCGCTTTTCCACTGCCGAAATCACAGGTCGCGGCTATATGATACCAGGTGTCAACAGATATCAAAATTCGGTATGCGCTCCCCGGTCAGACCTTTTCCCACAAACCAGAAAATCTTATCCGAGGCGGCATCAAATAGCCTGTAGGTCTCCGCTGTATCGCCCTGCCAATTTGGTTTAAACCAGAATTCGAGAGTTCCTTCGGGCTTAAGAACATTAGGAATCTCGACATATTCGTCTTCTTCACCAATAGAGATACCCTGCCTATACTTACCCGGTACACGAGTTGCCTTAACGACGACACCATCTTTTCGGTTGCCGCTTACGTCCCTTGCGATCTCACCCGCGCCTTCAAAAGGCAGCCAGAGTATCTGAGACTGTCCAGTAGAACAAAGGCCAGTAGCTAAGCAGTAACAGACCGAAAACCAAGCTTTTGTCAGTTCGCAAAATATTCTCCTCCTCATGGTTAATACCGTTTTGCATCTAGTAGCATTCACTAACAATTTTAGCACTTTTCAAGCTTCATTAATACCAAAATTTCATATTATCGCTAGCAAATTCATTTGATGTTGTTCTGAGATTATCCCCAGACAAGCAATGGCATGAGTTGTAACGTTGAATCCGGCTGAAGTGTGATTACAGCCGCCATCGCGGGAGCTCTTTGGATCAGAACCCCCTCCTCATTTTTATCATTGTGCCTACGGGTTACGGTTCTTGAGGTGGAAATTGTAGCACCGAACTGAAATCCAACTCCTCCGGTTATCATACCGCCTCTGTTTTGAAAAGCCTAAAGTTTTTCCTGGCTGGTGGCGATTTCTCTGTCCATCGGTCAAATTAAACCGTTCAACGACACTGGTCTGAGGCTGTTTCCATCCCAACGTTGGAACCACATCGTTGCGTTTCCCTTTGTCCAAAAATGGAACCGATTTTCACTTCAACCCTCTGTCCTCCCCGGCGATGTTTGATCACCTTTGCAGACACCAACCGATGAGGAATCCGCCTGATCGGTTTCGGAGGAGGCTCAAAGAAACTCATTCGCACAACCGGATCAGATTATCCATCGGTGAATTCTTACCGTCAAAGGTAGTTTCTAGTCCGAGCCTCTCGTAGCCGGTCCGGATGAATCTTACCGTCCAAATTGGTGGTGTACCCGTTTCGCTTGCGGGTCTGACGACCGGATGGGACTTCAACACCGTTTGTGGTGGCTGGCCGGGTCGTAGTGATCAGCCATTCCAGTAGATCTCTTTCCATTTCCCGCACCAGGTCAGCCGAGTTAGGGTCAAAATAGAGGTTGTTCATCTCCCACGGATCGATCTCCAGGTCGTAGAGTTCACCGAAATCGTCGGCCTCCGGAAACATGACGCCTGGATAAATGACCAGTCGATATTGCCCTTTGCGCACACTCTTGCTCCAGGAAAACTCGGTTACGGCGATATCTCGCACAGCCTGTTCCTGCCCCCGCAGCATATGAGAGATATCTTTACCGTCTGAGGTCTCCAGTGGTGTAATATTCGCCAATTGGCAGAGTGTATTTGAAACATCGACAGACTCGACCAGTTGTCGCGAGGTGTGACCTGACTGAAAATGGTCCGGCCAGGACCAGATCATGGGGATACGCGTAATGGCATCAGCACAGATTCCCGGCGCTTTCTCCATAATATCGTGTTCGGCCGCATAGTCACCGTGATCTGAGGTATAGATGACAATAGTATTCTGGTGCAATCCACTTCGCTCCAAAAATGCGATCATCTGCCCTACAGCATGATCGACCTGGCTAACGGCTCCCAAATAGCCATGGAGTTTGCGCAGGCGTCCAGCCTGGAAGGTCCTGGGTTCAATCAATGTCCAGTCGCCTTTGCGCCAGCGTTCCGCCGTCTGCCGGAAATGTGGCGCCTTAAGAGACATGTCGTAGTCGATATTGGGTGGTAGAACCAGTTCTTCATTCTCGTACCAGGACCAAAAAGGTTCACTGGGCGACGTGCACTGATGCGGCCGCGGCAGACTGGCGAAGGCCAGAAAAGGACTGTCTGCCTCTTGCGCCGATTCTATGAAGCGAATTGTCTCCTCTGCGATCCATCCCTCTTGGGATTCTTCAAATGCTAACGGTGAGGGCCGCCCCTCCATCGACTGGCGTCCGCGGTCACCAAAGTCCGGCATCTGGCCATGATCCTCCAGATGAAGTTTATTTCGACTGCGGAGAAAAGCGGCGTACTTGGCCGAACGACCACCGATGCTACAGTTGCAGGTTTCGTGAAAATTATCGACTGCATCCTCGACCCAATATTCTGGACAGTGTATTTTGCCCACTGCACTGGTCACATAGCCGTATTGGCGGAAGTGGGAAAAGAGGTTAGGCAGACCGTTCGGATTGGGGCCACTCAGGCCGTAGTACCCGTGATTGTGGCAGTACTGTCCCGACAAAAAAGAGACCCGACTTGGGGTACAAATCGGGTTCTGGGTAATGGCATTATCAAATCGGACGCCCTCAGCAGCTAGCTGATCCAGGTGCGGTGTCCTGGCGTTTGAGTGTCCTTTGTGTCCCAGGATCTTAGCATTGTGTTGATCAGATATAATAAAGAGAATATTTGGTTGTAATGACATTATAGAGACCTTTCCTGGCTCCCTTTTCCGGGGCTTCGTCAACTAATAATCAAGATCGATTAATTTCCGCCACTGATAATATTCATCCAGAATTGCCCGGCGGGAACATGTCGGCCGATAGACTAGACGAGCTTTGAATCCATACTCTGTCTGCACCTGGTAATTGGGAACGATCAACTGGAAATCCCAGGCCGGATTGGTGGTTTGATACTGTTGATTGCTACCTCCACCGGATGGAGAGTGGGTCAGACGAATCCCTTCTGTGCGATCGAACATCACGACCCAAGCCAGGTCCTCGAACAGACCATAAAACAGCGGCAGTTGATAGCGGAAGGGCGAGAGGTTACGAAACAGAGCGTTATGATAGTCCTGACTGAAAGTCAATTGGGTCTGGTCATCAAGATGGCAGACTGTACTCTCGTTGTTGTGTTGTTGGGTGCAGAGTTGCGCCCAGTAGCCGTTTTCGGACTGAAAATAGATGCTTTTGTCTAGCGGTGCATTGATATAGCTGGCCCAGAAGAGACCGATGTAATTGCCCTTAAATAGAGGCTGATGAGCCAGGCAACGAAAATCGACGTCGATATAGTAGGGGGCTACCAGCTTAAAGCAGGTCCAACTTTCGAGGTGGAAGGTTGGGGTTGGCGGTTGATACAGTTCGGCCTGGTTGTCTGACAAACGGTGAAAGGCCATCGGTGCGTGACGGGGTTCATAAAAGACTTCGGCTGAACCGTTGGTATATCCGTCAAAGATATGCTCCAGGTTCCAACCGGCATAGGCTGGCACAAATAGATTCCGTTGGCTAGATTGGTGCGTTAATGACCAGATCCCGTTGTAGCCGGCACGATGATCGTCATCTGCCGAATTATCACCAATAACAGCGGTTAATTCACCCACCTGAAAGACTTCAGAATTCATCTTCTTTTTTCTCCTTTAGTTAACTCAAATTATTGTGTTGCTCAACATCTTACCAGAAAAAGGCTTCAGACACAATCGTTGTTTCGCCGTTAGATGGTCTACCCTGTATATTCGATAAATAAGTTGACAAACCGACGATGGTTGTGTCAAAAAGAGATGCTAGACGCTTTGGTCAATTCGAAATTTGGAATCTCAAAACAGACAAAACTTTCATCATTTTGGATAGGGAAATCAAAACAGTGACAAAACTTGCAATACCAACGGAACAACAGGTCGAATGGGCAGATTGCGAAGTCGGTGTGCTGATCCACTGCGATATTCAGGTATTCCATCCCGTGGGATACCAATTCGATAATGTACCGCCAGCGGCCGTCTTTGATCCTACTCAACTCGATACTGATTAGTGGATCCAAACGGCCAAAGCGGCAGGCGCCGAGTACGCTGTCCTGTTTGCCAAGCATGGGAGCGGATTTAGCCTCTGGTCGACGGCAGCACACGACTAGAGCGTTAAAAGCTCACCTTGGAAAAATGGATTGGGTGACATTGTAGCTGATTTTGTCGCTTCCTGCCGGAAATACGACCTTCGCCCCGCTTACTATTATCATACCGGCTACAACGCCTACTGTAACATGGATAATCCGGGCCGCGTCAGGTCCGGGGATGCCGAAGCGCAGGCCAGATATAACCGTATCGTGTATCAACAGTGTACCGAACTATGGTCAAACTATGGACCGCTGTTTGAGATCTGGTTCGATGGTGGAATTCTACCGCCCGATCAATGGGGTCCTGATGTCGTTAGTCTTCTATGGGATCTACAACCACAAGCCGTCATTTTTCAAGGGCCAAAGGGAACCGGTTCGCTAATTGTTGGGTCGAAAACGAGCAGGGAGGAGCCTCAGCCAACTGCTGGAGTACCATCGGTCAATTCATTGGTGATAACCAATCTCCACAGTCAGGATCGGGAGATCCCATGGGTGAGGTATGAGCACCAGCAGAATCGGATATGCCAAACCGCAACCATCAGTGGATCTGGGTCGAAGATGCCGCTCATCTGCTCTATTCTGTTGATGAGATGATGGGAAAATACGATTTTTCGGTCGGCCGCAACGCCAATTTCCTGTTGGGAATGGTGATTGACAATCGGGGGTTAGTTCCTGAGGCTGACGTGACACAGCTTACGGTCTTTGGCCAAGAGATTAAGCGACGTTTTGGTCACAAAATCGCAGAAGTTAGTGGTCAGGGAGAGATATTAATTATCGATCTGAGCCAATGCACCACAATCGACCGGTTGGTTGTCATGGAAGAGATTGCACAAGGAGAACGGGTCTTAAAATATTCAGTTGAGGGTTTCATGGACGGAAAGTAGGTCCTTATCTGTGAAGGGGAGTCGATCGGGCACAAGCGCATCGAGTGATTTGAGGCGATGTGGGTTTCGCAACTGCGCTAGCAGTGCCAGAAATCGAAAGCCGCTCCTTGATCCGCAGTTTGGCCGTCTACCTAACGCCACCAACAGTAGAAAGCGAGCGACCGCTATTGCACTCGCCTAACGGCTGTGATAAAATGCTAAGGTCACGCAAATCTAAGGAGAAGACGAACAATGTCAAGCGCACTTATTATTGGAGATGGGCCGGGTGGTTTGAGCGCAGCCCTGTATTTGGCCAAAAACGACATCGAAACCACAATTTTTGGCCAGGACGAGACCCCCATGCACTACGCTATGTTGTACAATTATCTGGGGATTCCTGAAATGACGGGAAGCGAATTCCAGAAAATTGGGCGACAGCAGGTAAAAGATTTGGGAGCTGAACTGATCGAAGCCTTAGTAGAGAAAACCGAAAAAACGGATGATGGGTTTACAGTGACTACCGATGGCGGTGATACATACTCGGGAAAATATCTGATCATCGCTACTGGTTCGAGCCGGGAACTCGCCGAAAGTCTGGGCCTGAAAAGAGGTGAAGAGGGGGCTATTGAGGCTACACGTGAGGCCGAGACAGCAGTTGAGAACCTGTTTGTTGTCGGACGCACCACTCGTCCTCATCAGGTTCAAGCTATCATTTCAGCTGGGGATGGTGCTTCCGCTGCCCTGCTAATTTTATCTAAAGAGAAGAAAGAGGGTAAACGCTTCTGTGACTGGGATAGCGTCGACGACTAACAGTAGTTAGTTGGACGTAGGCCTATCAGACAACCGCAAGTTCAACAATCTCTAAACCGTAAATTCTAATATCTAAAGGCCAAAGGGAAATCTTGATTTTTCCTCTGGCCTTTCTCTTTTAAGGTAAATATATGCGACATCAAATTCACTATCTTGTTTTTGTCCTCCTACTGATGGTTGGTTGTTCAGGTGGCCGACAACAGATAACAACATCTTCAGTTTCGACTGATCTAACCGAATCAGAGGCTCTAGTGGATTTCTCATCTGGTTCGGAAAGCCAGAGCCCGACCTCCGGTCGGCATTATCGACGGATCAACCAACCAGATCCGGTTGATTTGATGGATGTGGCCATCTTTCAGTTAGACAATGGCTTAACCATCTATCTGACCGAAAACCATGAGGAACCCCGGTTTTACGCTGAAGTGGTGATCCGTGCCGGTGCCAAAAACGATCCTGAAGATGCGACCGGCCTGGCCCACTACCTGGAACATCTGCTTTTCAAAGGGACACAGGAATTAGGAACAGTAGACTACGAGAAAGAGAAGCCTCACCTGGATAGGATCACCGAACTTTACGAACAGCATTATAGTGAGACCGATGCGGAGAAACGTAAAGAGATCTATGCTGAAATCAATGCTGAGTCCCAGCTAGCGGCCCAATATGCAGTGCCGAATGAAATCGACAAACTTTACCAGTCCATGGGTGCATCCTTCAAAAACGCCGGAACAGGTCAGGAAGTGACAATCTATCAGGTTAACCTACCCTCTAACCGATTACAGCAGTGGGCACAGATAGAATCACATCGATTATTTGGCACGCCTGTTTTTCGGTTGTTCCATTCCGAGTTAGAGGTGGTATATGAGGAGAAAAACCGGGCCTTGGACAATAAAAGTCAGCTGATTCGAGATGCGGTTTATCAACGAGTCTATAAAAAACACCCTTATAGCAGGTCTATTTTAGGGACAGTTGAGCATCTGAAAAAACCGTCTTTGGTCAAAATCTACGACTTCTTTAAGACCTACTACGTGCCTAACAATATGGCTATCTGTATTTCGGGCGACATCGACATCGAGAAGACTATCCAGATTATCGCTGATAATTTCAACCACTGGGAACCCCGATCTTTACCGGAATTCAAACAGTGGCAAGAAGATCCAATTGACGGAGTCGAACGGGTTACAGTTCAGTATCAGGGCGAAGAATATGTGATGATCGCCTTTCGAACTGTGCCACAGAACCATCCCGACGCAGAAGCCTTAATGCTGTTCGATATGATTCTGGATAACGCAACGGCTGGACTGATTAACCTCAACTTGAACCAACAACAGAAAGTTCGCAAAGCCGGTTCACGTCCTTTACTGAGCAATGACTACGGTAGTCAAGAACTATGGGGTATCCCGAAAAAGGATCAATCCCTGGAAGAGGTAGAGCAACTGCTTTTGGAGCAGATAATTCTAATTAAACAAGGGCAGTTTGAAAACTGGATCATCCCGGCCATTGTAACCGACTTCAAAAAGTCACAGAAAGCAGGCCTGGAAAACAACGAAAGTCGTGCTGGTGCCATGCGAGGAGCCTTTCTCGCCAGCCAGGACTGGCACTACACGGTGCGTTCTATCGAGCGAATGGAGAAATTGACCAAAGAAGATGTGGTTGTGGTCGCCAATAAATACTTTGGAGACAACTATGTGGTCGGTTATCGTATAGATGCCCAACATGAATTGCCACAGGTCGAAAAACCACCAATTGACCCTATCGAGATGGATCCAACCCGTCAGTCAGCCTTTGCTGCGTCAATAATGGCAATACCCGTAAATGAGATTAAACCGGTCTTCATTAAACCTGACCAGGATTACCAAATCGTCGACTACTATCCGGGGGTAAAACTCTATCACTCCAAGAACCCGGTCAACGATCTGTTTACCCTGACCTTCTCTTTTGATATTGGAAAGCTTCACAACCAAAAACTCGGGGCTGCTGCCTTACTGTTGGATAAATCCGGTACCTCCCAATTCTCGGCACCGGAATTAAAAAAAGAGTGGTACAAACTGGGATCAGACTTCGGTCTGCAGGCGGGGGACCAATCGACTTCATTCACCGTTTCAGGCCTGGATGAGAATTTCGGCCGGACACTGGCTCTGGCACTCAATTTGGTCAAACATTCCCAGGTGGATCAGGCAACTTTGCAAGAACTGATTCAAATTATTCTGGCCAACCGGGAAGACGCCAAAAAGAATTACCGCGCTGTTGCTCAAGCCATGGCTGAATATAATCTTTATGGTGATAAGTCCTCCATGTTGCGGATGATTTCTAACGAGAAAATTTCTCAATTAACGGTGCCCGAACTGACCAAAACTATTGCTGACCTACTAAGTTACCAGCATACTATTAGCTATGTCGGCTCATTATCAGTGGTAGAATTGCAAAATCAACTGCGTCAGCACCATCTGCTGGAAGGGAAACTGCAACCACCGCCCTCCTATGAGTTCTTCGTTCAGCGTCGACCAGAGGAGACAGAAATCTACCTCTTCGACAAAGAGATGGCCCAGGCTTACACGCGTATAGATTTTGGTGATGACGTCTACGATGAAGCTAAACGCCCGGCTATCAATCTCTATAACGAGTATTTCGACGGTGGCATGTCGGGAGTGGTATTTCAAGAACTGAGGGAAGCACGGGCACTAGCCTACGCCAGCTACGCCCGTTACGCACCAGGGAGTCGTACCGGTGAACAGAACCAGATGGTGGCTATCGTCCTGTGCCAAGCCGATAAAACGGCAGAAGCAGTAGAAGCATTCATTGGCCTAATCGATAACCTACCGATTTCAGAAGAACGGTTTGCTATTGGCAAAGAGGCTATTATCAACCGCTACAAAACAGCTAAAGTTGGATTCCGTGAAGTTATCGGTGCAGTCCGTCGCTGGGAGTATCAAGGATTGGAGGTCGATCCACGTGTTAACCGCTATCAGCAGATCCAGCAATCAGATCTCGATCTGATGCTTAATTTCCACCGCACCAATATTACCAAACGGAAAAAGTTGATATCGATCGTGGGAGACAAAAGCAAAATTGATATGGAGGCCTTGGCCCGGCACGGTAAAATCACCGAGATCTCGCTGGATCAAATCTTCGTTTTCTAACCAATGGCCAGCAGTTACATTAGCGACAGTAAGAGTAGACGGTTAAAAATGGAGAGTGGAAAAATCAGGCTTGGCTTTCCACTCTTCCATTTATGAATGAAGATCAATGCTAACCATTAGAAGCATCAGCAACCTCTGGTTCCAGCCGGACTTAAAATCGGATTGCAGATGGTTAGGGATCCGCTTTTTTGTGAAACTCAGCAATTGAATGGCAATCAAAACGTCAGGTCAGATGGAAGCCATTCACCTTACCATTCACCTTAATATGTCGTATTTGATTTAGTGCAACGCTACTTTTTCCGCTCTTAGCGACCAGCAGCTGTATTGCTACCACCTGGAATAATTGAGTTGGATATTTCTTCTGTAGTAGATGCCAATCGAGCGGTGTTGAGAGGAAAGATCGGGCTCTTAGCTTGTCCTCCCAAATAGACCTTGGAAGATGAGAAAGCTGTTGGCACAACCGATACTGTAACCTTCGATTGCGCTGATTTTTCTTTTGGTGTTGTCGTCTTCAATGTGAAGATAGGACTAGACACTACCGAGCCTAGAGGGAGTGATGTTGGTGACTCAATCGATTGAGCTGATACGTTTCCAAAAAGGGAGAAAGCCAAACTGACAATTAAGCCCATACCTGAGATCCATAGCCCCACTTTTATCGGATTTGTCATTGTACATCTCCTAATTTTCGTCCAGCGCCACACGAGGGCGGCTGCCAATCGAGGGTGGTATCATCATCAACCGTTGCCGCTCCGTCAAATTGCTGTATTGGTTGGGATCGTAGTAGTTGCCTGACCAAGCGGAATGTCCCGGGCTATACTTGTAAAGTAAAGCTCGGCGTTCTTGTTGTCCGCTCCAAGGCATGGTACCGTGAATAAGTGCTTCAGTGAAAAAGGTCACGTCCCCGGCATCGACTGTAGGTTGCACCACATAATGTGGTCGACGCTCAAACCGTCTGACATCGTCGGGTAAATTGATCAGAAGGTTACTTTTATGGCTACCCGGCACACAGGCAAATCCGCCGTCGCCGACTTTAGCTGGTGCCAAGTTGTAAGTTACAACACAAAGACCATTACGGATTATTCCATCCCGATATTTATACCAGTGATCCCCTTCAGGACCACCGGGGCGGCCGCCATCCTCCCCACCGTGTAGGCGACCTCCGGTGCTGGTTTCAGGTTGCATGAAGATAGCGTAGTCGTGGTCAATTCGCACGTATGGACCTATTAGTTCCAGTAAGTAAGGCAAGATTGTAGGGTGATCAATCAGATTTCTGAACGGTTCGCCCCAAGTGCTAGGTGGGCCACTTCGATCCCCATCGTCGATCATCTGGTTTATTTCAGCCACTTCACTCGCGGTCAAAACATTCTTGATGATCAGGTATCCTTCTAAATCGACAATAAACTTTTCTTCTTCGGTCATCATGGCTTACATTTACCCTTCTTGCTTGCTAGCCTCTTCTTGATCGGGCTTTTTCTGCCAAACCAATGGGAAAACATCACCAACCAGTTTCTCTCCGTGGTCGACGGTAACAAACGGTTTCATAATATGGCCACCAGTTTCATCGTAGACGGTTTTCTCGGTCATGTAGTGATTGGCAATAGCCCGCCTCTTTCGACCGCTAGTGTTAGCGTGTGATCCGTGCCAGGTTAACGCATGATGATACTGAACATGCCCTTTTTTGACCGGGCACCGAGCTACTTGAAGTTTCATCCCTTCAAACTCACTGGGCATTTGGTGAAAGTTTCTAGCATGTGGAAAGAAGCCTCTCACTAATCCCCATTTATGAGAACCGACCACCATGCTCATACAACCGTTGGATTCATCAATGTCATCCAAAGCGACCCAAGAAGAGATCTGGGTTGTTTTAGGTGCGATATTGGGCCAGGCAGGGGAATCCTGGTGCCAACCCGTTACCCCACCAGTGCCGGACGGCTTATATTGCACTTGATCATGCCAGAGGCGAAGTTCTTGAGCATTTAACAATTGAGCCACCTCTTCCACAATTTTTGAGTGGAAGGTTAAAGCTTGAAAAGCTTCACTGGCCTGCCAGATGTTGACGATTTGCCAAACTGGTGTCTCTGGATCACCACCCAAATTAGCGATTCTGACTGGTTGTGGCTGAGTACTGTCTTCGTAACTATCGATGACACGATCGAGTTCTTGGCGAAGTTCTTCCACCTGATCATCATCTAAAATCCGATCACCGAGGAGAAACCCGTTGTCTTGAAAAGCCTGAATGCTCTCTTGGCTCAACATATCTAGTCTCTAGTCCTTCACTTGTGTTCGCAGCAATTATACTCCAACCAAAATCTGCTGTCAAACATCGCCTGCGACCCCTAAAGAGACAAAATTACTACCCCATACATTGACTCAACGCTTCTGTATTTTGGGGCCCAGCTATACAGATCTATTCTTCTAACGGTGGCAAGACGTGTTTAACCCGTCGAGTGTTGTACTCGAGGTTATAGGCGCGTAACTCGGCGGGATAATCTTCCGGCGGCGGATAGTCAGACATCTGGTGGAAGGGGAGTGGCTCAACTGTTTGCGAAGCAAGCGTGTTGATGTCAGCGTCTTTGACCCATCCATCACTAAACAAAATAAAAGAACGCTGCCAACCAACTGGTAGATCCGGTAGATTATCTGCTGAGAAGGTAACCGTGATCTCATCGCCCGCATTCATCACCACCAGTTGATCGTCCCGTTCGGTCAGTAGTTCGGTCGCTTTACCGTAGCGGGTGTAAAAGCCCCCCATATCTCTCCATCTTTGCTTTTTGTCGATCTGCGTATAATTGTAGAGGTGAGGGCCATGTGGCGTTGGACGATACAGTTTGGGAAACCCCAGATATTGCAGAGTAGCAGTTTGGGGCCGTAGTTCGGTAACAACCGTCGGCACTTCCTGTTTCCCAACCGTGAAGAAGGCTCTATCCCAATATACCTGCATGTCTGTCACAATTCTAACTTTACGGGAAACCGACAGAAACTTACCTGTTAGATCTGTCACCACGGTTTTGTTCTTACCGGCCGGAATTCCAATTGGATTTATAACTGTTTGCCACTTTCCCCGCTTGTCCTGCACCTGCAGGTAGGGAAAAGTGGAGGTAACGGCTGGATTCTGCGAAATGGAGACGTTAATTGAGGTGTCGGTGGGAAAAACCCAACCGGTTAGATAAAGCTTAACCGTCGCAGGTGTTCCTACCGAAAAACCCAGTTGCTTAGAATCCCCATCGAATCGTGCTAAATCGAGTTCAATAAAGTGCGGTTCAACTACTCCCTGAAACAGACCTGGCGGATGCTCAATTGCATACCGGTAATCGATATCCTTTAGCCGATCTAACACATCGTTACCTTGATGATCAACCGCACTAATTGGGAAATGAGAGGTTTCCACTTGATGGATTTCAAACGGCGGAAACGGTACCGGCGTGAACTTTTCATCGACCAAGACTTGCGTGCCATCGGGATGATCGACAGTAATCAGCTTAACCTGATCAAAATAGGCTGTCTCCCAGAGTTCTTCCGTAATCTTCAAAATATAGTGGCCATCTTTCTCTTTCAGCCTATCGCCGATCAAGACATAGTCGTCAGCCGATTTAGAGGAGGCAACTGTACCAATCGGCGTAATCATTCCCAGCGGACTTTTCCACAGCAGGTCGGTAACAAAGGTAAATGTATTGCCATCGTAAACATATAGGAAAGGACAAGAGCCTTTCAAAACCTGCTTTTCATCGATCTTCTGGTTGGCTTGAGGTTGAATTACATTTTGTGGTACGCCGTTGGTCCAGACAATTCGTGCTACATCTACCAGATCTATTTTACCCAGACCGAAATGGGAAATTGTCTGATCGACATACTTGAGTTGATAGAGGTTGCCCGCTTTGATCTCCAGTCGGGAACCTATTCCTTTCAGGTTGTTTTTATTGTTTCCTTCGACGACGGCTTCTAATTCAATTTGCAACCATCGGTTCTGGTTACCGCCATCATTTTGTAAAACCTGACTGTCATTGTCACTCAGGAAATGAACCAGATCCAGATCACCATCTCGATCAAAGTCGCTAACCAGCCCCGAATCACCGTAGGCCTCCAGAGACGGTAAGATCCGCGATTGACCCGAAAACTCCCCCCGGCCGTCGTTCCGCCAAATCGAATGTCCACTTGGGCTGATGAGCCACAAATCTAGAAAACCGTCATTATCATAATCCACAAAGTGGCAATCCGTCCCATCAGTAAACTGGATAGTCCGGTCTACCACGAAGGTTCCGTCTCCACGATTTTTATAGGTACGAGCCATCTGTTGAGAAACGAGTAGCAGATCCACAGCACCGTTGTTGTCGTAATCACCGCTATCAATCGCACTCAACGCCCGTTGACCGGTAAGAATGGGAACAGGTTGTAATTTGCCCTGTCTGAGGTTGTCGAATTTAAAACAGTTTTCATTGTTGACTGTGATGAGGTCGACATCGCCATCATCATCGAAATCAGCAAAAGTGGCATCCGTACCACTAATTTGAAAACCGGCACCAAAGGTTTTTTCGGTGGTATCCGAAAAGGTGCCATCACCGTCATTGCGCCACATCTTCATCCTATCAGCGTTCAACTCCAGTGCATCTAGATCGCCATCATGATCATAATCGAACTGGATACTATTTGTTTTTGGCTTTTCGATGTGGGTGCGGATCGCCGTAAAATAGATCTCTATCGGTGGGGTCAATTCGGCAACCAAACGTGAGCGGAATCCTAGGTCGAAGTCCTCGATTGGATGCCCCAAGATTGGGGTGTCTAATTCAGCGATCCCTTGCTGGTAGCGAGGCGTATTCTTATTGATATTTTCGAAGATCCGCAGATTTCGGTTGGCAATCTTTAGCTGGCCATTGTGAACAGCCGTCAGCCCATCGGTCAGAAATTTTAATTTATCTGCTGGAATGTCGGCTAACAGTATCTGTAGTTCTTGCCCGATCTGTTGTGTTAATTCTATTTCCCCTTCTGTTGCCAATAATTGCGACAGTTTCATCAACACTACAATATTGGTTGGTGTTAGTTGCCGTAGTGTTTGCAGGTCGGCGATAGCACGCTGTTGTGCTGCTGAGTCGTTTCTTTGGCGCATATTTTGCCGAACCAACTGATAACGCGCCTCCAGGTCGTCAGGATTTAGCCGAACCGCCTCCTCGATTTCTTCAGTGGCAGGTTTGAACTGACCTCTTAGTTGTAAAATCTCGGCGGCGATGATATGGAGTCGACTCTCCATTGGGACGACCTTCAATCCCTGTTGAATTGTTTGCCAGGCCAAATCGGCTTGTTTAAGACGAAGTTGGGCAACAGCCAGGTTGCCGTAGCCAATAGCTTCCTTGGGTAACAGTTCGACCAACTTCTGAAACTGCTCGACGGCTTTCTGGGGTTGTGACTCCTCCAGGTAAGCTAACCCCAAGTTTTGGCACTGAATTGCAGACTCAATGATCTGATCTGGAAGAAGGCCATCGAAAGCGGCTGTCTGAGCGACCGTATTGAGGAGCCAGATATAAACGGTAAAAAGGGTACAAATATAGATACGCAGGCCTCGGTAAACCAACAATCGGAACAACATAAATCTCCTACTGGATCCTAATAGATAAGATGCTAAACCGGATTAGGATAACATCCAGTAAAGGTCTTAATTTCGAAAGTATAATTTACCACATCCTAATACAGGTCTTCAATATTTGTCCTTTTCAGGATTTGTTCACTTTATCTGTCTATGATATAATTACTCGACTGAACCTTAATGTCCGCTAGGCCCCAACTCAACTTTTCAGTTAGGAGAATACCAATCATGCGAATCCTCACCTTTTTGTTGTCTGCTCTAGTTGTTGTTTCTGTTGGTTTTGCACAAACGACGGTTACAATAGACCCGGCTGAGGTGATCATCCCCGATGTAGGGGAACAAATCGAGCTCAGCATTGAGATTGCGGAAGCCAAAAATGTATTAGCCTACCAATTCAAATTGACTTTTGACAATCAGCTAGTCAAGTTTATCAGTATTGAGAATGGCAACTATTTACCGGCTCAATCCTTTGCTGTACCGGCCAAAACCAGTACACCGGGAGAAGTTCTTTTTGGGGCAACGTCACTGGGTCAAGCCGCAGAGTTAGCTACAGGAACACTGGCAACCGCCGTTTTCGAAGTGATAGCTAGAAAGAACTCGGCCATCAATCTGAAGGATGCCAAACTCTCTGATCCTGATGCAAATAGCATCTCTACCAAGACAACCGGTATGAAACTGATGACAGAACAGATCCCTATCGTAGTTGAGCATGAAAAAGGCGGACGGGTACTGACCTTTAAGGCCGCGATTGAAGCTGATGGACAACCGGTCAAAGGCCTAGCTGATGTCTGGACGGATGAGCAGGGGATCAAGGCGGAAGCGGGGCAATTCGTCGAGTATCAGATCAAATTTGCTACCCCTAATTCTTACACCGTCGGCGGCGTCTATGTTATCACCAGTGAGGGCGAAATTCTGAAGCCAACCGACGCTATTCAGCAGATGCGCTTGGTCGAGAGCGGTGAGTGGGTTCACAAAAGGTTACCCCTCGATCCAATTGCTGGAAAGGTAATTAATACCATTGCTATTGGTACCGAGGGTGAATCAGCCCGCAAGGGGTTGTTCGTGATTCTGGTTGACAATATTCAGGTGACGGATGGTAGTAACCAGATCCGGCCGATCTGGATAGGTTCCGAGGAGACCTCTACAACTCAACCTAAACTTCGAGGCGAAACGGTTGGCTTAGTTGATGTTGAATTCCAAGTTGGTGGAGATGACGTGGCCGTCGATCCGAAAAGGAAAGTCGCCACCTCCTGGGCCAATATTAAGAAGGGTTATTAATGGAAGAGTTTCGTGCTCTTATGCTCTAACGGGAAGATCGGCTTTACTGTTTAGGATTTGCCCCAATCTGCTATCTGGTTTTAAATTGTGCGCTGAAAGCAAGCTAAACCCACGGGAACCCCAACCATCTCTTGCCCGTAGGACCACTTTTCTTTCAGTTCAGTGATCTGGTTAAGAGTTGATAGGTTTTGCTGACAAACAGTTTTGTAGAAGCTGAAATTGTGTGAATTCAACAAGCTTAGCAACCCGATTTCCCGAACATCTATTTTCCGTAATAGAGACATAAACCCTTTCGAGATGGAGTCATGGGCTGAGATTGCCAGGTTTCTTGATGTCGGAAGTCAGTATCCGTTGCGAGGTAACTCCCAAAATTTGCCACCTAGACTTGAGATTATCCGCCACTCAGGTGTACCTAAGTTTGGGTCAGGATGAAAAAGGAGACGCCGGAGTCCTATCTCCTTTGAGGTTGTTAGGATACCATACAAATCTCCGACAGTCATAGAGCATCATCCGCGGCAGAAATAACGCCTGTGGGACAACCTATATATTGCCAAAACGATACTAATTGTCCACATCCGTTGTGAACATTATGCTCAGTCATCCTCATCTCGAATATAGACGGCTGCCGTCGGTAGAATAGGCAAAATCAGGAATCCAGGAATCTAGCGGCAGTTGCTCACTGAAACACGGGTTCCAGGAATTTAGAAGTTCACTGAGTTTTCAATTATCGAATGACCCAACTATGACAAAAATGGTGTTCCCTTTAAGTGACATGTGTGCGAAGGATGCTTCTCTGTCCGGTTCGAAAGGGGCGTCTCTAGCCAAGATGACGCAAACAGATATTCCTGTGCCTCCAGGATTCATTGTATCAACCAGAATCTTTCAGAGCAGTGACGAGGGCATCGCTGAGGCGTTAGTTGGGCTCAAGAGTCTTTCTAACTCGGATTCTAGCACACTTGAAGGGGCCTGCGAGCAGGTGCGCAAAGCCATCCTGAACACGCCTCTCCCCGAACACGCAGTCGAAAAAATTACCGAGGCATTTGGCTCGATGGGGAGTCTCCCGGTTTCCGTACGATCCTCCTCGACGGCCGAAGATCTAGCCCAGGTAAGTTTTGCTGGACAGTATGACACATTTCTAAACGTATGCTCATTGGAAAACGTAATCCACTCTCTCAAGCGAGTCTGGGCATCCCTGTATTCTCTGCACGCATTCGAATATCGGCGGCGAAACAAGATTCCTGAGGAACAGGTCGCAATGGCAGCAATTGTTCAGGAACAGCTTGCGCCAGTATCCTCAGGTGTTCTATTCACGCGAAACCCTATTTCCGGAGAGAACCATTTCGTCATCAGCGCAACACTGGGTCTTGGTGAGGGGGTGGTATCCGGATCCACGAACACAGACCGCTTTGTTCTTAAACCTGAAACCGGTGAGCTTATTTCCTCGACCGTAGCGGAAAAACCGACTCGATTCATCGCAGTAGAATCAGGTGGAATCAGCTCTGCGCCAGTTCCTCCTGAGGAGAGCAATATCCCGGCCCTGGCTACTGAGCAGCTAACTAACCTTACTGTTCTTGGCCGTCAACTGGCTGAATTATTCGGTTGCCCACAGGACATCGAATTCGCATTCACAGAAGAAGCCGTTCATATCCTGCAGTCCCGACCCCTCACCGCTATTTCGGAGGACGTTGAACCCGATGAGCCCTGGGATGCATCGGTTGATCCGTCATTCACCTGGCGTCTATGTTCTGGCGGTCCTCTATACCGGTTGCAACAAGACTACGAGGCCGAGCGTAGAAAACAGATGGGTGTCTGTTTCGAGAAAACAGGGTTCGAAATGACAGCGAACCATATCATTCATACCGTGAATGGTTACATGTATGCCCGGAAGCAGGAAGTGAATGAGGATACCCTCACCAAGAGACACGACGCACAACGGGAACGGGTCGACGCCTTTTACGACAAGGGCGTGTCCTACTTTGAGGGGGCCATACGTCCTCTTCTTGAAGATCGATTGAAAACGCTGAAGGTACACCGAAAATCGGCCATCAACTTCCTAGACCACGTAGATTACCTGTACGCTTGTCTTCAAACATGTGGATATGTCCAGGGCAATCTTCACTGGAGTATGGTGCGACCCGGCCCAAGACCCGATTGGCAAACGGAGTATCTCGAGATTACTAGCGATGAAGCTCAGAATGCAGCCATCTATCTCTATGCAATACGAAACCGGATGACGAGGTTGATCGCCAGATTGTGTGGGCTCGCTCGCATTGTGCAATCGGACCCGGTACTCTCCGAAATCTTCTCCAACAGGCAGTATGAAGCTCTATCCAATCCAGAGATAAAGGCTAAAGCAACGGTTAAGCTTTTCAATTTCCGCTTCAAACAGATGTTGAAGGTTTACGGATTGCGATCGGGCCATGGCTACGGTTCCAGTTCCGGATTTGCCACCCCAACCTGGAATATGAATCAGACCATTCCCCTCGAAATCATCGCATCCTACGCAGAACAGGATTTGGATGCTCTGGATCAACTTGAGCACAAGGCCAGGAACGAGCGTATCAATGCGACAAGGCGGACGCGCAGGAAACTCGCTGCGGAACCGGAAAAGTTGGAACGTTTTAATCGAAGCCTGATGGTGGCCACTTTGACAGTCAGATTCATGGAAGACCACAACTACTATATGGAGCAGTGCACGGTAGGAACGATGCGGGAGGCTATCTTTGAAGTTGGAAAGTTGATGGTGAGAAAAGACCTGATCGATTCGCCTGATGACATTTTCCACTTCTCACTTGACGAACTCAGAACAATCGCTCAAGAGAAGAAACCGTGCGACCAAAGAGACTTTGTGAAAGAACGAATGAATGAGTGGGAACGTAGAAAGAGAATGCGACCCCCTCAATGGCTCGGTGCTCAGCCGGAGGATCCAGCGGAAAAAGATGAGGGTGGTGAGTTCGGTAGAGAGGAGAACGCGATCAAAGGAGTCAGTGCGTCTCGCGGCCACGTAACGGGAAGGGCCGTCATCGTTACGGCAGGAATGGACCGGCCGAGGCTACGTCCGGGGGACATCCTGGTCGCAAAAAATGTCGGCCCCGAATGGACCCCGGTGTTTGGCGTAATTGGTGGATTGGTGCTGGATCAGGGAGATCTGTCTCAGCATGCGGCCATTGTAGCTCGAGAATATCTCGTTCCTGCTGTCATGAAAACTAAAGAGGCGACAATAGCCATCTCGTCGGGGCAAAGAATTACCGTGGATGGCGATAATGGCGTTGTGGAATTGCACTAACTCCGCCCTCATGTAGCTTCAGGTGGTCTAAATACTGGACCACCCGATTACATAATTAACAGCCAACAACACTCCATCTCCACTGACTAGACCATCAGCAGATTAAACCATCCAAACAAAAAGCGCCATCTTTGCCGGACAACCAGCCAAATGGCGCTTTAGCTTAGGTCGTAAACCTTGATCTTTAGATTTGAGTCTAGTGTAAAATTGCCTTTTTGAGGAAAGCCCAGGTTGTGCTGACCTTATCTTTAGGAGAAACATCAAGATTGTGCATGGAGTCATTCATATCTTCGACAATCTCAGCCTCTGTCAGGACACGATTGTACATCTTAATTTCGTCGAGAAAGCCGTCGATCCACCGACCTCCGCCACCACGGCATCCGATGTACAGGTTGCCTGTTCCTTTTTCTACCGCGCCCTTACAAGGGAGCTTGAAGCGCTCCTTGCCATCCCCATAAATTTTAATCTCTTTACCATCGAAGGTGCCCGCGCAGTGGTGCCACTGTTTGTCTATAGTTATAGGTCCCCCGATGGCTTCGTCGTCACATTCATCGGGCCAATCGTTAGCTTGTAGCAGGATCCCGCCATTATACTCAGGCAACAGATTATATTCTCCTACTTGCCAGGCAGGTTCTTTTTCTACGCCACTCTGCACCTCACCTGTCGCCCGCATCAACTTGGACCAAAACATAATCGTCATCTTATTGGTTAGATCCAAACTGTTATGGTCCTTAACTTCCAACCAGTTACCGACGCCGAGTTCGATACAGCCCCCTTGTTTCCCATCTTTAGACCAGGCCGTTTTCTTGCGAAATTCAGCTTTATGACCAAATTGCGACAGGTCTCCGGCCACTTTACCCTTTTGTTCTTCAAAGGGGAGATAGAGAACAATCGTTGGATCAACAGCCGCCAAAGTCATTGAGAAAGAAGTAACAAAAAATAAAACAGTGAATTTAGTTAAATAAGGAAACCGCAATTATTATTCCTCCGATTTTGTTGCCATCAAGTATAGTGTAATTGACAGCTAGTAGTGTGCCTGATATGGTGTATGGTCAGTAAAGAGATGGGATCATTCAAGAATTGATTTCTTGACTAACGCCCAAGTGGTACTGACTTTATCCTTCGGAGACACGACCAAGTTTTGTTTGGGATCTTCCATATCAGCGGCTATTTCCTCTTCTCGCAAGGGACGGTTGTAAATCTTGATTTCATCTAGAAATCCTTCCGTCCAACGACCACTACCCCCTCGACATCCGATAAAGAGATCACCACTGCCTTTGCTCAATTTTCCCTTGCAAGGCATCTCACCCACCTCTTTACCGTCCAGGTAAATTCTGATGGTTTTACCATCCCATGTGCCTCCTACGTGGTGCCAGGTTTTATCGATGATACCAGGACCAACAAGATCATCATTACAGGGATCGGGTAACTCCATCATCTGCAAGAGGATACCGCCGTTATACTCGGCCAGGAAATTGTATTCGCCTGCCTGCCAGGCAGGTTCCTTCTCTACACCTCCTTGACAGCACTCACCAGTCTTCACCATTAATTTGGCCCACATGTGGATTGTCATTGCATTGGTTAAATCAAGGCTGTCGGCATCCGCTACAACCAGATAACCACCGGAGGTTAATTCGATACCGCCCTTGAATTTACCGTCAGCCCATTTGGTCTTGTCTCCGCCTTTCATGGTAGCGTGATTACCAAAATTCGACAGGTCTTCAGCCGTTTTGCCTGAACCTTCGTCAAATGGCAGGTAAAGTACCATGGTTGGATCGACGATTGCAGAAGTAAAAGTTGTGTGCGTTAAAATCAGTAAAATAATAAATAGAAATTTACTAGTAGATCTCACCATAGGCTTTTTTATAGAAGTGTTTTGTTTTTTCGAATATCCCAACGTTAAGGTAAGAATTGCGTTGTGCTAAACCCAGAGTTCAGCACAACGCAATCTATGTGAAGGGATTCGTTTAGCTGAAAGGTTACTTGGTGCTTTTGATCTCACCCCAAGAAATTGCCAGTTTGGACTTTGCGTCGACGGCAGTTGTGGCTGTCTTCTCCATATCGGCTTTGACTTCATCTGCACTTAGTGCCCGGTTAAAGACCTTAATCTCATCTAGCGCTCCATTAACCCAGCGCCCGGTGCCGCCACGGGAACCTACGTATACATTTCCATCGCCGACTTTGATTTCACCAACACAGTCTAAAGATGCTTTTTCCGCGCCATCAATATAGACTTTGATAACTGTTCCATCCCATGTACCAGCAATGTGGTGCCAATTATCGTCTTCAATACCTTCTGGAGTCACTGCAGAATCCGCACAGTCTGCGGGTAGGTCTGCCGCTTGTAGTAGAACACCACCGCCGTAAACCGCGGCTAGATTGTATTCACCGGCTTGCCATGCTGGCTGTTTCTCTAACCCGCTTTGTGTCGCTTCTCCGCCGGCGGCGATTTTAACCCACATGCTAATCGATAGGGTTGTGGTTAAATCCAAGCTGTCGTTGTCAGCAATTTCCAGAAATTTTTCGGCACCAAATTCCATCCCGCCACCATACTTGCCGGAAACCCATTCGCCGCCGTTAACAACCGCATCGTTCCCATAGGAGGAACTGTCAGCTACAGCATTACCTGAGCCTTCATCAAATGGAAGGTATAAGACAACAGAGTCGTCTAGTGCAGCTTGAACTGATGTCATGCTGAAAATAACCAGTAGCATCAGTAAAGAGGTCGTAATTTTTGATTGTCTTGTCATGAAAATCAATCTCCTTTTTGACTCTAACATAGTGTACTGAAAACCAAACCAGCACACTATTAGCAAATTTAAAAAGTTAGGTCGCTCAGTAATCGTGGTTATGATATGCTGAACAGGCGGAATCTGTATATTCAGTTTCCGCTCGGAGAATTATTCTAGCATATTACCCCATTTCAGTCAATCCATTTGGATGGCACTATGCTGCTAAAAACCACCAGCTGTAGTTATACAGCTGGTGGCAGAAACTAACGGAACTGCTAGAAATCGAGTGCCAACTTTCCAAAAAACTACAACAGTGCAACTGGTTGTAGTTGGCAAACCCTTACTGCCGAAGATCTACCTCTGGCCGTAGGAGAGGGGACAGTAAAAAGAAATCATGTTAAGAGTTGGAACCATACACTACGATAGCATTTAGAACGATTAGGCCAAAATGACCATTTCCTCTTTGAGGCCATCGACAAGATGTTGGAAGGTGCGGCTATGGTAGAGGTTGGTTGGAGAGACCTTTTCGACCGGGGTGAATCAACTCAATGCCGTCGGTGCCCCCAATCACTGAAGGGTTTGTCATCAATATACTGATTGAACAGACGGAACCAGCGGCTTCGGTGAAGCCAATTTGGAAAACCATAGTTTATAATCCGTAACAATCCAACGGTAGAAGGGGCGATGGCCGACGCCTTGGAGGGAGAACAGTAGTGCTAAAGTCACCACTTCAGACGGATACAGCTTAGCTTGGGTCTGCTGTTGATTTTGGTCGGCCGCAGTCAGTTGATGATCGACAAGGCAGAACAGTTGGATGATAAAATCGAAGGTGGTCATGAGTTTCTGTCTACCGTCAATTGAGAATGTGTTGCGATCTCGGATTAAGGGTGGGATAGGATGTTCTCGCGACCAGTTGTTAACTCGTACCAGAAGGTTAATAGGGATAGCTACCAAGATGGCCAACAAGAATATGGTCAATAGTCATTTCATTGATTTTCTTTGGAATATTGCCATAGTGCTCGGTCCAGCGTGCGCATGTCGACATTAGCCCGTTGCGCTAAATCCCGACAATACCTCACGTAGGGCAACCAATGAAATCAAACCGATACTGAACCGGTACGTCAAGTGATAGTGGCCAAAGTGCGCGGAAATCAAGGATGGGATATGGATCTCGATGGAATAAATATAGAATAACCGAGGCCGTAGGCCAAGAAACACCATCCAAAAGTGTCAAGCTTTGGATTCGGGCCCGTTCGTCTTCTGTAGCCAAGGCAAAGCGTGTAATTTCCGTCGCGTAAGACGATTGGTTTTTATCAGCGTGGGCCGGACTTCAGGTCGGATTACAAATCCCCAGTCTCCCATGCCTTGGCTAACTTTAATCAGGCATCTATTTTTACCCGAATTCAGCTTAACCATGAATCGGTCCTGGTCGACCTCTACACCTTGTCCCTGATTATACTGATGAACCAAGTAACTATTAATCCAAACTTTGACTGAATCATCACTGCCCAAACCAAATTCAACATACTGATCGTTGTCGCTGTCGGTTTCAGTGAAGGCATAGACAGTTACATTCTCTAGGCGGCCTATTTCCTTAGCTAGATTAACGACATCTTTCTTAGCTGAGATCGGATGCCATTGTAGCGTTTGATCTTTAGAGTTGATAAATGTCTGTTTTTGATGAGCGATTAAACCCTGTATCTTAACTGAAATAGGATCCTGACTATCATCTCTAATGGGACTATATCTCTCAAATAAACTATCTGTCCCCAGGGGATAAAATGAAATTTGTCCGTCTCTGGATGGAGATAAAAGAAGAAGTTGTTACTGTTGTCAGAATAACCATCCCAAAAACTCAACGAGCCTTTTATGGTCCAAAAAGTGTAAAAAGAGTCCAGACCAACCAATTGACCGATGGTAGTCTCGATATTCTTATCTGGCTGGTTCAACACCTTAATTAACTTTGTATCTTCTTTCGAAGCTACCGGACCAACCGGGGTAAAAATCAACGACAGTCCTCCCGTACAATATCCCTTTATCGCTGCCAAAAGCGCGTTTTAATAAGGGGCGATGTATTCTCTCTACATGTGTATAAATACCCGAGTTTTGACCATGAACCGTTATATTAACGTAGGCATATCGAGGTACCGGCGAACCAGCGACATTAAACAAGCCATAAGCCCATAAACTGGTTGATCAAGCTGGTGTCTTGCTGGTTGTTATTAAAAGTCAAATTGGTTAAGCCATCGATTTATCCTGCTTTATTGATAAGGTTAAGCTTGATTTTAAGAGATGGGCGAGTGGGATTTTGCGAACCAATGAACCTTTTTTCGAATACCTACCCGAGGGAATTCAACGCCATCGATAAAAACGCTTGCCTGAACATAAGTATAAGGATGATTAGGTGGTGCATATTGACTGCTTTCTGATAGAACCCCGGAAAAATCCCAAGACGGAAAGCGGATAGTATCCCAATCGGTGGGCTGAAGGGTGATTTTGACATCTAAGACCCAGTTGGCAGAAAAAGATCGTCGGTTGCCAAGGCTTCATTGGCGCTTGAGTCGTATCGCATCTACTTACTACCTGGATTAGCGTGATCAACTCAACCGGCGATCGCTCTAGTTCCCTTCCGCTCACACGTTCTGGCGTTCTCGCCTGCCTAGGCGGAGCGCTGGTGGTGCTGAGGTTCAAAGGGTCAAACCTCAATAATAAACTGAGCATACCTACACTTGGAAGGTCCGGGTAGAAGCACGGCGGGACCTTCCGAAGGGAAGGCAGGTGATGACACGAAAAAACATGAAGGTTCGACTAGAGGCGAGCAGAACCTTCCTCGCAACGTGTTAATCGGACTGCGAGGTCGCGAGGTGGGCTCCTATCAATCCAAAGTTGACGTCCTACTAGGCTTAA
>Ga0208128_1000148_pt1 | contig 28785 bp, 15 predicted proteins | sample ETNtaG_35_FD_185758 | JGI IMG/M metagenome (GOLD analysis project Ga0208128, IMG submission 185758) | Marine microbial and viral communities from oxygen minimum zone, Eastern Pacific Ocean - ETNP201306PF51B (SPAdes) (version 2) | ecosystem: Environmental > Aquatic > Marine > Oceanic ... | reverse complement strand
GAAAACGAAACTGTTGTTACCAACCGTTTTGAGGTCAGTTCTCAGGAAATTAACATCGGTTTCAAAAATCCAGCTTTAGACAAAGAAGCTAAAGCTCCGACCCGCCGTAGTCGAAGAAGCCGTCGCAGCCGCTCCAGTCGCACTTCCAGAAACCGTCAAGTGGTCATGGTCGATGATGATACAACCGCCAACTCAGCTGACGGGATAGATGCAGAAGATATTGGATTCGAAGAGGCCGCCTACGAGATCGTCATCAATGAGAGATCCGGTAAAATCTATACTAACTCACCGGAAATCCCGCTGGCCGGTAAAATCCCACTGGATAAAAAACGGAATTTAATGGTGGAGGTCTTTGTTAACAACAACACTATGGGTGTAGTAAAGGCCTCGGCAGATGGTACTTTTGCTATTAAGCGGATTATTCTGGAAGAGGGTGAGAATACCGTCGCAGCCTTTGCACGAAGTGAATCTCAACTGCAAAGCCCGCTCTCACCACCCAAGACCTATATTTTAGATTTGGAGCCACCAGAGGTCGATTTCGTAGATCTACCAAACTACAGCAAAGACTTGGCGTCCACTATCAACATTCAGTATCGCGATAACACGAGTGTTGCCGCCGATTTCATTACGTTGATTGTTAATAACCAACCGCAAGCGATAGATACGGTAAGCGCCAATGACAATAAAGGTCAAGGGACCAATTTTATCCGAGAGGTAGAGGTTCAATTGGTCTCTGGTGCAAATCAACTCGTTTTATCAGCAATTGATGCGGCTGGCAACGTCAGCAACGTCGTACAGCGAACGCTGGTGGTGGATCTAGGCCAGCTAGAAACGGCACCGACGAATCTTCAAGCAAAGTTGACGTTCTCCGGCACGGGAGTTGATCTCAGTTGGCAAGCCGACGAAAAGGCCAGCAGTTATAACCTCTACCGGTCTGAACAACTAATCGCCACAGTCGGCGTCAAACGATCTGACAATCCATCTATTTCTACCGATGGAGGCGGATTGCGAAAAATAGTATTTAGTGAAGGGCCAACAACATATCAAAATTCTGATGAAGAAACTTTTTCAGGTTTAACAACACATCTAATCAGGTTTGATCCCGATGATCTGCAAGGATGGATCCTCCAAAAATGGACTTCATCTATGTGGGCAGATGTTGAAGTTACCGACGAATTCAATCAAAATGAATTTTTTATATATGGCAAAGAATATCTCTATATAAAGAAAGATTTTACCGGTGCAGATTTTGATACCGTAATGCTTTCTATTCTTAACAGAAGAGCTTTGGTGGCTTTCCTTTCTATTTTTAATCAATATTTTGATGTAGTCGAAGAGGATATAACTGGAAAATTCACAGCTCCTGACTATACCCCTACTATTGATAATGCAGTAACACCTCCTGATCTCATCACCCTAACGACAACTGCGGAAACAACGTTCATTGATACCAACGTCGATATGGGCGTAACCTACTACTATGCGCTGACTTCGGTCAGCCGGTCCGGCATTGAGGGGTTCAAGGTTTCGAAAAACCGAAATGTGACAGTTATCTCTGCCAATAAAGGAGGAGCAGTACTCCTTACTGACGGAACTCGGTTTAGAGCTAGCCACCAAGCCATTTCAACAGACCCAACCCTGTTTAATGCTATGACCATCGAAAAATTAGCGACCGATAATTTACCTCCGCTTCCTGGAGCACTATCCGATAAGGTTAGATCCTTTAGCGCGGTCACTCAAGCTAAAGATCTATTCACCGATAACTTTAACCAACCGGTTCAGATCTCCTTATCCTATCCAACTGAAGCACGTCAGGTCGAGGTTTATCGGTTAAATCAGAATCTGGCACAGATTGCAGCAAGTAAACCTGGAGGGGAATGGGTAAAAGTGACCAGCACTAGCGAAATCGACGATCCGAGTATTAAAGTTGATCCAGGACTGATAACTTTCCCTGCTAACCGTTATGGAATCTACGGTTTAGCTGAACCGTTGACCAGACCTTGGGATGTCAACAGCGATGGACAGGTCGATATTTTTGATCTGGTGATGGTGGTTAAACACTTTGCCGAATCTGGCGATGACTTGACGGGGGATGTTAATAGTGACAGCTTGGTCGATATTTTTGACTTAGTGCTTGTCGGAAAACACTTCGGTGAAGTCTACACCACAGCCGCAACTGCTCCCGCCATAGTAACAACGGCAGTAGATCAGGAGCCAGTTCGCGTCCATTTAGAAGCAACCATTTCTGAGGTTGAAAATAGGGGTTTTCGGGAGAGGCTGTGCCAGGTTGATGTCTTGGCTAAAACTTTACCTTCAACCCGACCTAGGGATTATCTGATTCAAGGTTATCAGTTGGATGTTGCCTACGATCCTTATCTATGTAGTTTGATCAACGTTAATGGCGTTGACAATATCAGTACTACTGGCACCTCTCCTCTAAAAGAGGCCGATTCGCCACAAGCCTATTACCGTGTCAAGCCAAAATTCGGTGCCGGCCGGATCGAGAACATTGCCGCCGTAAAGGCTCCAGGTACCGCCGCGAATCAACCTGGTGTTGAGACCAACCTATCTCTAGCAACCATCACCTTTCGTCTCAAGTCCGATGTCGATTTGGCTTTAGAAAGCGTAGACTTGCAGAATCTGCGATTTGTGACGACCAAAGGCCAACTGATCCCCGTCGAAATCAATCCTCTAATTCAGATTCAATTTGAAGGGGAAGATGAACCTTACCGCTACGCATTGGAACAGAACTATCCCAATCCATTCAATCCAGAAACCTGGTTGCCATACCAGTTGGCCGAATCGTCCAGTGTCACTTTCTGGATCTACAATGCCAAGGGACACCCGGTCCGCCAATTGAAAATTGGCTATCAACCAGCAGGGACTTACCTCGGGCGAGATCGTGCTGCTTACTGGGACGGGAAAAATGATTTAGGTGAATCTGTGGCTTCGGGAATCTACTACTATCAAATCCAAGCCGATATTGCACCAAACTCGACTAGCTGGAAGCAGATACGGAAGATGCTTCTACTTAAGTAGACGCCGACCGACTACTCCCAGATCCAATTTTCTGTCTGGATGGTGATTCCCTTAGTTTTTAGATGGGTAGTAGATTATCTGTTTTATCGGCTGCGAATTTAGTTCTTAATTCCAGATTTAATTTGGTGAGGTATCATACAATCCAGCAAGACGAGGATACTGTAAGGCAAGACAGGTATCGGGGTCGTGAATTGAGGCAATTTTAGCCAGACATAGTTAAAACTAAAATAAATAACCCCCATTAACGCCCAAGGGCCTAAAACCCACCTCTGTCGTTCCGGGGCAAGGCTTATCAAGCTGTAAATCCAGGAACCCTCTTCTCTAACCTTTCCTGTCTTGAGATTTTTCTGACCCTCGGCTATAGTTAACTCATGGGTGGATTGGATTCAAATTTGCCAAGTTTACCAAAGTTGGAACGGGTAGTCGAGACAGGCGTAACCTGGAAATCGGTTCTTACCACCATAGCCCTGATCCCCTTTAGCTTTTACTGGATTATCGCTGGAGAAATCGGCCTAGTCGGTTATGCGCTCAACACCTACGCCGTTCCCTTCTACAACGTTGTTTTTATCCTGTTTCTCCTGATGGGGAGCAACCTGCTAGTCAAACAGCTTTCTGGTAAATCCCTCTTTTCGTCTCAAGAACTGCTGATCATCTATGTCCTGCTGAGCGTGTCCTGTGCACTTCCGTCGATTACGCTGATGACGATTTTGGTCACCACCGTCGGTCACGCCTTCTGGTTTGACACACCGGAGAATGAGTGGCGTGTTCTCTTCTGGGATGCACTACCCACCTGGCTGACAATTCAAGATCGATCCATTCTGTCTGGCTACTACCTTGGAGAGTCGTCTCTCTATATCATCCGCCACCTGACAGCTTGGTTGCGGCCGGCTCTGTTATGGTGTGGGTTTATGGTGGTGCTGATGGTGATGATGCTCTGCTTCAACATTATTCTTCGTCGGCAGTGGGTCGAACACGAGCGATTGGCCTACCCGATTGCTCAACTCCCGCTTCAACTGCTCTGTCAGACCCAAACCCTGTTCTCCCGCCGAATCGTCTGGATCGGGTTTGCTATTCCCACTGCCATTTGCCTGCTCAACGGGTTGAGTTTTCTGATACCCAGTTTACCGACGATTCCGGTCAAACGGCTGGGAGGATGGCGTGGCTTCGGTCATATTTTCATCAATAAGCCGTGGAATGCCATCGGACGAATCAGCATCTCTTTTTATCCATTTGTCATCGGTCTCGGATTTTTGATGCCGATCGATCTTCTGTTCTCCAGTTGGTTTTTCTTTCTGTTCTACAAAGCTGAACTGGTCGCTTCGAATGCACTGGGGTTATCTCAAATCCCCGGCTTTCCCTATGTCAATCGCCAGTGTTTCGGCGCAGCTTTGGGTCTCTTCCTATCGCTGGTGTTGCTGGGCTGGCGACACTTCAGATCTATCGTCCAACGGATTCAATTAAATGACCCGTCGGACGAATCGAGACTGTATCGTCTTGCCTTGACTGGTCTGATTGTTGGTTTCGCTTCGCTTTGCCTGTTTTCGGTTCGGATCGGCATGTCGCTGTGGCTGGTTCCGCTCTTTTTCTGCTTGTACTTTGTGATAGTGGTTGTCCTGACCCGGATGCGGGCCGAACTCGGCTTCCCGGCCCACGCCATGGAGCATATCCAGATTGACCAACTGCTAATCGAGTCTTTCGGCGCCAGAGGGCTGGGCAAATCCAATCTAGTGGCTGTAACGTTTTATCGCTGGTTCATCCGCAGTTTTACCAGCCATCCTATGCCACACCAACTGGAAGGCCTAAAAATAGTGCAACCGGATACCCGTCGGCACCTGTATCCGGCACTGATCGGTATATCTGCTGTGGCATCAGTGGCCGTATTCTGGGTGATGCTCCATCTCTACTACCAGCACGGGGCTCTTAATTTTGGTGGAAGCGGTTGGGGGATGCAGTTTGGAGCCAGGGTATTTAACAGCCTGCAGCGGTGGCTGTCTTTGCCGCCACCGGCCGATCCTCTGCCACTAGTAGGCGTTATCGCTGGGTTCGGGTTTTCTCTGGCGTTGATGTGGATGCGAACCCGTTTCCTCTGGTTCCCTCTACATCCGGTCGGTTTTATGATCTCCAGCGATTGGGGCATGGCCTATCTATGGACCTGTATGCTGGCCTGTTGGATGGTCAAGCTAACGCTACTTAAAGCCTTCGGCCTGAAAGCGATGCGGGAATTGCGCTATTTGGCCTTTGGTTTGATCTTGGGCGATTTTGTGGCTGGTGGGATCTGGAGCTTGATCAGTATCATCACTCAGAAACAGATGTACAATTTCTGGCCTTAGCTACCCTTATAAGCATTTATATGTATCGCAGAAAATAGCCAAACAGGTCTGAACTAACTGAGTGATTAATCTAGTGGATGTGAAACGCCCCTATATTGCAGACGAGTGAATCCTTATTTTCAAGATGGAAATTCAATGATAGAGCAAGGGTCGGGACCGGATGTGTCGTTGAATATCTTTAAAAGGACGCTCTGATACCAAGTCAGGGCCTCAACACTTAAACTAGAAGGTGTAAGACAGTCTATCGAGCAGAAACAGCACAAAAATTATCAACACATAAGAAGGAAGGGTATTTGCCTTCTATTGTGGACGAGGGTATGAGTGACTATCGATTTAATATGCCCTTGAAGTTGATCAGGGTCGCGCTAGTTGTCTGGTCGGTTGACGTGTTGCAACTCTGCACGAATACGGTTACTGGGTCGTGAACTTGCGGTAGTTGCCCCAAAAAAGCCTCCGTTGCGTCTACCCCCCGGCCTGCATCCGTACCTCGTAAAAGGATAAGCCTGCTGACGTGTGCCTCCACCAGGTTGTGGCGAAATTCCTGCCCGTTCCATAGCGGAACTATGGCAAGACAACACCTCAGCCCAATTGATGTCATCGGTATTGCCGTGTCCCGGCTAGTTCACGTACGAGTGTAAAGTAGTATTCGAGGAAATCATAAATTCGCCTCTTCCCCCTAAATTAGCTACAGACCAAAATCATTGGTGCTTGTCCTTACGGTTCTCTGAGGAATACCTTACTATCAAATAGCCCTTACTTCAAAACAACCATCTTACGCGTCTCAGTGTAGCCGCCTGCTTCAATCTGGTAGAAGTAAGTACCACTAGCAATAGTCCCACCGGTTTCGCTTCTCCCATCCCAATGAACTACCTGACCTGCGGTCACGTACCTACCTGCCATCACCATCCCCAACTGGAGTTTCCGTATCTGCTTACCCTGAACATCATAGATGATGACAGTGACTTCAGTATCCAAGCTCAACTCAAATGGAATCCATGTTTCTGGATTAAACGGGTTTGGATAGTTCTGTAGTAACTGGGTTTGATCAGGTACAAGTAAATTATCCCCCAGTTTCAAGTCTACAAAAGCGTTAGCCAAGTCACGCTCGGAAACCCTGTATCTCCATCTCTGTCCATGAGCGGTTACCTGTATCAAATCTCCGTTGCTAATCACGGCTTGTTGAGTAGAATCCACTACCGAGGCTATACCCAGCTGGCAATCTTCATCCCATTGTGCGGGGTAGATCATGCCTTGACTCAGGTTGGTAACTTCCAAGTCACCCTTTAGAGATCGGCCCCGACAAAGGAAAGTGAATGCCCAAACCGGATTGCTGCTGATAGTAGGAGCTGCCAGCGGTGTATTGCTCCAAATGGTGCCAGTAAACGTGTGGGTCTTGTCTTCTGTGACATTGACAATTATCCCCATCCCGCCCTCGATCTCAAAGTTAGTGCTTTCATAGTGTTCCGGTACAAAAGGTATGAACTTCTGGGTATCCGCATCTAAACGCAGAATAACAGTAGCTGCTAAGTCACGTACCAAGGTTTTGGCAGTAACGAGGCTATTAGGCTTCACCGGTAGGGAAATCATATTGAGTCCGGTCTTGAGATTGAGAGCGTAACTAGCCCGGGAGAAAGGTCGCGAGGTATCCGCTAGGTCTAGCACTTCTTTCCCGGACAGTGGTAAGAGCACCTTTTCTCCAGAAGGGGCTTCTTCTGATAAAGAAACCTCTTCATTGCTTGCAATGGCTCCTCTCTCGGAGGAATCAGAGATGAAATTCGATCTTGATACACATCGAAACCCATCGGGGCCGTAACCATGACCTGGACCGTTGAGGCGGGCAGCCACGCGCAGTTTAGCAGTATGGTTGATCCAATTACCACCTCGCAGCACCCGGTTACTACTGACGCTTTCGTAGTTATCAGTCACGGTTTCTATACTATCATGACCCGACAGCGGATTAACGGCTGGGCTTTTACTGTAATAACTGCCATCATATTCGTCTAAACACCACTCCCATACATTACCTGCCATATTACGCAGTCCATACCCATTGGCCCTAAAACTACCCACTGGTGCTGTCTGGCTCCAGGTATCTTTACCTCCGGTACCCCCGTAGTTGGCATTATCACGTGCTGCCTTTTCACTATCCCCCCATGGATAGCGCTTACCTGCCAATCCCCCACGGGCTGCATATTCCCACTCCGCTTCCGTTGGCAATCGTTTGCCCGCCCATGCCGCGTAGGCCATAGCGTCATGCCAACTGACATATACTACCGGTTGGTTTGGTTGGTTGTAAGCTGGATTAGTCCAATAAGGTGGTTGCCGATGACCTGTTTGTTGCATGAAAACCCGGTATCGAGCGTTAGTCACTTCCGTCATATCCATATAAAACTCGTCTAGTATTACCGTATGCACTGGCAACGCATCACTCATATTGTCATGGTGATCTCCCATCTCAAATGTGCCAGCCGGTATCAACACCATCTTGGAGCCGTCTTTCTTCCATTCTATTATTCTCTGACTATTTGCCTGTGGTAAAGGTGCCTCTTCTCCAGAAGAGGCCTTTTCTAATGAAGAGGCAACGGCACCACTTGCAGAGTCCCTTTCTTCAGAGGTCCCGGAGGTGAAATTCAACACTAATACACATCGAAACCCGAGGTTGATGAACCTATAAGTCGGAAGAGAGTCGAGGCGGTGTGCTACGCGTAGGTCATTAGTAGGGTAATTCCAAGACCCGCCTCTCAGCACCCGGGATGAGTCGGGGCTCGGTACTGGCGGATTCTTAGCAGGGGATTTGCTATAGCAGCTTTCGTCATACCAGTCCGCACACCATTCCCGTACATTTCCTGCCATATCATATAAACCATAACCATTGGCTTCAAAGCTACCTACTGGTGCACAATACTTCCATTTATCTTTTCCACCTATGCCTTCGTAGTTGGTATTATCACGTGCGACCTTTTCATCATCTCCCCATGGATACCGTTTTCTTATCAAGCCCCCACGGGCTGCGTATTCCCATTCAGCTTCTGTGGGTAGTCGTTTTCCCGCCCATGTAGCATAGGCGGTGGCGTCATTCCAATTGATAGACACCATTGGATACTCGTCTTCAGGTGAATATGTAGCCACCGTATTCCAATCCCCCTGATAGCTATAGCCACTTTGCGCCACAAACTTCTTGAACTGCCCTACCGTTACCTCGCTATTATCCATATAAAACCCGTCTAAGGTTACCGTGTGCACCGGTCGTTCATTGGCACTGCCCTCATTAAAGTGGTCTCCCATCTCAAAACTACCCCCCGGGATCCGCACCATCTCTGAACCGTCTTTCTTCCAGACAATCTCCTCTTGAGCTAAAGAAACTAGAGGTAATGCAGGTAACAGTAGCAACAGTAATAAAAGCAAGCAGTATGAAGATTTCATGATAGTAGTTTACGGCCTAAGGTTGACTTAATTGGGTGTTGGCTTGATTTAAAGGGGTAGTAGGCAGTGTACCAAATTTCAGCCGCTATGGGAAGGGGAAGAAGGGGAAATAGTGGAGATTTGTTATCTGGATCTCCCTCGTTATAGAAATAACAGTTGAAAGTCCGGTGTCGTTCCTGGTAGTACGCGAATGTCCTGTGTTTCGCCCAGTCCTAATGCTATTAATAAGGAGCTTCTGGACAAAGCAACCCCCTTCGCTTCAGATTTCGATGATGGTCGATTCCATCCGAGGCTACCGACACGAAACATCTCTGGGATAGCTACCGCTTTTCAGTGATACTTACGCACACGCCCCATTTAAGTCAGAGGTATTATCTCTTTTGCTAGTTAATAGAATATCAGACTAAAGTGATAGAAAATGCAATCTACTAGGCGGAGAGTGTTACCAACCAGTTCTCCCTAGTCAGTGTCTTTATCTTCTCAGCTAAGCCAGTTGGATCAAGACAAGATCTGTTTCCAAAGCTTTCACCAGTGCGATTAATTGGCCTGACGAAGGTTGTGAATGATTCGGTGCGTGTTCATCCACCAGGTAGTTGGCTGAATATAGTTGTCTTTTGCCGTCGGCCAGCCAACCCAATAGGTCGTGTCAAACGGCACCAGTTTTCGCCCTTGTGTAATGGGTATGATAACTTGATCCGCCATGAAGAGTTCCATGGCCTTGACGAATAGTGGCTCGACTGTTGCGTTACCAAGAGACATGGCACCGATTTTTTCAACCAGTTGGCTATACTGTTCCGCTACTTCTCCTGACCATCTAACTGAATTGTTATGGCCTGGCGAGCGTTCACCGATTGGCCGATAGAACTGCGTCGTGTAACGGTTCATGGAAACCCAGGGGTCATTGACTGAGCCACAGGCACCGGAGTCAATAACCGCCTCAAAATGGCCATGGGCTAGATTGTCGGAGAAGGTGGATCCGGCCAGGCCTCTAGTCGTTGCATCAATCCCCGCTCCTCTCAACTGTTCAACCACAACCTCGGCAACGCGACGTGTCTCGACACCACCCTCATAGATCTGAATGTCAAGCGATAGCAATTTGCCATCTTTTTCAAAAAGACCGCTGTTGTTTAGTTCCCATCCCCGGTCCTTGATGAGCCTCTGACCCGCTTCAAGATTATGAACTGGATTAAGCCACAATTTTTTGATTGACTGGATATAAGGTTCCATTGCCTTATATTCAACAAAGATGGTGCGGGATGGTAAGGATGTACCTTCATAGGCAATTTTAACCACCTGCTGACGGTCGATAATCAGGCTTAAAGCTCTCCTTATATCAGGATCATCCCAAGGCTTGACAGTATGGTTGACGGATAATTGACGAGGACAGGGATCCAGCCAGATATAAGGCATTCTGTCTTTCCAGGCAATTGCATTCGGATTCATGGCTTGGATTGCTTCAAAAGCGCCTAGGGTAATGTCCATCACACTATCCAGTTGACGATCGGCAATTAACAACGATCTACTCTCCTCCACACCTGTGACTACCCAAATTAGCCTTTCAGGCACCGGCAAATCCTGGAATCCGGCATCCAGACCCCACCAGTCATCACGACGGTCGTAAATAAACTCCTGTTCACTAGCGAAAACTAGTCGGTAAGGACCGGTTCCCAGTGGCCATCCCTTTTGAAGCGCAAAAAAATTAAAGGTAAATGGATCTTTGCCGGCCCAAATATGCTCAGGTAAAATTACGACACTCCCCCAAACGCGAACAGAAAAATAATCGAGTTGGAAGCGGGGGTTGGATGCTTTGAGCTGAAACCGAACCGATAAATCGTCAATTTTCTCAATAGCCTGCACCCATTGCTGCATATTTGCCGCCTCATTCAGTGATTGTGTCTTATCCTCCAGGAGCATACGAATAGTAAAGACCACGTCGCCCGCGTCAAATGGCTCGTTATCCGCCCAGCGAACACCCGACCGTATTTTTAACGTCCAGACATCTGCGGTTGAATTAGAGGTAAAGCTTTCTCCCAACCAAGATTCGATCTCGCTGGTTTCGTAGTTGAGAATAAATAGGGGTTCCCAAACTGCTTGGTGCATTCCTTGATTGCGTGACGCTCCAGGGACCATCCAGTTAAAATTGAAAGGGCTTGCGACCATGTCACTATCAATATCAAAGATAACCGTGTTCTCCCTGGCAACTGGCTGAATAGCAGAGGCCGGGTGATAATTGACGAACACGTAAAAGAAAAAGAATATAACGATGGAAAAGAGGTTGTATTTTAATTTCATTGGTGTTCTAACTTCGGTAAAACCTCGTCAGGTATGGACCAAAATCGGTAAAACTACCGACTGAATTAAAGTGTAGCATTATTGAATTAGTAGTCGATTATACAGATCAACAGAAACGTTGTCAATCGATGAGATCACAATTATTATATCGTCGTCTGTGAATTGACGCTGGTTTTGAATTGTTAGTATACGGGGTGTTGTACCTCATACTCAAAGATGCACGAAAGGTACATCAACTCGGCGAAATGGGTGTCAGCCCCGGCCCTAACACGGATGTTACTGCCCCCGACCTGGGAAATCTAGCCACTGCTGTCCTCCAGAGTATGGTCAATACTATCCCGAGATCGACTATGTGTCGCTGGGCATGCCGGAATGGCGTCAGTGGGTGTGGCAATACGAACATACCTAGCAGGCGAACCACCTACCCTGGCGGTGCCGAGCGTGCGGTACAGGAAACGAAAAGGGATATCGTCGCACCGTATTTCTACGACTACCTGCTCACCGAACTGGATGTGCTAAAGGATTCTCGTCGATCTGATATGAAGTTTATCTTCGGCAATATTGCTGAAGAATTACTCCCACTGCTGTTGCGGATCCTGCCGCCGGGCTTCGAGACAATGAACTTCGTGGATTATACAGCATCGCGAGTAGTGCAACGCCGGGAAGTACTCAAGAACATCCCTAGCGATGATGTGCCATGCATTCTGACCTATACGTTCCACGACGACAACGTGGGTGTACTGCCACAACTCGCCATAGGTTCGCTTCATGAGTTGACTAAGGATCTGCGTCTCCATGGCTGGTCAGCGATCATGATCCTTGTATTGCCTATTTAGCGCGGGCCGCCTGGGATACCGCCGCCACCCCGGACGCAGTTTACCGCGATCAGATTGCCTCCGTCTGCGGCGAGGTAGCCGTGCTCGACATGCTGGAACCGTTCAGCGAGTTAGAGTGTGTTACCCTTATACTTAAGGAACACGGGCTTGGTTTAACGTTCCCGGTGCCGGGAATGATCATGAAACACTGGACGTCCGAACTTATATCAGCTGACCTTTTGGCAATACGTGGTGGCTATCAAAGGGCTCTGGACGCCGCCAAGCAAACCCAATCAAGTCATCGCCCAAAGGATGTGGGTACATAGACTATTGGGTCGGTCGGCTGGATTTGGCATCAATTACCTGGAAACGATTCGAGCCGTCCGTCGTGCTGTGATAGCTGAAGAGGCTAAGAAGAACACCGAAACCTGGCGACAGGCTGAAACCGCCCTGGCAACGGCGTGTCGTGCCTTAGAATCCTATGCCCGTATTGCCTACGACCAATCCGACAGTGGCGCAATCGCGGTGATGAACGAATATGTCTATCGCCCCTTGAAAGCAAAGGTAGAAGTACTGTCACTCGGCCGGCCTCAAACGCAGTGAGAGGCAAGGTTATTGGCTGTCATTTGCGTCCATTCGCAACAATCCTTCCACGGTCTTGCCATCGATGAGACCGTGCGGACTGGTGAGGTGGCTAATCCAGCATGGCGACCGACTAAGCCGAATTGCGCCTAACTTGGTTTATGCCCTTCGTGATGATAGCTTTCTGGACCTGTTAGCCGCATAGACCTATATCTGACGGTGAGATATTGAACTCTATATTCAGTAGGTTATCTAATACTGTCGGCTGGTGATTGCTGTTAGTTGTCACTTTGTATTTCTGGTGCTGGCCAACTTGGACTTTGGCCTTTAGCATTAACTTCCTGGCTTTGTTTCTGCGAATGATGAAAGCCAATGCCTTTAGGACCTGCCCGATACAACGATTTCCACCGCTATTGTCAGAGGCCTTTGCAATCCTTCTGAAGTCCACGAGGTTTGTTGTTCTATTGGCCGTATGTCTTCGTAATAGTTACTGCAACTTACAGCCAGCACCCTAGCACTGCAGGCTGATTGGATAGGTATTCTTATGTTGGCTGATGAACCGATACTTCACTTCCTTCCGGCAGCAAAGAATACCGTCGCTTTTTTAATCTCTTTTGATCGATTTGTAAGCGATCTACTGGTGATTTCAGTGACTTGATCTCCTCTAGACAGTTAGTTGCCAGATTGCTATTTCCTCGGAATGTTTACCCTCCAGTTTCTGGTTTCTCTCTGACCCGTCAGCCTTCTATTTTTGATAGTAAGAAGAATCCATAAAAAGCTTGACAACCATCAAGTGGTATAATATGATTGCGCTCCCTTTGCCGACTGGAGTCATCTGGCTTCTATGCAAAACCAATAAAAGTAGAACTAACCTATTTGGAGGGAAATAAGAAATCAGAAGTTATTTGCCTAATTCACGTTGCTTAGGTTCGGACTGTTATCGTCTTCTGTAATATTTGCAACCAAGGGGACATTCGTTTTCGTTGGTATGTAAAAAGCAAGCCGATGCTAGCCTTAAGAATAAAGTAATGGACTCGCAACGAACAAAAAACAACGAATTACAGTCCGCTCCCCCCGAGCGAGGTTGACACTTTCGAAGGACCAAAAGTGAAATTTGGGAAGGGCTTTGGCTCTTTACGGCAATAATTGATAACAGTTGCCAAAGAAGATTAGCGGAGTCGAAATAGACCCTAAAGCACAGCAGGTCGGATACATCTATTTCTTTTACGTATAGGATAGGAAGAAAGTGCTAAACCCAGCTACACTTTCACCATGAATTCCGCTGATAAAAAGGTTATGGCCCGATGCCCGTAGCCAAAGAAATAGCTGGATCAGGCTATCCGGTCTTAGCACTGAGCAGAACCTAAGGAGTTTCTCAGAGGGGCAGCCCCGAATTAGAGGCATGTAGAAAAGACGTTGATAATGTGGAAGCGTAAGTCTTACAAGTGCATACCTTTTGGTATAATATGATCAACTGTAGTTGTCGTGAATTCAATTCGGAATAGAAAGTATCAGCTTTCTCCGGAGGTTTTACCATGAATAGTAATATTGTTCTGTTTACATTGGTTATAGTCCTATTTGCTGTTGGAGGGGATGTGATAACAATGTATGCTGCCACAAAGGAAGAAACCCAGGCTATATTTGTGGCAAACTTTGTCAAATTTGTTACATGGCCCGATCCTCTGAAGGGTGAGGCGACAATTATTGTTGGCGTAATTGGCGAAGATCCTTTCGGGGAAAATCTTAAGAAAGTATTTGCGGGTAAAGACTTTGGAGGGAAAACAGTAGAAGTAAAGAGCTTTCAAGCAGTTCCAACTGGAGACGTGTGCCACATACTTTTCATCAGTTCTTCAGAAGAAGGAAACTTGTCTAAAATTTTGGAGGCTCTCAAAAATCTTAGTATACTGACAGTTGGTGAAATGAAACAGTTTGTAGAATCTGGAGGAATGATTAACTTTACGCTTGTAGAGGACAAAGTTCGCTTTGAAATTAATCTCGGTAGCGCTAAAAAAGTAAACTTGAAAATTAATCCAAAACTTTTGAAGTTGGCAGTATCAGTCAAACAATAATAAAGCTGCACAATTCGTGCGTTTCCCTAAAATCCTATTTCTTAACTCTTTTTTGTTGTACTCTCCTATTTCTTCTCCTTTCAAATATAGGTGGATAACTTGACAATGACAGAGAAAATTCTAATTGCATCCTCTAATAAATTATTTAGCCATACGCTACTAAGAACCTTGGTTCATGATGGTAAATATGACGCTATTGAAATAGAAAAAGGGGAAGATGTTTTGTCTTGCATGGAGCAGATTAGCCTCTATCTTATCCAAGATAGGTTGTCAGATATCTCCGGAGTGGATGTTTGTAAAGAATTATCGAAAAGAGACCATAGCCAAAGCGTTCCAATCATTGTCTTTTCTCATCATTCTCAAACAGAAGATATGGCATTAAAAGGCGGTGCCTCAGGATTCTTAAAAATTCCCTGTAGCAGCAATGAGGTGAAAGACTTAGTTAACCGGTGGCTGACGGTTGCCAAAGCGAACCAAGTTAAAGAAAATCAAACTAAATTTGAGTCATCAGACCCAAGTCTACTATCAGAGCTCTCGAGTTCCGATCAGGTCTCTAATAATCATCGACAAGTGTCACAACCCCCTTCACTACCACAAAACCAAGAAACGAACGTTGCTGAATTTACCTCAGTACTTTTAGTTGATGATAGTCAGTTAATCCATGCTTCTGTTGGTAAGATGTTGGAAGCAAACGGGTTCCGGGTGATCCACGCTATGAACGGTGAAGAAGGTTTAAGAAAAGCAATGGACGTGGAGCCAAATCTAATCCTTTGTGACATCGACATGCCAGTGATGAATGGATATGAGATGTGTACCAAGGTGAAATCGACTGACGCTACTGAAAGCATCCCATTTATTATTCTATCAGCACGTGGGTCAGGAATGGACATTGATAGAGGGTTTGATGCTGGGGCCAACGATTTCTTGACAAAGCCGGTACACGAAAGTGAACTGGTTAGTCGTATTAACTACATGCTCGCCGGAGAGGAGAAGACCGATAAACCTCGGGAAAAAATTCTCGTTGTTGACGATAGTGCACTTATTCGTAACATGATGAAGCAAGGGCTTTCACAACAAGGCTTTGAAGTTATTACTGGTGAAGATGGAGAAAACGGACTCGAACTAGCGCTTTTACACAAACCCGATTTAGTAGTAACCGACTTCGATATGCCGAAGATGAATGGCCGGGACTTGACACGAGAATTAAAGAAACTAGACGAGCTATCAGATATACCTGTACTCATGTTGACAGCTTCTGATACGAGCATCGACCGTGCTAAAGGCGAGCATGCTGGCGTTTCTACATTTTTATCGAAGCCATTCCCACCTGACAAGCTCGTGGTAATTGCAGAAAAGCTGATTGCTGAACGTAGGATGGCTAGGGAACGCGAGATGCTTGAGCATTATGTCTCAGAATCAGCGATTTCCGCGGCGACGGCGGCTGCGGAGAGTCGAGAAAAGATGAAAATGATGCGTGCCGAGAAGATTTTTGCCAGCATTTTATTTACTGATATTGTCGGTTTCACCCCATTAACGGAAAAAACGGAGCCAGAAGAACTGTTGAGTCTACTCAACGCATATTTTGACCAAATGACAGAAGTTCTAAAAAGAAACAACGCTACAATTGACAAATTTGTTGGTGATGCCATTATGGCGTTGTTCCCAGAAAATGATGATCGCTCTCGAGAAGAAAATGCGTACAACGCTGTCAGAAGTGGAATTGAAATGATTCAGGCATTGAAAGGGAGTAACCTGCATCAAATGCAAGAAAAAGAGATCCATATGAGAGTTGGTATTAATTCAGGCGATGTCATTATGGGAGATATTGGTAGCCTTCTTTATCGCAGAGACTATACCGTAATTGGTGACCATGTAAATATCGCCGCTAGATTGGAAAGCAATGCTGACGTAGACTCGGTTCTTATAAGTGACACCACCTATAATTTGGTTAAAGATATGGTGAAGGTTAAGAAGTCAATTCCCATGACAGTAAAGGGGAAAACCGACCCATTTTTGACCCATATGATAGTGGATGTGACAAGTTAGTGACCTGTTTTTTTGTATATAAAAAGTGAACCTTCCATATTCCGAAGATGATTGAACTTTCAAACGCTGACATAAGGTCACTTCAAAAATTAATCCACAACATAAGTGGAATTTATCTTAATCAACGCCAGTGCGAACGCCTAAAACAGCATATTTCCACCTACATCTCGAGTAATAATTTTAAAAATTTCCAGCAATACTACAGGATTTTAAAGACCGAAGAAAAACATGATGAGCAGATACATACAAGAGAGTTGTTGTCATTTGCCACTAATAATGAAACATATTTTTTTAGAAACACAGCTCATTTTGATGCCTTGGCAAATGTTATTCTCCCTGAACTGGTTAGAAGAAAAACAAACCCAAATCTACGAATATGGAGCGCGGGTTGTTCTATAGGTCCAGAGCCTTATTCAATTGCCATTACGATGTCCCAAAATGCGCCTCTTTTAAAAAACTGGAACCTTGAAATATTAGCGACAGATATTGATTATCAGTCTCTCAACCAAGCAAAAGATGGCTTATATAATAAGCGTTCCCTTCAGAATACGCCTGAACATCTTCTCCATAAGTATTTTCAGCAAATAGGATCTGGTTACCAAATAGATAACGAAATTAAGAATTTGGTCAATTTCACCTATTCAAACCTTCAACAGACACCCTATCCAAGGTCTAAATTTGGTCAGTGGGATATTATTTTTTGCCGAAACGTCATTATTTACTTTAGTGAAGAACAAAAAAGAAAGGTTATCAAGCATCTGCACCGTAGCCTAGCTTCTGGCGGGTATCTGTTTCTCGGGCATTCTGAGTCTATGCTTGGGCTGTCAGATTCGTTTATGGTGACTAACTGTGCCGGAACACATCTGTACCAGAAAAATGATGCCTCTCCGATTCACCAACAGACCACAAAACCGAAACAAACAGAGGCAAAAATACGTTCAACCAAATCATATGGCGCTCATAATTGGCCTGAGACGCTTAATAGCAGCGACCTCACAATGGATAGAAAAGAGACACGAGAAGGAGATAAACAGCCAATTTCAGGTAACCTGCCACCAAATATTGATATTGAAAACCTTATTGCAAAAGGAAAGCTTTTTGCCGATAAAGGTGAGTATCAAAGCGCAGCTAATCACTATCAGAAGGTAATTGATATCGATTATCATAATGCAGAAGTACACTTTCTACTAGCGAGTGTATTGGAGCAATTAGATTCTTTGGACGAAGCAATTTATGAGTATAAGCAAACTATCTCCTTTGATCCGACTTGCATCATGGCCCGTCTGAATCTGGGTAGAATATACAGCTCAGCCGGAGATCGGGAAAAAGCAAGAGAAGAATATAAGATCGCACTTTCTAAACTACAGGTTTTACCGCCGACCTATGACGTTCAATATTCTGGTGGATTTTCTGCGGAACTTTTAACAAAACTATGTTATAAGAAACTGGAACAATTTCCAACCATGTAGTGTTTGATATTTAAGAAATGAGAGCAATAACTGAAACGCCGCAAGAAAAAAAAGCGAACCTGATTATTGATGAAGCTGAAAAACGAGCCCGAGCGATTCAGGCGGACGACAGTGAAAATGTAGAAAATCGCGAGAGAAAAGTTGTCCGATTTTCGCTATCAGAAGAAGAGTATGCCATTGATGCACGTTTCATCCATAGCATTAAAGATGTAGAACAGGACAATTTAACCATATTTCCCGTCCCTGGCGTTCCAAACTACATCGTGGGTGTAATCAATCTTAGAGGTGAAATCATTTCGGTCATTAACCTAAAAGATTTTTTTACATTACCGGACGAAAATGACAAGAGTATCACCAAGATTATAATTGTTGAATGTGAAGATATCCGAGTTGGATTTTTGGTTGATAGCGTACATGGTATAGCTGATTTTCCTGTAGCCGAAATTCAGCCTGCCCTATCCACAATTGAAAAAATCAAGTCAGACTACCTTGATGGTGAGTACTATCAAGCACAAAATTCAACGAATCAGAATTCTATGGTTATTGGTATTATCGATATAGAAACAGTTTTAATGTCTGAGATAGAGCAACGCCTTGGCGAAAATGAACAATATTAATTAGTAGTCTCTGTTGTTATTTGCTTCTGTGATCCAAAGTTGCATCAATTGCTACATTTCTAGCAGCTAGAAAACGAAATAATTCTGAGTAGATTAAGCCTGATAGTTCAGCGTTCTGACTGCCTGAGCTTTGTCTATTTAAACAAGGAGAATTGGGCTCTACCTGTGAACATTCCGGAAAATCTTGAAACCCTCATATTTAGAATTGGGAAGTTGACCTTCGGCGTAAATGTTGAAGAAATTATCCAAGTTCTTGAATCTGCTGAAATTCAGCAAGTGCCTGACATGCCTGACTTCGTACAAGGTGTTATCTGGTTTAGGGATAGGTACTTATCTATTATTAATTTGCCGAGAATGTATCAACTCCATGAATCCAGCCCACTATCGGTGCTAAATGACCATGTTGAACCAGTCGTAGTTGTCAAGGCTAAGTTGGGGGCACTAGGTGTTCAAATTGGTCAAATCGATAAGATTGAGAAATTACCGATACAAAAGATTGAACCACTACCAAAAATGATTCGAGCTGTTATTAGACTTAATTCGATCTGGGGAATGGGAATAGTGAATGAGGAAAATGGTCAGGCTGATGATAGTGGTGACATCATCAACTTAGTTCACTTGCACCAACTCCTGGCAGAAGAACAAATTAGTAGTGTCCGACACTTTGAAGAAGCGCTCAATTCAACCGAAGGTGTTTTGAGTTGAGTAGCAGAGGGGGAAAGTTACGTTGAATTTAAGAAATTTGTCTATAGAGAATAAATTAATGGCAATTATGGTAATTGTCTCTTCTGTAACAGTACTCTTGGCTTGTATCGTTTTTATATGGAACGATAGCAAAGCCACAAGCCAAAGCTACAAAAGCAGTTTAGATGTCCTCACTCAAGTGATGGCAGATAATTGCTCAGGAGCTGTCGAATTTGACATGGCAACGGACGCAGAACCAACACTAGGAACTCTCCAAGCCAATAAAAACATTTATGGTGCGGCCATCTATAAAAGCGGAAAGGTCTTTGCACGATGGGGTGGTACTGATATGCCACTTGATGCTGGTGAGGTTCGGGTAGAGCATGATGGGAATTATTTCATTGCCGTAAAACCAATATTATCTGATGGAAAACCAATGGACGGCCAGCCAAAAATCTTAGTCAAAGCTGACACGAAACAACTTGAAGCCCAGCGCCGTGGGATTATCATAATTAGTCTGTCAGTTTTTGCTATCGCCTCAGTAATATCTATTGTTTTGAGCCGATGGCTATGTCGGCGCCAAATTTCAAGTCCGATTGAAGATCTTCTGTCCACGATAGAAAATGTGTCTAAGAATGAGGATTTCTCGATACGTGCCACAAAACATGCGGACGATGAAATTGGCCAGTTAGTTAATGGATTTAACGAGATGCTGAATCAAACCTATCAAATGATGCAGCAGATCCAACAAGCCGTAACGCAATTAAGTACAACGACCGAAAATATCGTGACTGCGAGTCAAACGCAGGCTACTGGCGCGGCACAACAATCCGCTTCGATAACAGAAACCGTTGCTGCTGTAGAAGAATCCGCGACTCAATCAGGTCAAATTTCAGAACGTTCGAATCAGGTTGCAGAGTTAGCAGAACAAAGCCTAACAACTGTGCAAGAAGGCCAACAAACTGTTAATCAGGTAATCGAGTCTATGGACACTATTATGGAAGCCGCAACTAGGGCTTCCCAGCAGATAGCCACACTCGATCAAAAATCGAAGGCAATTGAAGAGGTTGTTGCTTTGATTAACAACATTGCCAGTAGAACCGATCTAATTTCTCTTAACGCTGAAATTGAAGCTGTTAACGCGGGTGAATTTGGAAAAGGGTTTACTGTTGTTGCGAATGAGGTTCGAAATTTGGCCGAGAGAACTCAGGACGCGACGCAATCCATTAAGGAATTAACACAGGAAATTAACGCTGAGATTGAATCATCGATTGAGGCGTCAACGCAAAGTACGGATCAGGTGAATCGCGGCGTTGAACTAGTAAAGCAGACAGGGGTTGTATTAGAAACGATCATAGATACAGTGAATCAAACTGCTGAGGCGGCTGTTATTATTGATCGTAGCACTAAGCAACAACAATCAGCGGCGGAGCAGCTGGTAAGTGCCATGGAAGATATTGACTCTGTTGCTCAGGAAGTTGAAAAAGGTGCAAATATCACAGTTACATCCTCAAAAGAGTTAGAAGAGGTTGGCCAAAGCTTAGAAGGCCTTCTGAATGGTAATCATAGTGAAGTCACCGCTTCAGCTCAGTATGGCTTAAATGGATAATACCGATTTTCTTTCTATTTTTATAGAGGAGGCCGAAGAGCAAATTCAAACCCTAAATGAGGGTTTGCTCGCTCTTGAAAACCAGCCTGACAATCAAGAATTAATTCGCGAAATTGCTCGTTCAGCCCATACCCTTAAAGGCGGATCAAAGATGATGGGCTTCAACGAAATTAATCAGGCCGCTCACAAAATGGAAGACCTATTAATTGGGGTTCGCGACGGCGAGTTTTCCTTAGATTCCTCTGCCATGGATATTCTTTTTGAAGGCTTGGATGCAATCGGCAACTTGGTTAATACCATTGAAGATGGGAATATTACCAATATTGATGTGGCTGATTTATGCGGCAGATTGGAACAGAAAATAGAGTTTTTAAAGAGTGGGAGATTTCTTAATTCTAACACTACTGAGAACTCAAAAAATGCTGTTGAATCGGTCAATGTAGCAGCAGCAATTGAAGAAAGTGACGATTCATTGCCGGATGAACCGATTCAAGACTATTGCCAAGAGGTTAGGCAAACGATTGAAGATCTAAATGATCTCCTTATAGAACTTGAAATCGGGGCAGTTAGCCAAATCACCAACGATAAATGTCTGGAGCATTTTGAAATCTTGAAATTTCAAATAGGCTTGTTAGAGTCACAACCTTCCATAAACCTGACTGCTGTCTCTGAGGTTGTTCTCCGACTAGAAACCACATGGTGGTTGGTAAATCAAGGGCAGATTGCATTAGAGATAGACGTATTTGATCTAATTCTACAAGGATTAGGCATTATCGAATCGGAAATAAGCGATGTTGAACAAGGAAGAATCGATCGATGGGTTGAGAACGGATTCTGTCTCATTTTGGATCAGAAGATTCCTCAACTGGCTAACTATATTCCTGTTCCGGAATTGGTTGAGGATTCTGATACAAATACAATACTTATAGAACAAAAAACTGCAGAACAAAATGAAGTTGAGCAGATTCGTCCAGAGCCAACAAACACCGAACTGGTAGCTCAGACAGAATCAAATCTAGCCAATCAAGAAGAAGAACAGAAAAACTTTCAATTAGCTAATAACAAAGAAACTGGCAGCGTGGTAACCTCTCAGATAGCGAGTGCTATCAAAAAGTCATCTGGTGATCGGATTCGAGTCGAAGTCAGCCAACTGGACACTCTTGATAGTATAGTCGGTGAAATGCTTATCAATCGAATCAGCTCAGAGAGTCATAGTGCCTCTTTTAGAAATGCAGTTTACAATGCGAGATTACAAGAAAGGAAACTGGCTGACTTACGGTCCGACCTAAGCCAGTTCAAGTTTCATTTCGACTCACTTTCTACCTCTTCTAGCAATGGGACAAGCGTCCAGAAAGATTTAGATAAATTCATCAATGACTTTAGTGATTGCGGTGAAATGACACTGCAGGTACTTGAAGAACTCTCCAGTCTTTCTACTGGATATTCTGAAACTCTGTCGGGAAACAACTTAATTGTTGAAAGACTACAAAATATCGTTAAGGACATGCGCTTAGTTCCCATCTCGACCGTCTTCAGCTTTTTTCCCAGAGCGGTAAGAGATATGGAGAAAGAGCTAAAAAAGGAGATAGATTTAATTATCGAAGGAGAGGAATCCAGGTTAGATAAAACCCTGGTCGATCAGTTGAAATCACCGTTGCTACACTTAATTCGAAATGCAGTTGATCATGGCATTGAATCTCCAGATATTAGGCAGGAACATGATAAGCCTAGCCAAGGCCAACTTGTTTTGGCGGCAAAAGAGCAGGCCGATAAAATCATTATTAGTGTTCAGGATGATGGCTCAGGAATTGATCCAGATAAGCTCAAAGAAACAGCCATGGAAAAGGGGATTATAAATAGGGTTGAAGCAGAGGCCATGAATAACGATGAGGCACTTTATCTTGTTTGTGAACCAGGACTTAGTACCAAATCTGTAGTGACGGACACTTCTGGTCGTGGTGTCGGTATGGATGTAGTTAAAAAAGAGATCGAGTCGGAAATGAAAGGCGAACTGAAAATAGAATCGACAATCCATCAAGGAACGACTTTCACACTTTCTCTACCGCTTACGCTTTCGGATTCACAAATGTGCCTAGTTGAAGCCTCTGGAATCTATTTCGCGATTCCGGCCAACTCGATTAACACAACAGAAATGGTCGAAGCTAAAGACATCATGTCAGTTGCTAATAAATTAGCAATTGTAATCCAAGGTGAGATCATTCCAATGGTTTACTTGAGCGATGTGTTAGGTGTTAACCAGGTCGCCAGAACTTCAAAAAATGATGAAACTGCCGTTGTCGTCATAGAGCATGGGCCGCAGAGTATCGCTTTCGCTGTTGATGCATTTCGTGGTGTCAAACTCATGGTGGTGAAGAATTTAGGTAACCATCTAAAGCGAGTTAGAAACATTGCAGGAACAAGCATTATGGGAAATGGAGAAGTTGCTTTTATTCTTCATGTTCCAGACTTGATGACAAGTTCAAAGGATGGTAAAAGGAGGTTTTCAAGGTTGAGCAACCCTGAGGGCTTACCTGCCTTAGTATCTGCCAAGAAAAAGATACTAGTAGTTGAAGATTCTATGATGACGCGCGAGATGGAGCGGAGTATTTTAGAATCCGCCGGTTATGAAGTAGACGTGGCAGTTGATGGGGTCGATGGTTTAGATAAACTCAGTCAAAACCCATACGATCTTGTTATTACTGATGTCGAAATGCCACGAATGGATGGCTTTGAATTTGTCAAGACCTTCAAAGAGAGTGAGGCATTAAGAAACATTCCAGCTATTATTGTCACAACTTTATCAAGCGAAGAAGAGAAACGGAAAGGATATGAAGTTGGTGCCGAAAAATATATCGTGAAAAGCGAATTTGATCGGGAGATATTGCTGAGTGGAGTTGAAAGCCTGATTGGTTTGATCTAACTATGTCCATTCGAATATTAGTGGTCGATGACAGCCAACTTGCTAGAAAGTTCATATCTGAATTTTTAAGTATAGATCCAGAATTGGAAATTATAGGAACGGCTCAAAATGGGCAGGAAGCAATAGAGTTAACTAAAAGGTTGAAACCTGACCTAATTACGATGGACATTAGCATGCCCGTTATGGACGGCTTATTGGCGACCGAACATATTATGGCTTATCAGCCAACTCCAATTTTAGTTATGAGCAATTTACTGAAGTCGGAGTTGCATTTGTCCTTCCAAGCTATATCAACAGGTGCAGTAGAAGCAGTTGAAAAGCCAGATTTTTCCGAGGGTATATCTTCTAAAACTACAGAAAAACTGATTCGGACAGTAAAATTAGTTTCTAACGTTAAAGTCATAACACACCTGAGTGGTAAGCTAAAAAGGCACACCTCTTCTGCTGCCTTGGATAAGCCCAAGACCAGAGATTCAGAATGTAACCTTGTTGCAATTGGCGCATCAACAGGTGGGCCTAAGGTTCTGGCTCAGATTTTAAGCCAACTACCGAAAAACTTTTCATCTGGTATTGTTATTGTTCAACATATCTCAACAGGTTTCACATCTGGGTTAGTTGATTGGCTGAATAGAGAATGTCCTCTTGAAGTCAAGGAGGCAAAATCTGGTGAGCAGATAAAGCCAGGACTCGTTTTTGTTGCACCTTGTGAAAATCATATGCTGGTTACCAATAACGGTCGAATTCGATTAAACAAAGGCCTACCGGTCAGTGGCAATCGGCCATCTGTTAGTATTCTTATGTCTTCGATCGCTAAGGTCTATGGTAAAAGTTGTATGGGCGTGATTCTTACAGGTATGGGGGAAGATGGTGCAACCGGAATGCTGGATATAAAGCAGGCTGGCGGCGCAACCATTGCCCAGGATGAAAATAGCAGCGCTATCTTCGGCATGCCAAAAGCGGCTATAGATGCTGGGGCTGTTGACAAGATTCTAAATGCAGATGAAATTGGGCAATTGCTTGTCAATAAGGCAATGAGAAACCTCTAAGTACATATAATGATGTCAATTACTTTATCAGGTCAAACACGGTCTCTTCTCTGGCTGTTTGTGTCCAGTTGAAATCTCCTTTCACATTAAAATGGTTCTTGCCTAAGCCCTGTATGTAATTGACGCTGGTCTTCCAAATCTTCAATTAGCTGTTGGAGTTTTTCCTGCCCGAAATAATTCTCATCCAATTGCTTTACATGTTCAAGGGATTGGATAGCGTTATCGAGTTCACCTCTTCGTTCATAAATCCTGGCAATTTGATGATATCCCCGTGCACTGTGTGGGTTTAGGCTTATGAGTTTTTGAAAAGAGGTGAGTGCTGATTCGTCCTCCAACATCATGTAGTGTTGCATCCCATTTTGCCAATGGATCTCTGTAGGCCTGACCTGTAGCATTGAAACCGTCATCCGGTGTGTATTACCAAGTAATGTATGCGGTTCATAGGCATAATCGAGTTTAAACCGATTTATATACAGTGAAAATCCGAGGTTAGCCTTTCGGGCATTAATATTGAGCTGGTTTTCCGACCGAGATCCACGAAAATGATAGCCGGATCGAAGGGAGAGGTGAATTGGATAAAAACGATAAATATTGTATTCGCCTGTAATACCGTATTTCCAATCTTCTGCTGTTGATGTTTTAGCTAAACCACTGGCAATGGTAAGCTGATCTTTCAGTAAACGATAGGCTAAGCCAAGAGTCAAGCGGGATGGTAAACGCTTCGTTTCCTCTTGACCACTACTAAGGTCAAAGCCGCCTGAAAGTCCATTAAGGGTCACGCCTATCTGAGGAATTAAACGATTTTTGGGTGAAAACAAGATTCCTGTATCGAGACCTAAGCCTTGTCGTTTATGGATGCTGCTTACTGTATACCGGTTAAGATTGAGTCCAAATGAAATTTTACTTTTACCCACCGATATCATTTTGCCAGTAGATAGTGTCAACAATTGCTCCTTATAGTCACCATTTAAGTCGAGGATAGTACCATTTTTATCGCTAAAAATGAGGCCGTGTGTACCAATGCGATGATAGCTGATACCAACAGGAACGGCAAAGCTTGGAAAGAGATTCGCGATGTTAACGATGTCCTCATTCACACTACTAGAGGTATCGGAAAAATCAAAGGCTCCACTCCCCAAAGTAAAAAGGCTGGCATGCGAGAAAGTGACTACTCTCTGTGGTAGTGAGGTAATACCAGCAGGATTCCACTTCATAGCGTTTGCGTCATCCGCAACAGCTACAAAAGAGTGACCGAAAATTCGGTCTCTTGCCCCCCCACCGGTGGTGGAAAATGCGCCTCTGCCCGATTCCGCAACCGATGAAAAAGTTAGGTGGAATAGGAAGACGAAGCAGAGAAGAAGAGGAAAAATAGCCATACTCATTAAATACCGATGAAAAGAGACAAAAGAATCGGCGGTATGATCCGGCTTTAATGTTGTATTAATCTTCTGTTGTCTTGCTAGCAATTAACTTCTCCTTGTAACTCTGATACAACTCGGCATCTTGAGAGCGATTTAGTTTCTCTGCTGTGGCAATGAGCAGGTTAAAAAAGTCTGGATCTTGCCGACGGTTGGCTAACTGGTCTAAATAGTGTCGCCATAGCCTGTTGGCCAGCTGCCGGGGTAGTGAAGACAAATCTGGGTGTTGGTCCATGAGATACGGTAGTTGATCACCGATTTGCAAAAATATTTCTAAGGCATCTTGCTTCGAATTCAGTTTGTGGTGGGTAAGTGACATGATGTATTTGCTTCTATCTGTATGCGCTGTCGCTAGATTAAGCGCTTCAAGGGCCTTCTCATACGCACCGTCATTAAAGAGCCTTTCCGCCATAATAAGAACATTTGGACAGACTGAGAAATTGATGTTGACTTCATTCTGACGACACAGACGCGCATTGCCGCCCTTGTCAACTATCTCTACTTGGGCTACATACCATTCCTCAATAGCATCTGGATTTTGTGTCACAGCGTACTGGAATTGATATTCGTGTTGGCCTTTTGGCTGTTCACCTGCTTTTACAACCGAATTGAGGGGCCATAATTCATCGGAGCCCTGTACGCCTAGCATCAATTTGACGGACGAAACCCCCAAGTTACTTTGGTTCCCTAATTCATCATCTGTTACCTGAAGGGTGATAAATACCTCATCACCCGAAAGCAACAGATCTTCAACAGGTGTAACACGAGAAGAAGAAAATGCAGAATTGAGCAAGATAGGGGCAATTGTATCGAGGGTAACAGGAATGGTCAGATCAACATCCTGATAACCTCTAAAAGTGAAATTGACCTTTTCGGAGAAAATCAGATTTTTTCCGATGACGCTAACTTCATAGACTTGGTCCAGACGAAGCCACGTTTCTTGTGCTTGGTTCAAGTGGAAACTACCGTCTCTTTCTACTTCCTTCCGCCAGATTTCCTCCCCTTCCTGTTTAACGATCACGGTCAAGTTTTCGACCAGATTCCCATGTTTGTCCCGAACGATGCCGTGAATGCCTATCGGTTTGAGAACCAACGACTCAAGTGAGTATGACCGGCCGTATTCGTTTAGCTCAAGTTCTTGTACTGGAGAGCGGCGAAAAGCTGGTTTCTGAACATCAATTCGGTATAAGCCCTTTTGTAGTTCTTGCAGAAATGGCGTCGTCCCGGCATACTCACGCCTTCTTTGTCCCTGTGTAAGATAAACTTCAGCCCCAAGTGGTTCCGATACAATCTCTAAGGTTGGCAGCTCTGGTAGTGTCACTAGTGTTGGATTATGCTGCTGCGGATCGAATAGATAAGGTATTTGCTCATCCTTGAGGGCATTCTTAAGATAAGCGTATACCTCAGCCACCGAGAGATCTCGATTGCGAGAAGTATCTGTTTCTTCCGCTTTTAGGGCATCCAGTAAAAGAGCCGAGAAAGTACCATCTGAAGCCGACTGATCGGGCGCACTGGCTGATAAAACCAGACTGTTTTCGAGTGCTCCGACATCTCCCTCTTTCATTACATTAACCCCATCAAACGCCTCCGCCTTCGACTCTCCATATCCCTTAATCGAAGTATTATCAGCAACAGCGCTAAAAGAACAATCGAGAATTAGTGTAGTAGCATTGGTTTTAATCTGAGTTACGAATTCGAATAGGGCATCATCTCTGAGATAGGTGTCTGGATCAGCTGGATCGGCATCGCTAAGTAGAAAGCATTCATCTAATTCGTCCTTATCTTCATCAACAAAATATAGCGTTGAAAATACAGGATCGTCCTCAATTCGCGTCCCACGTCCGCTAAAGTAGAAAATCAGATGTTCCAACGATTTTTGCTTCGACACCTCGGTTAATGCCTGCATGCTCATCTCTAAGTTATTTTTAGTCGCCTCCTGATTAAGCAAGGTGTAGCATTGATAGCCTTGCTTCGTTAGAAGATCGGTCAGAGATTGGGCCTCCTGAGATGGATATTGTAAGTCAGGAATACCAGATTTATCAGGGTAGTCGCTTACGCCGACAATGACTGCCGCTTTAGTCTGAGCATCAATGTTATTCAGTATCAGGCAAGAAAGAATCAAAAAGAAACAGATATAGTACAAACGCATGGCTAACTAACCTCTGTCTAGGGAATCACGATAATTGAACGTTTCGGGATATGAATTCAAGCAAGTTTTTTTATATTCATTCCACTTGAAGGAGTTTTTGAAACGTTCTGGTTTGCCCAGTCACCAGTTTCACCTCCATTTGGTAGACGTAAAGTCCAAAATTGAGGTCCGGATTATACCACTTTATTTCACCGCCTCCGTTTTGCCTTAAAAGGCCGATCGGTTCTCCATTGAGGTTAAAAATCTGTACTTTTATCTCTTTCACCTCTTCATTGGC